>ENA-OOWV01001925-OOWV01001925.1-human-gut-metagenome-genome-assembly--contig:-NODE-1925-length-12479-cov-23.568416_pt1 | contig 12479 bp, 7 predicted proteins | sample MGYA00241584_ERZ501337 | MGnify/ENA primary metagenome ERZ501337 (study PRJEB25962, sample SAMEA2042744) | human gut metagenome | biome: human gut; feature: human-associated habitat; material: faeces... | reverse complement strand
TTATTGACAAACTTTTCAAAGAACTCATTTTATTTACTGCCAGAGCCGCTTAGGCGTGGCGAATTTTTAACGAACTATTGATTATATTTAATCCCGATACATCTATTTTTATGAAATGAGTTAGATGGGATTTATTCCAAGGTACTCTATATAATCTTCTTGATAACTGTCCTACTGTATAATCAATAGAATTTAGATCTGTAAAATATTGTCCATCTCCATATCTTGCATGTTTTATCCCTACAGATGGTAGGAGTTGTTTACTTTCCATAATGCTTTTATAACCATTTTCTGTTGTATAATGAATTAATATTTCTGAATTCGATGATTCGTCATATACAACTTTTGAAGTTGATTGATATGTTGAAACATCGTTTGGTGTTTCTGCTATTACATCCGGCACAGAGTTTAATGCTCCGGTTTCTCCTACAGGTGTATTCTTCCATGAGAACATTCCTCTTCCCTGTGCGATGGTATTTCCATGCCAGAAGTTCTGTCCTTTGGCGATGGCTGTTCCTCCTCCAAAGACTCCTCCTAGTGCGCCTCCACACATCGCTCCGGAAAAAGCCCCCATAGTCCCGTTTCCCAATGCATTGAGAAAACCTCCTCCTGCCATGAGTGTATTTCCTGTTCCGAGCGTGAATCCTGAAGCGGCTCCTCCCACCATTCCTGAAATCGCTCCACCGATAAATCCTGCCCCTCCGACAGCTCCTCCGACCAGTGGTCCCAGTGCCCCTGCGGCGGCTCCCACACCGAAGTATCCAAGAAACTGCCCAAAGTTACTAATATTATCCCAATGTGTTGCTACATTGATGGCTCCACCTATAATGGCTCCCGCTATGATCCATCCGATAATTTCCCCGTTCTTGTCCACATAGCACAGGGGTCTGTTCATACAGTATCCGTACCTGTTCATGGCCTGTGTAAAGTCCGGCAGCTGTACGTAGGGGTCCGGACTCAAGAATCTTCCCAGTATCGGGTCGTACAGTCTCGCATTCATGTGGATAAGCCCGAATTCATTTAGGTGTTCATGTCCTGTAAACCCTCTTCCTGTCATCAGGCTTGGCACTTCTGTACCGGTATAGATTTCCTGTGTATCGGGATCTCTTCTGCTTCCCCATGCATCGAAGCTGTTTTCCTCGATGATGTTTCCTTTGTTGTCTGCCACCTGCAGGATACTTCCCAGATAGTCTCTGTGCAGGAATCGGATTTCGGTTTTCCCTTCCTTTCTGACGAGGAGTGCAGGCGCTTCGTAACAGTCTCCTCCTACATAGAGCCTTTCCTCCGTTCCGCTGCTGTCGCAATGGGCTTCATAGTTCCCTCCAAGGTAATACTTTGTGTATACCGTCTTTCCCTCTTCGGTCATTCTCATCCGTACCCTGTCAAACTGAGAATTGTAGGTGAATTCCGCCTTTCTGTTTCCTTCCTCTATCCATGCGGGTCTGTCTGCGGCAGTATATCCCACCTGTAGTCCGCTGTGTATGCAGGCTTCCTTTTCCGGTGTATTTCCTGTAGCGGCATAGGGTCGGTTGGGGTTGGTATATACCATGTCTCCTGCATCCCCTTTGCGTATGATGTTTCCGTCGGGTGTGTATTCCACCTTTTTCCCGGCATAGAGGGTCAGTCTCTGCAGAGCATCGTATTCAAATAGTTCTGTCCTGTTTCTCAGTGCATCCTGTCTGCTCTTCAGGTTTCCGGTTACAGCATCAAATTCGTATCGCTGGTCCATCAGTACCTTTCCGTTTCCGTACAGGATACGTCTTTGGGTGGGGAATCCCCATTCATCGAATTCATACCTTCTGTCGTATTCCCCGGTAGCGATTCGGGTAAGCTGTCCGTGTCTGTCCTCTTCGCCGTAGCTGTATACACAGGTTCCGTCGTCCAGATACACTCCGGTCAAGGTTCCGTTTCTGTAAACCAGCTGTTCAGTACAGAGTTTTCCGTACTGTGAAGAATAGGAGATGGTAGAAAGCATTCCGTCTTCTGTATATCCGTATGTCTTCTCCAGCCGGTATCCGTCGGGTGCTTCTTCCCTGACACTTTCCACCCTTCCGTATGCATCGTAGGTGTAGTAGGTGGCAGTACCGTTGTCGGAAACGGCGGAGAGAAGCAGGTCTTCGTCTTCGGCATAGGTATATACAGTGGTAAAGTCGGGGTGTACCAGTCTGGTGATACGTCCGTATCGGTCATATTCCCTTACCACCTGTCTTCCGTCGGCATCGGTTTCCCTGCATACGTTTCCTTCCTTATCGTATTCGGTTCTTCGTATTCCTGCACTCGGATCCTTGATGGCAGTCCGTCTTCCATATATGTCGTAGTAGAATCTTGTCTGTACACTGTCTGCTGCCACTATTACGAGCGGCTGTCCGTCTGCGCGGTAGAAGTAGGCAATGCTTCCCCCTTCATCGGCTGTGCCTGTCATCAGTCCGTCTGCACTGTACTGTCGGATGTGTCGTATTCCGTTTTCCGTGAGGGTATCTGTCAAGGCTCCGTATGCACACGAGTCCACTTTTCCGGATGCATAACGTGTAGAGGTTTTCCGGTCGTATCGGTCGTAGGTATACTGGTTCCACAAGGTAGGAATACTGTCCTTGTCCGGCAGGGATTCTTTGACAAGCAGTCCTGTTTTCGTGTCATATACCTTGTCAGTCTTCAGTTCCTTTCCGTCGAAACGTGTGGTCGCGGTGCGTACCTCCCGTTTCAGGGCATCGTAGTAGGTCTTGACGATTGGCTTTCCGGTTTCTGCCACGGTTACACAGAACAGTCCGGGTTCTTCGGGGCGGATCTATGTGGTTCCAGTCTGTTTCTTTCTGCCATCCGGGTAGATGGTCTTCAGAAGGTTTCCTCATTAAAATCAAATCGGTCATTAGAGAATGATAGTAAGACCATTTCTATGACCGATTTAATTTGGTAAAAGTGGCTTAATTTTGTTTATATACTGGAAATCTTCTGCTGAAAATGATGCATCCAATCTTGATTGACAATCCAATTAAAAGTTAGATTATGTTGTAGGGAAATGATATTTTTATCACAAATGTTTCCTTGTATCTTTACTCCATCTTTTGCTCTTATAAACCGTATACTCCAATATTCTCCGAGTGGGGCTAAAAGCACTTCACTTATTTTTTCTTCTTGGAATAAAGTTAAATCTTGTTTAAAGGAGATAAGTTCGTCTGTGCTTATGTTGGTATTCATTAGTACCTGGAAAAAAGATTCTTTTAATTTTATGTTCATATGGATATAATCATTGAACTCAAGCTTTTCTTTTTGAATGAAATCGATGTTGCAAATGTTAGGATAGGTAGAGTCGATACTTTCCACACAAGGCTTGACTTGTGATATTTCGTGAATAAAGTTTAACAACTTAGGAATAAAACTTTGGTCAAAATCTAAATGTAATGTAAATTCAGTTCTGCTATCTGACTTTTTAGTAAGATGTACATATTGATAGATATGCCCAAACTGATTTGATTCCAATTCAATATATAGTGAATAATCATCTGAAATAAATGAAATTTTATGGCTTATTCCATGATATAAATCTTGTAATTCTTTCTCAAAATTAATGATTTGTGTAATATTGGTCTTATAACATTCGGAAATATTAAAGATGGAATATTCAAACTGTACATTAAATAATAATGTCCCATTTTGTTGATTATAAGAAAAATTGTACCATGTCATGTAAGGTACATTTTTAGAATCGTAAAATATTATTTCTTGCATAAATTTATGTTTTTTGATTTGTAAAACCGTATTGATGTTATATTGCTAAAATAGTACATTTTTGTTGAGCTTGCTTAAATTTTCCAATAAGTTATTTTCTCAGATTTTTTTGGGGCCCTTTTTCGACCTTTTTTTCTTGACGTTCATAAGAGTATAGTAGGCATGGCTTATCTGACGAATGAAACCAAGAAAAAAGATCGAAAAAGTACCTCAAATTATCCTTGAATAAAATACTTAATTCTAAAATTTAAATTGTTTTGTAAAATTACTTAATTCATAAAATGCTCTATGGTAAACTATACCTGTTTCAGTGTTTATTCCTAATGTATAAACTCCTTGTACTCCATTGATTGTTCCTGGAGCTACCATCATCTGACTGTTTCCTTTTATACCTATAATATATCCTTCATTTACTATTTGATTATCAAATGAATAAGGGAAATTATGATATAAGTCTTTTTGTATATCTATTCTTGGATGATATCCTTTTATTCTTAATGAACGTGTTAAAGATTTATTGTTTTCAATTATATGGGTTGGTGCTTTCTTAGTTGTTGTGATAGTGTATTCTGTAATTGTACCGTTTTCAGGTTGTGGACTACTTGCAAGAGGGGTGTCAGGTTTAGGCGTTTTAGGCATAGCATCCGGCACAGAGTTTAATGCTCCGGTTTCTCCTACAGGTGTATTCTTCCATGAGAACATTCCTCTTCCCTGTGCGATGGTATTTCCATGCCAGAAGTTCTGTCCTTTGGCGATGGCTGTTCCTCCTCCAAAGACTCCTCCTAGTGCGCCTCCACACATCGCTCCGGAAAAAGCCCCCATAGTCCCGTTTCCCAATGCATTGAGAAAACCTCCTCCTGCCATGAGTGTATTTCCTGTTCCGAGCGTGAATCCTGAAGCGGCTCCTCCCACCATTCCTGAAATCGCTCCACCGATAAATCCTGCCCCTCCGACAGCTCCTCCGACCAGTGGTCCCAGTGCCCCTGCGGCGGCTCCCACACCGAAGTATCCAAGAAACTGCCCAAAGTTACTAATATTATCCCAATGTGTTGCTACATTGATGGCTCCACCTATAATGGCTCCCGCTATGATCCATCCGATAATTTCCCCGTTCTTGTCCACATAGCACAGGGGTCTGTTCATACAGTATCCGTACCTGTTCATGGCCTGTGTAAAGTCCGGCAGCTGTACGTAGGGGTCCGGACTCAAGAATCTTCCCAGTATCGGGTCGTACAGTCTCGCATTCATGTGGATAAGCCCGAATTCATTTAGGTGTTCATGTCCTGTAAACCCTCTTCCTGTCATCAGGCTTGGCACTTCTGTACCGGTATAGATTTCCTGTGTATCGGGATCTCTTCTGCTTCCCCATGCATCGAAGCTGTTTTCCTCGATGATGTTTCCTTTGTTGTCTGCCACCTGCAGGATACTTCCCAGATAGTCTCTGTGCAGGAATCGGATTTCGGTTTTCCCTTCCTTTCTGACGAGGAGTGCAGGCGCTTCGTAACAGTCTCCTCCTACATAGAGCCTTTCCTCCGTTCCGCTGCTGTCGCAATGGGCTTCATAGTTCCCTCCAAGGTAATACTTTGTGTATACCGTCTTTCCCTCTTCGGTCATTCTCATCCGTACCCTGTCAAACTGAGAATTGTAGGTGAATTCCGCCTTTCTGTTTCCTTCCTCTATCCATGCGGGTCTGTCTGCGGCAGTATATCCCACCTGTAGTCCGCTGTGTATGCAGGCTTCCTTTTCCGGTGTATTTCCTGTAGCGGCATAGGGTCGGTTGGGGTTGGTATATACCATGTCTCCTGCATCCCCTTTGCGTATGATGTTTCCGTCGGGTGTGTATTCCACCTTTTTCCCGGCATAGAGGGTCAGTCTCTGCAGAGCATCGTATTCAAATAGTTCTGTCCTGTTTCTCAGTGCATCCTGTCTGCTCTTCAGGTTTCCGGTTACAGCATCAAATTCGTATCGCTGGTCCATCAGTACCTTTCCGTTTCCGTACAGGATACGTCTTTGGGTGGGGAATCCCCATTCATCGAATTCATACCTTCTGTCGTATTCCCCGGTAGCGATTCGGGTAAGCTGTCCGTGTCTGTCCTCTTCGCCGTAGCTGTATACACAGGTTCCGTCGTCCAGATACACTCCGGTCAAGGTTCCGTTTCTGTAAACCAGCTGTTCAGTACAGAGTTTTCCGTACTGTGAAGAATAGGAGATGGTAGAAAGCATTCCGTCTTCTGTATATCCGTATGTCTTCTCCAGCCGGTATCCGTCGGGTGCTTCTTCCCTGACACTTTCCACCCTTCCGTATGCATCGTAGGTGTAGTAGGTGGCAGTACCGTTGTCGGAAACGGCGGAGAGAAGCAGGTCTTCGTCTTCGGCATAGGTATATACAGTGGTAAAGTCGGGGTGTACCAGTCTGGTGATACGTCCGTATCGGTCATATTCCCTTACCACCTGTCTTCCGTCGGCATCGGTTTCCCTGCATACGTTTCCTTCCTTATCGTATTCGGTTCTTCGTATTCCTGCACTCGGATCCTTGATGGCAGTCCGTCTTCCATATATGTCGTAGTAGAATCTTGTCTGTACACTGTCTGCTGCCACTATTACGAGCGGCTGTCCGTCTGCGCGGTAGAAGTAGGCAATGCTTCCCCCTTCATCGGCTGTGCCTGTCATCAGTCCGTCTGCACTGTACTGTCGGATGTGTCGTATTCCGTTTTCCGTGAGGGTATCTGTCAAGGCTCCGTATGCACACGAGTCCACTTTTCCGGATGCATAACGTGTAGAGGTTTTCCGGTCGTATCGGTCGTAGGTATACTGGTTCCACAAGGTAGGAATACTGTCCTTGTCCGGCAGGGATTCTTTGACAAGCAGTCCTGTTTTCGTGTCATATACCTTGTCAGTCTTCAGTTCCTTTCCGTCGAAACGTGTGGTTGCGGTGCGTACCTCCCGTTTCAGTGCATCGTAGTAGGTCTTGACAAGCGGATTTCCTGTTTCTGCTGCGGTTATGCGGAACAGTCCGGGTTCTTCGGGGCTGCTCCATGCGGTTGCGGTCTGTTTCTTTCTGCCGTCCGGATAGGTGGTCTTCAGAAGGTTTCCCCATTCATCATATTCATACCGTGTGGTTCTTCCCTTGTGGTCTGTATCGCTTAGGGGCAGTCCGGTTGTTTCATCGTAGCGGTGTGTTACGTGAAATCCCATCGGGTCTGTTTCCTTGACGAGTTGTCCGAGGTCGTTGTATTCAAACTGTGTCTTCAGCCATTGGTCGGATTCATAGTTGCACTGTGAATGGGCTGTCATTTGCCAGTTTGCATTGTATTCAAACTTTTCCTGTAGGGATTTCTTTCCGTTGATACGCTCGGTTCTGCTTACGGGCAGGTATCGGTCGTCGTAATCGATATGGATTGTTTCTACGAAAAGAGAATCATCCCGCATCTTTCGGGTTTCCACAGAATCCTGGACTCCTAACAGATACAACGAACCGTCATCTACGTTCCGGTAGCTGTACGTTGCCTGTTCGGTATAATGTCCGGACGAAACGGAAGAGTGCAGTATCTGTCCATAGTCGTTATATTCATATTTTCCTATCGTAGTAGTTTCGTTCAGAACATTTTCTGTGGTTTCCTGCTTCAGGGTCAGCAATGCGATTCTGTTGGATTCCCTTTTCAGATCATAGATTCGCTTAATGGTATCTGTGGGAGTGGATTTTTCCAATTCACTTCCCAGTAGCTCTATATCGTAGGTCGAAGTCATGGTACGGTCGTTGACCATATCTTCCGTCTCTATTTGCTGAAAGCCTCTGAATCCCATTCCGGTACGGTGAAACACTGCATTGGTGTATTTATAGTATTCCCACGACAATGTTTGGTTGTTTTCGGTATTTTTGATCCATGCCGGTACAAACAGATGAGGATTCATGATGGTATAAGGATATCCTACATATTGGATAGCTCCCGGATTTTGGACGTACCGGGTGGCATTGGTCGTCATGATATCCACATAGGCATGATTGGAATTTACTCCATAGCTGTCAGTCAGGTTGTGCAGCATTCTTGCTTCCTGTTCATTGTGGGAGTAGTTATACACATGCAGTTTCTCGTTGTCCACACAAATCAGTCCTCCCGACCAATAATAGGACTGGGCTACATTGGCCACAGCAAACTGAGCTGTCAGATTATCTAAATATTGGGTGGAACGCATATTGGGAGTCTGGCTGATTTTGCCGTTCTCGTTCAGATATACATCCACTTTTCCTCGCTGGTTGCGCAACAGGTCGGGAAGTCCGTCGCTGTCTACATCCACCAGCATGAAGTTCAGCCCCACCGTTTCATGGAAACAATAGAACAGTTCTTCTGTGTGTACTTTAAATCCGGGGTTTTCTGCACTGTACGAAGAGTTTCCTGTCGACATAAGGAAAAGCCACTGTTTACCATTTTCCACATTCCAGTCGAATGTAATCAGAGCACGATCCGGTGTATGGGGGTCAATATGACATACATTACCCGAAGCATCTTCGTAATATTTGTATCCGCTGGCACTGGTACTTTTCAGGTTGTTTTCATTGTTGCAGGCTCCATAACAGATTCCGTCGCCAAAATGCTTGTATCCTTCCTTGCAGTGTACCCGGCGAGGACCTAAGATGATATCAATGTTTCCGTCTGCATTCATATCAGCCAACATCAATTCCCTGTCTTTGCTATTAATTTCTTCAAAATTGAAGTACATGATGTTAAGGGCATTGGAGTAGGCCAGTTGCTTGAAACCGTTACCAGTAAACTCGTAAACATAAGTACCGTTGATATTAATCAAGCAGATATCCGTCTTGCCGTCTCCATTGTAATCCATTGGAATCAAGCGGTCGGCATGTCTTACTTTAGAAGTATCAATAGGATATAGGGTAAAATCAAAGCACTCGTTGTCATAAAGAGTCTTTCTGTTATCCAAATCGACTAACAAGGCACGGGAGGGATATTTGTCATGGTCTGAATTGTAGCAACTCGAAATAGCCAGGAGTTCTGCTTTTCCATCACCGTTGAAATCACCGAAAACACATTGCCGTTCGTGTACATATCCGTCTTGCTCCGGATAGATATAATCTGTATGGCATGCAGGATTTATTTGACTATCATAAATGGTTACTTTCAGTGTATCCTCTCGTATGAATAAAATTTTTTTCGTGATATAGTTGATTTTTACCGGTACATCAATACCGTCTCCATTTATATCAATGGCTTCCAACTGTTTGAATCCTTTCCCGGCAGTAAAGACTACAGGTTCGATAGACATATCACTCAGGTCTTTGTAGACCAGCAGCTCTTGTTTTTCATTATATTCGCCTTGATTAGGTATGGGGTAAGTTATCAGTCCGTCGCTATTGGAAGCCTTGCTGAATTTTCCTCTTGATATGGCAAGAGAAGAATAGCCGGTTTGTCCTTGTTGCGAATTGTAGTAGTATTTGGACAGATAATGCGTGTTATCGTTCAAGAACTCAATGCTGCGTTCGTTTCCATAGCTGAAGCGTAGGGGATTCAGGCGATGGTTGGAAGTTTCGCATTCCAAGCTGTCCGGTAAATAGACTCCCCTATTTTGATAGCTAATCCGATATCGGCGCCAGAGATTGCCTTTGTAAAATGAAGAAACATTTTCCAATAATTTGCTGTATTTAAATGGCTTTCCATCTGCATAACGTGTGATACCGGACGGTATATCACGGTAATTAAATACAATGGAGTCATTGTATACCCCCTGAGTTTCTCCATACCGGATTGTCCGGATGTAGGGCAGATTGTCTGCTTGCATGTAGGTGTACAGTATCGAACGTCCTTTACGATTAGTGTACGAAGTCATTACATAACTGAACGGCGCTTGTGGGGAATTTTCAAATACGGCTGTATTTCCATCCGGATAGTACACTTTCAGGCGGTTTTCCGATTCTCTGTTTACCCGTATGAATCCCTGTTCACTTTGCCAAGTGTCGGTACCGGTCTTGATTAGTCGCATACCGTCCAGCATCAGTTTGTCGTCTTTCAAGGAGAGAGGAGTAGCTTTCCCGTCGTAGTAGATGCTGCCAGCTACGTGGGTAATGCCTGATAGTCCACGGATATTCCATCCATATCCTAATGCGGTTTCGTGCTGTTGACTATTGTACATAAAGGACAGACGGGGTTGGAACCCTTCTGTATCAGGGTGCACATCGATAGGGATGGTATAACTGACCGCACCGCTTGGAGTGAGGCTGTATTCTATTGGTATTTCACCGACATCGCAGTTCTTGTTGCCGTTACTCGATACAACTGCCACTTGTGCCTTACCGGAGAGGCTAAGCAGAAAGGCGGTTGCCATGATTATTATTTTTTGTGTTATCTGATACATATTCATTTATTTTTTATGATAGTTTTTACTCTATTTCCCGAGTTATCGTATTGGTATTGTATCGGACTGTAATTCGGGCTTTCGGGCTTTAGATTGGGTTCATCAGGGATGCTGGGTACTAAATCAGCGATTACGGTTGTTTGGATGGTCCCATTGGGGATAGAACCGTTGGAATACTTGTAACCTGCCGTAACGATATAATAGGAGCCCGTAGACAGATTGGGAATACTTAGGTAGGCTTGACCTATGGAAGCCCCTTCTGGCATACCCAGACTGATAGGGTCAAAGTTTGGATTCAAAAAATCATGTTCTTCGAATGTGGCAACCCATTTGAACGAGAGTTCTCCCTCCGACCAGTCCCCGGCTTCTCCTTCTTGTGCTTTCTTCAGTACATAGAGGGTAGTATAACCCGGTCCTGCTGAATAGTCTGTTTTCCAATTATGGATAATGAGATTCCCCGGTGAGGATAGGTCGAGCTGATAATATACAGCCTTTCCTTGCGTATAGCGATACTCATTTCCTTGAGGGGGAATATAACGGAAGTTGTAATAATAGTATGCCCCAGGTGGCTTTTCGCCTGTATTACGTTTGTCAGTAAATATAGACCTGTTACCAGATAAGACAACCGGAATGGCATCATCGAAGAACGTGCCGTATTTTTCTATTGTTTGTGCTTGCATTGTCAGTCCGTAAAATAGGGTCAGTACAATGAGTTGCACTCGCTTGAAAATAATGTGTAGTGTCATATTCTATTTTCTTTTACTTGAACTGATTAGTCTATGCCATGCTTCCCGAAGGAAGCAATGGCATAGTACTTGTTTGACTCAATTTTGTTGTTCGCTTACATCGCACTTCCGCCCAATGCGCCTAACACGGCAGATGCCACTGCGATGATTACTTTCAAAATGGTGTCCCATATACCTTTCTTCATTGCCATAATTTGCTCCTTTCTTTAAATGGTGAATAAATGTGTTCGTTCTGTCGTTTCAAGCTTGATGACAGTGCAAAGGTAAATTATTTGTTTTATTTTTGTGTATCATGTTTACAAAACCGTTAAACCTATTTCTATTTTTAAACAGATACATCGTTATTGCCGAAGTCGCGGTATTCGGATTCCTGTATCTTTTTCCGCTTCCGCAGGACACTAGCGCGTATCTTTCCCAATGCACGTAGGATAAGTTCCATGCGTAGAAGGGAATCGTCTATTTCAGTAATAATAAGCCGTTTCCTATTTTTTCCGGTATGCCTGCATTCTTTCCGATACTGCCTGCTCGCTTCTTGCGGCACTCCTTGCAGTATTTGTCAAAAATTCGTGTACGGTGATTGTAGTAAAAGTTCTCGGAGGAAAGCTCGCGCTTGCAGCATGCACAAATGCGGGCAGAAGTAGCTGTGGTATTCATAGTGATGGATTGATTATTTCTTGAAAACAATTTGATTTATTAAAACAATAAGCTATATTTGTCGAGGCAAATATAATTATGTTTTCAATTATAAAACAATTAAATTTATAGTTTAACCCCAAAAAAGATGGATGCACTGTTCAATGTAACTGATATAGTGAAGCGAGCCAAAGAAGTTATGGGCTTCAAGACGGATGTGGAACTCGCCAATTATTTAGGAGTATCGCGTTCTACATTAAGTAACTGGTGTGCAAGAAATAGTATCGACTTTCCACTGCTGTTGGAGAAGATGAAAGAGGTAGATTACAACTGGCTGCTGGTAGGGAAGGGAACTCCTCACCGCGATACACACCTCTGCCAGTTGGGAAGGTATACGGGAGAGGTGGAAACTATATACATTCCGAAAACACCGGAGATGAAGGACGACCGCTATGTACAACTATATGATGTGTCGGCAGCTGCCAACCTGCGTACCATGCTGATGAACCGCAACCAATATGTGTTGGGAAAGATTGTTATTCCTAATATATCTTCGTGCGACGGAGCGGTATATGTAAGCGGAGACAGTATGTATCCACTGCTGAAATCGGGTGACATTATTGGTTTCAAGGAAATCAGCGATTTTCATCATCTTATCTATGGAGAAATGTATCTGGTATCGTTCTGTCTGGATGGTGATGATTACTTGGTGGTGAAATATGTTAACCGGTCAGAGAATCCGGGATGTATTCTGCTGGTAAGCTACAATCCACATCATCAGCCGATGGATTTGCCAATAGAGAATATTCAGGCAATGGCTATCGTGAAGTTCTCTATCCGCAAGAATATGATGTAAAAATGCTTTCATTCATAAGTTTGTCAAATCGGAAGTACATCCCATGATAGTCGCTGCAAGGTTTCAATTTCACTCGAGACACAAAAAGGAAGAAAAGAATCGAGTAGGAGGAACGGGATTAATTCCCGTTCCGACCTCTCACACCACCGTAC
>ENA-OOWV01001920-OOWV01001920.1-human-gut-metagenome-genome-assembly--contig:-NODE-1920-length-12485-cov-1.975945_pt1 | contig 12485 bp, 13 predicted proteins | sample MGYA00241584_ERZ501337 | MGnify/ENA primary metagenome ERZ501337 (study PRJEB25962, sample SAMEA2042744) | human gut metagenome | biome: human gut; feature: human-associated habitat; material: faeces... | reverse complement strand
CTTTGTGTAACACAAAAGTTTATAATTCATTTTCGCACAGGAGAGTGCAAAAATCAATAGATAGATCCATGCTATTTAGGAGGAATGGCTGCATGATAGAGCTTAAAAAAGTAACAAAGCAGTACGGTCAGGCAACCGTACTTAAAAACATAACCCTTACCATTGACGAACCGGGAATCTATTGTCTGCTTGGCAGAAATGGAGCAGGGAAAACAACGCTTCTCAAATCGATTGCCGGATATCAGAACATTACAAGCGGCAGTATTCAAGTGGACGGCAAGCCTATTACAACAGCTACTTTGGAAACGGGCGTCAGCTATATCGAAAACTTTGCCAGACATTTTAATCTTCCGGTACGAAAGCTGATAAAGATCGCTGCCGAAGTAAATCCGGACTTTGATTATGATTTTGCTTCGGAAATGATGGAGCGTTTTGAACTGGATGGAAAGAAGAAGTTTAAGCAACTGTCTCTTGGTATGAAAACAATGGTGTCCACGATGATCTGTCTGGCAAGTAAGAAAGAGGTCATCCTTTTAGATGAACCTGTCCTCGGTTTCGATGCAATTATGCGCGTGGAGTTTTACGATATGCTGACAGAGAGTTTTCAGAAACATCCGCGAATTATTATCGTATCCACCCACATCATTGAGGAGATTGCCCAAACCATCCAGAAGCTGCTGATTTTGGACAAAGGGCGCATCTGTTTTTTGACACCTTGCAGGCGGTGGAGGAAAAAGCCTACAGCGTCAGCGGCCTGCAGAAGGACGTGACAGCTGCCACCCAGGGCCTCAACATTTTGGGCGAGGACACGGTGGACGTGGAAGTTGCGACTCAGGATCTAAATGTTATCGGACAGGATACGGTTGGAGGTCTTGTGACAAGGTATATTTTCGACAATCCGCCAAAGCAGACGGCTTCGCTGGAAATTCATCCCCTGTCCTTGCAGGAATTCTTTATACAAATGGTCGGGCATAAGGGGCATAAAGGAGGTGCGGTAAGATGAGAGCAATGTCTGCAGTTGTAAAACGCTTGCTTGCAAGCAATAAAATCAGTTTCATCATTACGGTTCTTGTGGTACTTTGTGCCACATCTTCCGGCGATGTTGTTTTAAGTAACGGAAATTATACCTGGCTGTTTGCCGTTTTGAGTCCATTCTTCTTTGTATTTTATGATTTCACAAAGTTCATGTACTTGGGAGCAAGCAAAAAAGATTACTATTTCGGCTGTCTCATCGGTTATGGGGTCCTGGCATTTTGCATTTCCCTTGTCAACACAGTCATCCACTTATTAATTGACCCTGCATATTCAGGGAAGACAGTCATCAATATGATGGATGTGTGCAAATGGACGGAAAACGGAATCATCGTTGCCGGATTACAGCAAATGCTATTTTTATTGCTTGTGATGGTATTTCTTCATGTGCTGTTATCCATGCAGGCACATTGGTACGGCTGGCTGACAGATGCAGTCTTAGTTGCAATCATTTGCATTTTCACACCAATCGAACCATTAAGATCCGTCTTGTCAGGATTTTTTCAGATGATTATGTTTAACGGTAATGCTGTCCTTCACATTTGCATTTGTCTGGTGTTAAGTACCGCATTATCTCTTGGCGGGCTTGTGGTCTTAAAAAGAAAAACGCTATAGACAAGAGGGATAGCTATGATTTGGACCCATCGAGTCTGCTGAATATGGAGGAAATACAATGAAAAAAATAGTGTCGCGTGCGCTGTGTCTTGTATGCAGCGGCTTCTTTTTGACCGGATGCTCGGGCAACAGCGAACCATTTGAGGAAAAAAGTTATACACCAGATACAGAAATCAGTGAAATCAATCTTGATGTACGCGACAGGGAAATTGAGGTGGCACTGTCTGAGGATGAACAAGTTCATATCCAATATTCGGAAAGCAGCAAAGAGTATTATGATATTTCTGTTTCTGATGATAAGGTGCTGTCTGCGACCAGTGCCAGTGAGAAAGAGTGGACCGATTATATTGGCGGAAAGCCTTCTGCCGAAGACCGGAAAATAACGCTGCAGATTCCGGACAGCCTTTTAGATACAATTACCCTGTCTACGACAAATGAAGATATTTTACTTCCGGCATTGACGGTAACAGGTAGTATCAGCATTTTCTCTAACGAAGGAGATATTACATTTGAAAATTTAGATGTAGGAAATGCCCTGAACCTGACAGTCAAAAACGGAGATATTTCCGGAACGGTTACCGGAAGCTATGATGACTTTGCTATTCAATCGGAAATTAAAAAAGGTGAGAGTACTCTGCCGGACAAGAAAGACGGCGGAGAAAAAACAATGAAGGTAGAATGTAATAACGGGGATGTCGAGATTGAGTTTGGAGAGGAATAAGTAAATGTGAACTGGATTTCACTTGATTGTGGAATCCGGTTCTTTTTATGCTTCGATAATTGAAACTTCCGAAAACGGCAAAAATATGATAACAAGCCAGGAGAATGTTGGATTTATTGCCGATAATGTGATATACTATATTATACATTAGTGTAGTATTTAATTCGATTTATAATGGAGGAAAGCAGATGCGATACCTTTCTGTTGCTGAAATTGCAAAAAAATGGAATATATCTGAACGCAGTGTAAGAAATTATTGCGCTCATGGGCGTGTGCAGGGGGCTTTTCTTACAGGAAAGACTTGGAATATTCCTGAGAATGCTGAAAAACCAGAACGTTCCAACAAAAAGAAAGGACATACGCTTACTTTGTTGGATATTTTACGGGACCAAAAAGAAGGAAAATATTCCGGTGGTATTTACCACAGGACACAAATTGATTTAACGTATAACTCCAATCATATGGAAGGGAGTCGTTTGACTCGTAATCAGACTAGATATATTTTTGAAACCAATACTGTCGGTGTAGAGAATGAAGTTCTTAATGTAGATGATGTAATTGAAACCGTAAATCATTTTCATTGTATTGATCTGGTCATAGATCATGCAGATGATATTTTAAGTGAAAAGTTTATTAAGGAACTTCATCTGACTTTGAAAAATGGAACCAGCGATTCTAGAAAAGATTGGTTTGCAGTGGGAGAGTATAAGAAAATACCTAATGAAGTGGGTGGAATGGATACTGCTTTGCCTGAAGAAGTTGCCGATAAGATGAAAATGTTATTGAAAGAATATAACGTAATAAAAGAAAAGACACTTGAAGACATTTTGGATTTTCATGTAAAATTTGAACGAATTCATCCTTTTCAGGATGGAAATGGTCGCGTAGGTAGATTGATCATGTTTAAGGAATGCTTGAAACACAATATAGTTCCATTCATTATCGAGGATAATCTGAAACTGTTTTATTACCGTGGGTTAAAAGAATGGGATAATGAAAAAGGGTATCTAACAGATACCTGCTTGACAGCACAGGATAAGTATAAAGCGTATTTGAATTATTTTAGGATTGCCTATTAAGTAGAGGCAAGATGTATTTCTGTGTGCAGATGATTTGCAGAATGAAATATATGAAACAATAATGATTCTTGGAACAGGCAGGAAATGAAGCTCAAGGAGTAACAGATACTATTTCAAATGGCGAAACTGCCCTTTGAATGAAGGAGTTTTTTCAATTGATTATGGATACTTCTATTATTATGCAAAGAAATTGCATGCCAAATGGGGAAGTTAGATAGCACTGCAGGAAATGCTTGTGGTGATGTTTGATTCGTTAACTTCTAATAAAAATTATACATCTATGTGAATAAATTGAATCAAAAGTCTTAAAATCACGATAAATATAATTATTAAATAAGAGCAAGATGTTAACGTCAGGTAAGGAGTATTAGCCCTAAATCAAATTCTTCTATATTGTGGTATAGGTAAAATTGAAAGCTCAAATCTATTTTGTTATTGTCGCAAACTCGCCTATGTTGGCATGAGTAGGCCTAAGAAACTGTTATGCAATGTGATACAAGCAAATACTTATAAAAAGCAAGGGAGTATTCGCTGATTTGAGGGAACAAGGATTAATGTTAAGTTTGACATCGACAATGGATGACTACTATGATTCCTTACTCTCTAAATCTAGAAAACTATGATAAAATAAGCACAGTAGTAAAAAAATTCAATTCTTACTACGTTTAATTGCCTCAGCTTGCTCTGTTTTGCTGCATTTTGCGCAATCTGTGATATTTTTAACAATCTTAGAGTAAAATTTATAGTTGGTAAACTGTGACAAATTGAAGCAGAATACGATATTTTAGGAGAGTTTTCGTTTATGATTAAAATATTATTTGTCTGTCATGGCAATATTTGTCGAAGTCCAATGGCTATGTTTATTATGAGAAAGCTGGTTCAAGACAAAGGATTGGAAAATGAATTTTTGATTGAATCGGCCGCAACAAGTACAGAAGAAATTGGAAATGACATGTATCCGTGTGCAAAGCGAAAGTTAAGTGAGAAAAAGATTCCATATGCAAGACATAGAGCTAGACAAATTAGAGCTAATGAATATGATGAATGGAATCATATCTTTTGTATGGATCGAAACAATATGCGAAATATTCAATATATCATTCGTGAAGATCCAAAACAGAAAATTCATAAGTTGCTGGATGGAAAAGATGTGGCAGATCCTTGGTACACAGATGATTTTGAGACGGCATATCAAGATATTTATACCGGTTGTGTTACCTGGCTTGACAGGATCTTAAAAGTTAATAAAAATTAACAGGCAAATTTAAGCATAACATGCGATAATACCAACGAGGTGGTTCTATGTTCAAACAAAATCTTCATACTCATTCGCTGTATTGTGATGGAAAAGATACGATCGAAGAAATGGTTCAGGAGGCAATTTCCAGAAATTTTGATGTGCTTGGATTTTCAGGTCATGGTTATTGCAGCATTGATACATATTCCATGCCATTTGAAGAAATGGAAAAATACATACTAGACGTACAACATGCAAAAGAAAAGTATAAAGATCAGATTTCTATTTATCTAGGAATAGAACAAGATGTCTTGGGAAAACGTTTTGAAAAGAACGATCCTTTTGATTATATTATTGGAAGTGTTCATTTTGTGAATGTGGCGGATCAATATCTGGCAGTAGATATGGATAAAAATACAACAGAGAAAATCGTTGAATTTTGTGGGGATTTTTTAACATATGCCAAAGTCTATTATGAAGAAGTAAAAATGATTGCTGCTATGGATGAAGTGGATATCGTAGGACACGTCGATTTATTGACCAAATTCAATGAAGATGAATTTTTTATTCGATTTGATAACTTGGACTATTTAGCACTAGCCAAAGAATGTATAGATGAGTTGATCAAGGCCAATAAGATATTTGAAGTGAATACAGGGGCAATTGCCCGTGGTTATCGCAAGAGTCCCTATCCACATAAAACATTGTTGGAATACATTCATCAAAAAGGTGGAAAGATATTGTTAAACAGCGATTGTCACAATCGATTTAAACTAGATTGTAACTATAAAGAATCTCTCGAATTGATCAAAGAGTGTGGATTTCAATCTATGATGGCATTTGATGGAAAGAAATTTGTCGAGAAGGATCTTGATGAATTTGGATATTAAATTATAGTGGAAGTAATCTTCTCCAAACTATATAATAGATACGTTTGGAGGAGTTTTTTTATGACATATGAAACGGTGTTACAAAAATCAAGAGAAGTCATGGGACCATATTGTAAAAGCTGTCCTATTTGTAATGGAAAGGCATGTAGAAACCAAATTCCTGGTCCAGGAGCTAAAGGTGTTGGTGAAACAGCAATCCGCAACTACGATGCATGGCAGAAGATTTATTTAAATATGGATACGATCGTAGATAATGTTGAAGCAGATACAAGTTTAGAAATCTTTGGGAAGACATTTAAATATCCATTCTTTGCCGGTCCGGTGGGAGCTGTGCAGTTGCATTATGGAGATCTTTATGATGATGAAAAGTATAATAATGTTTTAGTTGAAGGCTGCAAAGAAGCAGGTATCGTTGCGTTTTGCGGAGATGGAAAAGATCCAAAGATCATGCAGGATATAACGGTTGCGATCAAGAAAAATGAAGGGATGGGAATTCCAACGATCAAACCTTGGAATAAAGAAGTGTATATGGAAAAATTAAAGCTGGCTATCGATTCGGGTACATTTGCAATTGCGATGGATATCGATGCAGCTGGTTTACCATTTTTAAAGGGTTCTATTCCACCAGCTGGAAGAAAGAGCGTTGAAGAACTTAAAGAAATTATTGATCAAACACCTGTACCGTTCATTGTAAAAGGAATCATGACCGTAAAAGGGGCTTTAAAGGCTAAAGAAGCAGGAGCCAGTGCTATTGTTGTTTCCAATCATGGTGGACGAGTACTGGATAGCTGTCCGGCTACAGCAGATGTCTTAGAAGATATCGTAAAAGCCGTTGGACAGGATATGAAGATCTTGGTTGATGGTGGTATTCGCAGTGGAACAGATGTGTTTAAGGCTCTTGCATTAGGAGCTGATGGAGTCATTATTGCCCGTCCATTTGTCAATGCGGTATATGGAGGAGCCAAAGAAGGGATCCAGGCTCTAGTAGATAAGCTTGGTTTAGAATTAAAAGATGCCATGGAGATGTGTGGTGCCAAGAGTTTGAGTGATATTTCAAGAGATATGATCTGTAAATAAAGACTGAAGAAATTTCTTCGGTCTTTTTACTTGTCATATACAGTTAAGGGGTATATAATGCAGATGTGTATAGGAGGTATGGGTATATGGAATGTAGATTTAAAAATCAACCAAGAGATGAAAAGGAATTAAGAAATTTAAAAAGTCGTATTCATCGTATCATTGGTCAATTAAACGGGATAGAAAAAATGTTAGATGACAATCGCTATTGTGGAGATGTGCTGGTACAGATTTCGGCTGTAGAGAGTGCACTGCAGTCAGTTGGATATATCGTATTAAAAGATCATCTTGAAACTTGTGTGCGAGATAAAGCCAAAGCCGATGATCCAGAAGTAATGACAGAGGTCATGGAATTAATTAAAAAACTGAAGTAGAAAGAAGGTGGTGCTTTTGAAGGAGCAACAGTTTGATGTTGGAGGTATGACATGTGCAGCATGTCAGGCTAACGTTGAAAAATGTGTATTAAAATTAGATGGTGTAAAAAATGTCGATGTATCCTTATTGTCGAATTCTATGAAAGTTGAATATGATGAAGACAAGGTGGATGAAGACAAGATTAGTTTAGCGGTAGAAAATATTGGATATAGTGCAAGCGCAAAGGGCAAGAAAAAAGAAAGTGAAGGTTTTAAAAAGGAGTGGGATGATCGTCAAAAGCGAGTACAGGACGAACAAAAACACGCCAAACAAAGATTGGTGTATTCTTTGATCCTGCTGGTGCCTTTGATGTTGATTGCGATGGGGCCCATGATGGGGATCTCAATTTTGGCAGGCGAAGAAAATGCGATGATTTCCAGCATCACCCAGCTTTTACTGGCGACAATTATCTTATTTATCCAGAATCATTTCTTTGTGCATGGATTTAAAGCGTTGATAAAAAGAGCGCCAAATATGGATTCATTGGTTGCGATTGGTTCTTTAGCTTCATATGTATATGGTTTATATTCTGTATATAGGATGGCATATGGTTTTGGCTATGGAAATATGGAAATGGTGCATCATGCGATGCATGCCTTATATTTTGAATCAGCGGCTATGATCGTAACATTGGTCAGTGTTGGGAAATATTTAGAATCTAGATCCAAATCAAAAACAACGGATGCCTTAAGCAAGTTGGTTGATCTGGCACCAAAAAGTGCTACGGTCATTCGCGATGGAAAAGAGATCTTGGTATCGGCATCAGAAGTGATGCAGGGGGATATCGTAGTCATCAAACCAGGTCAAAAGATTCCCGTTGATGGAAAGATCATTTCAGGAACTGGGTATGTAGATCAATCCACTATTACTGGTGAAAGCATTCCAGTTGAAAAACAACCGGGGGATATGGTTATTTCCGCAACCTTAAATCAAAATGGTTCATTTAAATTTGAGGCTTTAAAAGTTGGTGATGATACGACCCTGGCACAGATCATTCGTCTTGTGGATGAGGCTGGAAATTCTAAGGCTCCAATTGCTAGATTGGCTGATAAGGTAAGTGGAATCTTTGTGCCGATCGTTATTGGGATTGCCATTGTAACTGCAATCGTCTGGTTGGCATTAGGACAAAGTTTTGAATTTGCTCTATCTAATGCGATCAGTGTGCTAGTTATTTCCTGTCCTTGTGCTTTAGGTTTGGCTACACCGGTAGCCATTATGGTAGGAACGGGTAAAGCAGCCAGCCAGGGTATCTTGATTAAATCAGCTCAAAGTCTAGAAACATTACATAGTGTAGATACGATCGTTTTAGATAAAACAGGTACGATCACTTCAGGAAAACCATCGATTCAAAATATTGTCAAATATAAAGATATGTCAGATGATGCTTTTCTTACTTTAGCAGCATCGATTGAACAGGGAAGTGAGCATCCTTTGGCTTTGGCTATCTTAAGCAAGGCAAAACAAAAACAACTTTCTTTAAAGAGTGTTGAAGAATTTGAAGCTGTTGGAGGAAAAGGAGTCAAGGCAAAGATAGATGGGCAAACATATTTTGCAGGGAATTCTATCTTTATCAAAGAAAATGGCATTTCCTTTAATGAAAAAGATATAGAAAAACTGGCAGATGAAGGAAAGACACCTTTGATCTTTACGGATACAACAGAAGCGATTGGAATTATTGCGGTTGCCGATACGATTCGTAATACCAGCAAGGCAGCTATTCAAGAATTCAAACAAAAAGGTCTTCATGTTGTTATGTTGACCGGAGATAATCAAAGAACAGCTAAAGCGGTTGCCCAAGGGTTGCATATCGATGAAGTGATCTCGGATGTATTGCCGGCGGATAAAGAAAGTGTTATTCGAAGATTACAACGTGAACAGCGTAAAGTTATGATGGTTGGAGATGGTATCAATGATGCACCAGCCTTGATGCGTGCAGATATTGGTGTTGCCATTGGACAGGGAACCGATATTGCGATTGATTCGGCAGATATCGTCTTGATGAAAAATTCATTATTAGATGTGAATACCGCAATAGATCTTAGTACATCTATCATTCGTAATATCAAGATGAATCTATTCTGGGCTTTCTTCTATAACTTTTTAGGAATCCCTGTTGCAGCTGGTGTCTTCTATCCATTATTTGGGTGGTTGTTATCGCCGATGATTGGTTCAGCTGCCATGTCTTTAAGTTCAGTTTGTGTTGTGACAAACGCATTGCGTTTACGTTTCTTTAAGCCTAGTATAATTAATGTAAAAGATGAAGAAACTATCATAGAAAAGGAGGAAGTAAAAACTATGAAGAAAACTATGATCGTGGATGGAATGATGTGTCAAAATTGTGTAAGACACGTTAAAAATGCTTTGGAAGGTGTGGATGGTGTAATCAGTGCCAATGTAAATCTTGATTCTAAATCAGCTGAAATTGAGATGAGTCAGGAAATCGCTGATGAAGTGTTATTCAATGCGGTAAAAGAAGAAGGATATACACCTTTGGAAATTCATTAATAATAAAAAATTCGATGACGCAATTATAGCGAAATCGAATTTTTTTTGTTATTCAAGATAAAGAATGACTTTTTGTTCTTTTAATGATTTTTTCATATCGATAACTCTTTGGTTTTCGCTTCCGCGAAAAGCTAGAGAGATATTCTTTTTGGCTTCAATAAATGGACCATCCACCAAAACGTCTAAATACGATAACATTTCATCTGTCACTTCACAATGCTTTCTGCCGCCATCCAAAAGATCCTGGTCCAAGACAAATCCTGTGTAGCTCCAAATAGTTTTGTTTGGAAGTTCTTCACGTACTCTTTTTAATAGGTGGACCAATTCTCTTTGATTCTCGGGTTCGAATGGTTCGCCTCCTAGAAGTGTTAATCCGCTGATATAGGGAGCTTTTAAAGCTTCGATGATTTCATCTTCTGTTTCTTTTGTATATGGTTTTCCATAGTTAAAGTCCCATGTTTCCGGTTGAAAACAGTTTAAACAATGGTTGGTGCATCCTGATACGAACAAGGTTACACGAACGCCTTCGCCATCGGCAATATCATATTTTTTTATATTTCCATAATACATAACCGTTATTGATATCACATGTATGATTTGTGATTTCCTCCTTGGTTTCATTATACCAAATTCAATATCATTATTCTTTATATTTGCGCACGATCTTATCGATAAAAGCTTTGATTTGTTTGGCTTCGTTATATCCTTTGATGTGAATGTCGGTTTGAACACGTGTTGGTTGGTTGCATGTATAGATGCCTAATACTGAATTGTCTTTCATGGTGATTTTTAGACCGACATAGAAAGATCTTTCCAGAATATTGGCTTGTGTCATCCATTCAACACCAGCTACGATAATGTGTTTAAAAGGCTCTTCTTTTCCTTTGTGATAAGCTGCTTCGTTTAGGATCTCACATTTTTTGATTTGGCGATAGTCATAAGTTCCTTTGGTTCCATTTAAGATGATCATTGTTTTATCTCTTTTATCAAAGATGACTTCATCAAAGACTTTCAGTGATTCTTTTTTGCCTTTTGAAAGATCGTTATAGATCAAATTATGTGTTTCTACATGATAAAAATCAGCATACTTCTGGATCATCTTAAAGTCCGGTTGGGATTTTCCGATTTCATGATTGGATATCGTTTGATGGGTGACAAATAATAGGTTAGCTAAAGTGGCTTGTGATAAATTTTGTTGGTTTCTTAGATATTTAAGATTGTTGGATAAGTAAGTCATAGGATCACATCCTTAGTTATTATATGTTTTGATTATTTTGTCGATAAATTTTTTGATTTCTTCAGCTTTGGCATGATCGATTCTATATTGATCAGTTCCACTGTACGTTTTTTCTTTAGAGGTATAGATGGCTAGTTCTGTTTTGTCTTTTAAGATGATTTTTAAGCCGATGTAGAAGGTTGGTTCAAATAAGATTCTTGATTGGATCTTTCGATCGATAAAAGTATGTGTAAAAGGTTTTTCCTTTCCTTTGTAGCGGGCATCTTCGTTTAAGATCTTGCAGGCGATGCAGTTTCGATAATCATAAGTTCCTTTTGTGCCGTTTAGGATGATCATCGTCTTGTCTCTTTTATCGAAGATCACTTCATCGAAAATAACTTTTGTTCGATGGTTGTGTTTAGAAAGATCTATGTGGATCAAATCTTGAAAGTTTACATCGTAGAATTTGGCGTAGGCATGGATTGTATCGAGATCTGGTTGGGATTTTCCGGTTTCATGATTGGAAATGGTTTGATGGCTGACATAAAGTTGTTTGGCTAATTCATCTTGGGAATAGTTATGTAATGTTCTAAGATACTTTAAATTGTTTGCTAGATTGGTTGACATAAAGATGACCTCCTTTCTTTACTACATCATAATACAGGTTTGATTCTTTTGTCATGCAAAGAATCTTTGCATAGAAAAAGACCTTTGATTTCGGGGGTCAAAGGTCTTCTAGGGGGTTATAGATGCATTACGCGTTCTTTGATTTCTTGTGTACGTCCCTGGTTCCAGAACTGAGTTCCGATATAACCGCATGTACGTCTTGCGACATTCATCTTTTCCTGATCGTGGTTTCCACAGTTTGGGCATTCCCAGATCAATTTATGGTTTTCGTCTTCTACGATCTGGATTTCACCGCTGTAGCCACATACCTGGCAATAATCGCTCTTTGTGTTCAATTCAGCATACATGATGTTTTCATAGATGTGCTGCATGATTGCCAATACGGCGTCGATGTTGTTTTCCATGTTTGGAACTTCTACATAAGAGATGGCTCCACCTGGAGAAAGTTTCTGGAACTGTGCTTGATGCGCTGGAGATAAGTGAAACTTTAACTGAAGCCATTTTGGTGATGTTAATTTATCGAAAGCGTTGATTTCTTCAGTGACATGAACGTGATAACTGTTTGTGATATAGTTTTTATCCGTTACATGAGGGATGATGCCAAAGCGTTCCTGCAAACATTTAGAGAATTTGTATGTTGTAGATTCCATTGGTGTTCCATAGATACTGAAATCGATATTTTCTTCGGCTTTCCATTTAGCACATGCATCGTTTAGATACTGCATTACTTTTAAGCCAAAAGATGTTCCTGGTTCTTCTGTGTGTGGTCCGCCTGTCATGTAGTATACACATTCGCATAATCCGGCGTATCCTAATGAAATTGTAGAATATCCATTGAACAGTAATTTGTCGATTGGTTCACCTTTTTCAAGACGAGCTAAAGCACCATTTTGCCAAAGGATTGGTGCTACATCGCTTGGTGTTCCTAACAAACGTTTATGACGGCACATCAAGGCTTCTTTACATAGAGCTAATCTTTCGTCCATGATTTTCCAGAAGGCTTCTTCATCACCTTTTGAAGAACATGCTACGTCAACTAAGTTGATCGTAACTACACCTTGGTTGAAGCGTC
>ENA-OOWV01001918-OOWV01001918.1-human-gut-metagenome-genome-assembly--contig:-NODE-1918-length-12492-cov-3.457908_pt1 | contig 12492 bp, 9 predicted proteins | sample MGYA00241584_ERZ501337 | MGnify/ENA primary metagenome ERZ501337 (study PRJEB25962, sample SAMEA2042744) | human gut metagenome | biome: human gut; feature: human-associated habitat; material: faeces... | reverse complement strand
GGCCGAACGAGCCCCCATACCCTCGTTCGGTCAGACGCGCCGCCGCGTTTTGTTTTTGTGCCGTATAATGACCACTACCTATGACGCGATACAAAAGAAAGGTGTTTGCCCATGCAGGCACAGAAGGCGGAGGGAACCCGCGACCTTATCGGCGCCGAGATGCGCGCCTGGCAAAAGATGCAGCAGATTGCGGCCGGCGTGTTCGAGCCGTTTGGTTTTAAGCCCATCGAGACGCCCGCGATCGAGCAGGTGGACGTGTTTGTTCACGGTATCGGCCAGTCGACCGACGTCGTTCGCAAGGAGATGTTCCGCGTGTTTAGCGGCGCCAACCTGGAGCGCGTCTTTACCGAGGGCACCGACACCAAGCTTAAGCCCAAGCAGCGCCTGGCCCTTCGTCCCGAGGGTACGGCCGGTGTGGTGCGCGCCGTCGTGGAGAACAACCTGGTGCCCCAGGGCTCCACGCCGTTTAAGGCCTACTACGCCGAGGCCATGTTCCGTGGCGAGCGTCCCCAGAAGGGTCGCCTGCGCCAGTTTCACCAGGTGGGCATCGAGTGGCTCGGCGCTCCCGATCCGGCGGCAGACGCCGAGTGCATCATCATGCTCATGGAGTTCTACAAGCGCCTGGGCTTCGATCTTTCCAAGCTCCGTCTGCTCATTAACTCGATGGGCGATGCGCAGTGCCGTCCGGCCTATCGCGAGCAGGTTAAGCAGTTCATTCTCGACCACGCCGACGAGATGTGCGACGAGTGCCGCGAGCGCGCCGAGCTCAACCCGCTGCGCGCCTTCGACTGCAAGAACGACCATTGCCGCGAGATCATGGCCAACGCTCCGCTGATGGGCGACAACCTGTGCGACGAGTGCCGCGAGCACTACGAGCAAGTCAAGCGCTATCTGGATGCGGCGGGTATCGAGTATGTCGAGGATCCCACCTTGGTGCGTGGCCTGGACTACTACACCCGTACCGTCTTTGAGGTCGAGGCTCCCGGCGCCGGTGTCGGTTCCATCGGCGGCGGCGGTCGCTACGATGGCCTCGTCGAGCTCGAGGGCGGCAAGCCCACGGCAGGCGTCGGCTTCGCCGTCGGTTTTGAGCGCGCCCTGCTGGCCCTGCAGGCCTTTGGCAGCGACCTGGGTGCCGAGGAGGTCCCGTGTGTCTACGTCGCCAATGCCGGCAAGGAGCTGCGTCAGAACGTCTTTACCATTACGCAGGAGCTTCGCGCCGCAGGGATTGTGACCGAGGCGGACTATCAGGGCCGTTCGCTCAAGGCTCAGTTTAAGCAGGCCGACAAGGTGGGAGCCAAGCTCATCCTGGTCCTGGGTGGCGACGAGCTTGCCGCCGGCAAGGTCAAGGTGCGCGACATGCAGAGTCACGACGAGGTTCTCGTCGATTTGGCCAACGTTGTCGAGGCGGTTCGCGAGCGCCTGTAGCGTATCTTTTTGAGCTGCGGGCCTGCTAACGTGCCCTGCTCATGGAGAGCGATTGTTACGGGGGTGTTTCGCATTTATGCGGAATGCCCCCGTTTGCATATGCCGTCCACCGAGAAATACGACCATTTGGGGCAAAAAGCCTTGCAATGCAGAAAATACTTTTGTGTGGTAAAGCGCAATCAGCTTCGAAAGTTTTTGCCGAGTGCCTATAATAAATACCGCATGTTACGTGCATAGAAGGAGGAATGGGAGGAAACGTGGCTGAGAACCTAAGCAACCAGTCTGTACCCGAAGCCGCGGCGCGTGTCGCTGCCGTGGTCAACCGCCTCGTTAACCGAATCGGCTCGAATGCCGAATCCAAGGAGCGTCTCGCCGAGATCGAGATCCCCGAGGAGCTGCGCGACAATGTGGCGCTGTTCTTGCGCCTGGAGCGCCGTGTGCTTAGCGAGTATGATCCCGAGATCGCGGACCTGTTCGACAAGATTTTGACAGCCGAGATTGTGGCCAACGCCGGAAACCCCGGCACCCGCGCTGCCGACGAGTCCGTCGACGATCAGGGCGTGCCCACTGCCGACGAGCCCACCGCCGTGGCGTTTCGTGAAGTCGTTGATCTGATCGACAGCCTGCCGCTCGATAAGCAGCAGGTTATCGTCCGCGCCTTTACGAGCTTCTTCCATCTGGCTAACCTGTCGGAGGAGAACTACCGTGTTGCGCAGCTGCGTGAGCGCGAGGCCGGCGCATCGACCGATACCGAGGTCGATCCCGCCAACGAACTCACCGTCGCCTATCACCAGTTGGTAAACGAGATGGGTGTCGAGGGTGCCAACGAGCTGCTCGGCAAGCTTGAGTTCCACCCTGTCTTTACCGCACATCCCACCGAGGCCCGTCGCAAGGCCGTCGAGGGCAAGATTCGCCGTATCTCCAACCTGCTGGAGGAGCGTCCGCGTCTGGGCGGCTCCGACCTGGTGGAGAACGAGCGCCATATGCTGCAGGAGATCGACGCCCTGGTACGCACGAGCCCCATCGCGCTCAAGAAGCCCACGCCGGTCGAGGAAGCCGATACCATCATCGACATCTTCGATAACACGCTGTTCGACGTTATCCCCGTCATCTATCGTCGTTTTGACGGCTGGGTGCTGGGTGATAAGGCCGGTACCGTGCCGCCGCTGTGCCCGGCGTTCTTCCATCCCGGCAGCTGGATCGGTTCCGACCGTGACGGCAACCCCAACGTCACCGCCAAGGTGAGCCGCGAGGTCGCCGCCAAGTACTTCACTCACATGGTGCTCAAGCTCGAGGACAAGTGCCGCCGCATCGGCCGCAACCTCACGCTCGAGGCAACCTACAGCAAGCCGTCTGCCGAGCTCATCAACCTGTGGAACCATCAGGTCGAGATGAGCACCCAGTACACCGCACGTGCCGAGCTGATCTCCGAGCACGAGCCGCATCGCGCCGTCATGCTCGTCATGGCCGACCGTCTGAACGCCACCGTTCGTCGTATCACCGACACCATGTACCACAGCGCCGATGAGTTCCTGGAGGATCTGCGCGTCGTCCAGCGTTCGCTGGCCGCCGCCGGCGCCAAGCGTTCCGCTTACGGCCCGCTGCAGGATCTGATCTGGCAGGCGCAGACCTTCGGCTTCCACATGGTCGAGATGGAGTTCCGTCAGCACTCCGTGGTGCACGCCCGCGCCCTCAAGGATATCCACGAGAACGGTATTCATGGCGACCTGCAGCCCATGACGCGCGAGGTCATCGATACCTTCCGTGCCATCGGTTCCATCCAAAAGCGCTACGGCAAGAAGATGGCGCACCGCTACATCATCTCGTTTACCAAGAGCGCCCAGCATGTGGCTGACGTCTTCGAGCTGGCCCACCTGTCCTTCGCACACGAGGAGGATGTCCCCGAGCTCGATGTGATTCCGCTGTTCGAGCAGCTCGAGGACCTCGAGGGCTGTGTCGACGTGCTCGACCAGATGCTTACGCTGCCTGTGGTGCAAAAGCGCCTTGCTCAGACCAACCGCCGCATGGAGGTCATGCTGGGCTATTCCGACTCCTCCAAGGATGCTGGTCCTACCACGGCCATGCTCGCGCTGCACTCCGCGCAGGAGCGCATCGCCAAGTGGGCCGAGAAGAACGATATCGACCTGGTGCTCATGCACGGTCGCGGCGGTGCCGTTGGCCGCGGTGGCGGTCCGGCCAACAAGGCCGTGCTGGCGCAGCCCAAGGGTTCGGTCAACTGCTTCTTTAAGCTCACCGAGCAGGGCGAGGTCATCTTTGCCCGTTATGGTAACCGCACGCTGGCTCAGCGCCATGTTGAGTCCGTTGCCGCCGCAACGCTTTTGCAGTCGGCCCCGAGTGTCGAGAAGACCAACACCGAGACCACGCAGAAGTTCTGGGATATGGCCGAGAAGCTCAACGCCGCAAGCCACGAGCGCTATCTGGACCTGCTGAACACCGAGGACTTTACACCGTGGTTCTCGACCGTGACGCCGCTGACCGAGGTCGGTCTACTGCCGATCGGCTCGCGTCCGGCCAAGCGCGGCCTGGGCGCCAAGTCGCTCGACGACCTGCGTACCATTCCGTGGATCTTCAGCTGGAGCCAGGCACGCATTAACCTGGCCGCTTGGTACGGCCTGGGTACCGCCTGCGAGCAGTTTGGCGATCTGGACCAGCTCAAGGCTGCCTACCAAGAGTGGCCGTTCTTCCGCACGTTCATCGACAATATTGAGATGTCGATCGCCAAAACTGACCAGCGCATCGCCAAGATGTATCTGCACCTGGGCGATCGCCAGGATCTGTCCGAGAAGGTCTTCACCGAGATGCAACTCACGCGCAAGTGGGTCCTTGCCATCGTCGGTGACGAGTGGCCGCTGCAGCGTCGTCGCGTGCTCGGCTGCGCCGTCCGTGCGCGTAACCCCTACGTTGACGCCCTGTCTATCGCCCAGGTCCGCGCCCTACGCGAGGTGCGTATGAACCAGGACGAGATGGCCGAGGAGAAGAAGGCCGAGTACATGAGCCTGATTCTTTCGACTGTGACCGGCGTCTCGGCAGGACTGCAGAACACGGGGTAATCGATAGCCCTGTAGTCGTCCGGGCCCGCCATCAGTTTACTTTTAGGCACGTCCTCGGACATGCAAGAAGCCCTCGCTGCGCACTTCGTGCGGCGAGGGCTTCTTGCGTCCTGCGGAGTGTGCCTAAAAGTAAACTGATGGCGGGCCCTGCGATGTCCGGTCTTCGGCGGATTACTGCTGGGGGAATAATGGCGCGCTTCGCGCGTTTGGAAAGGGCTTCGTGCTGCGGAATGCATTCGGAGGGAAACCCATCGGGTCCCTTCGTCCTCGGTCTTCGGGGATTAAAGCTGATGAAAATAAAGTGCGCTACGCGCGTTTTGGATGGGGTTTATCTCGGTGGCGCATTTGGCGCTTCTCGCCTTATGACTGTTGCGGCCGCGGTCCCGTTTGGGATCGCGGCCGTTTTGTTGTGGGTCAAATATGAACGTTGTGTTAACGACTCGGTGGACGGTGGTGTTTTTCGGTGAGCGGCGTATCCTTCCAACGGTTTATCTAGTGTGTCAGTTGAAAGGAAGAGGGCGCTCGTCATTGTTTGAATGTGAACTACCGTTTGACCATAAGACGTTGCATCTAGAGCTCGAGGATAAGAACTTCGCGGGTGTGATGGAAGGCCATCAAAACGAGTTTAAGACTATAAAATCGCAGGAAGAGCTGGTAGAGGAGTCGCTTGCCAACCCTTATGGCTCACCTTCGCTCGAGGAGCTTTGTGCTGGCAAGAAGGATATCGTCATCATTAGCTCCGACCATACGCGCCCCGTTCCCTCGCGTGTGACGATGCCTATTCTGCTGCATCACATCCACTCCGCTGCGCCTGAGGCACGCGTTCGCATTCTGGTTGCTACGGGTATGCATCGTCCGTCGACGCACGAGGAGCTCGTCAACAAGTATGGCGAGGAGATCGTTGCCAACGAGGAAATCGTTATGCACGTCGCGACTGACGACAGCATGATGGAAAAGATCGGCACCCTGCCTTCTGGCGGCGAGTGCATCATCAACAAGATTGCCGCTGATTGCGATCTGCTGCTTGCCGAGGGCTTTATTGAGCCGCACTTCTTTGCCGGTTTCTCTGGCAGCCGCAAGTCCGTGCTGCCCGGCATTGCCAGCTACAAGACCATCATGTACAACCACAACGGTCAGTTTGTGAACGATTCCCATTCGCGTGCCGGCAACCTGTGCCACAACCACGTGAACGAGGATATGTTTGCTGCTGCCGAGATGGCTCACCTTGCCTTTGTGCTTAACGTGGTGCTCAACGGCAAGCACGAGGTCATCGGCTCCTTTGCCGGCGACATCCACAAGGCGCACGAGGCCGGCTGCGAGTTCGTGAAGAGCCTTGCCGGCGTTGAGCCCGTCGAGTGCGAGATTGCCATCACCACCAACGGCGGCTACCCGCTCGACCAGAACATCTACCAGGCCGTGAAGGGCATGTGCGCTGCCGAGGCCACACTTCCCGAGGGCGGCGTGATCATCGACGTCGCCGGTTGCGCCGACGGTCACGGTGGCGAGGGCTTCTATCACAACATCGCCGACAACGATCCGGCAGAGTTTGAGCGCGCCTGCATCGACCGTCCCAAGGACGAGACCCTGCCCGACCAGTGGACGAGTCAGATCTTTGCCCGCATCCTGGCGCATCACCCTGTGATCATGGTCACCGACCTGTGCGATCACCAGATGATCAAGGATATGCACATGACGCCGGTCAACACCCTCGAGGAGGCGCTCAAGCTCGCCTTTGAGATGAAGGGTGCCGATGCCAAGGTTGCCGTCATTCCCGATGGCCTGGGCGTTGTCGTCGCACAGCACTAGCGCGCGGCCTAAACGAATCGTTTATAACCGACAAGAAAGATAAGGTTTTATGCTTACCAAACTCCTCTGTGAATTCGGCGCAACGGCCCTCATGATCATCTTTGGCGTGGGCGTGCACTGCGATACCGTGCTCAAGGGCACCAAGTATCAGGGCTCCGGTCATATGTTTGCCATCACCACCTGGTCTTTTGGCATCTCTGTCTGCCTGTTTGTCTTTGGCGGCGCCGTGTGCATGAACCCGGCTATGGTGCTTGCCCAGTGCATCGTAGGCCTGGTGCCGTGGAGCAGCTGCATCCCCTTCATGATTGCCGATATGCTCGGCGGCTTTGTGGGCGCCGTAATCGCTTGGCTTATGTATGCCGATGAGTTCAAGGCTTCCGAGGGCGTCGTCGACCCCATTGCCCAGCGCAACATCTTCTCGACCAACCCCACCACCGAGGGTACGAACTATGCCCGTAACTTCTTCTGCGAGGCTATCTGCACCTTTGTGTTCATCAGCGCCATCCTTGCTGCCGCTAGCCGCGCAGGCGAGAACGTTTTGATGCTCGCTATCTGCGTTGGCCTGATCGTTTGGGCCGTTGGCATGGGCATGGGCGGCATCACCGGCTTCGCCATGAACCAGGCACGTGACCTTGGTCCTCGCATGGCTTACCAGGTGCTGCCGATCAAGAACAAGGCCGACAACAACTGGAAGTACGGTCTGCTTGTTCCTGGCATCGCACCGTTTATCGGTGCCGCTCTGGCCGCACTGTTTGTGCACGGTTTCTTGGGCATGTTCTAGTCCAAGGCTACATAGGTTGTTCGCCGTCCGCATGGGGTAACTTCCCAGCGCGTCCTCGGACATGCAAAAAGGCTCGCTGCGCACTTTGTGCGGCGAGCCTTTTTGCGTCCTGCGGAGTGCGCTGGGAAGTTACCCCATGCGGACGGCTGCGGGGTCTTCGTTGCGTTCGTGCAAGCAACCCAACATATATATCTGAATTTGGATGGGAGGGGCTTGTCGCTGGTAGGAGCGTTGGGCTGCTGTTGACACTTTGGGATGGATTGTGCTTTGGGTTGGGGCGGGGCTTTGAGATGAGGGCGGAACTTTGGGATGAGGGGTTTACTTAGTTGAAGAGGGGCATTATGGCCGAGAGGTAGTCTTTGGCTACGTCGGACTTATCTGCTTGGAAGTTGTGCCAGGCCCACCATTGGACCATTCCTACGAAGCTTGAGGCTATGTGGTGTAGTAGGAAGCTGCGATCCATGGTGGCGGCGGGGCCGTTTGGGTCGTTGGGGACGGTTTCGGCTGCTCGTGACATGATGGTCTTGCGTAAGCAGTCGGCAAAGACGCGTGAGCCGGCGCCGGCTACGAGGGCGCGTACGCCCTGGCGGCGCTCCCAGAGGTTGTTGAGGATATGCTCGACCTGCACGAGTGGGTCGTCGAGGGGCGTACCGTCATCGTCGAGGGCATGGGTGCAGATATCGCACACGAGCTCAGCGAGTAGGTCATCTTTGCTCTTGAAGAGGCCGTAGAACGTGGCCCGACCCACATGGGCGCGAGCGATGATGTCACCGACGGTGATCTTGCCGTAGTCCTCTTCGCGCAGCAGCTCGGAGAACGCCGTAACGATGGCGGCGCGGCTTTTTGCCTTGCGGGCATCCATGGCTAGGCGTCCGCGTGAACGAGCAGGCAGCGGAGCGTACCGGAACAACCCTCGTAGGGGCGCTTGCCGGCGCCGTAGCCGACGGCTTCGATGCGGTAGCGTGAGGGCAGTTGGTCGGACGTGCGCAGCGCGGTGACGATGGCGGCGCCCGTGGGCGTCACGATCTCGCCGGCGACCGGTGCAGGCGTGAGGGCGATATTGCCCGCCTGGCACAGGTTGACGACAGCGGGGACGGGAATGGGCATGAGACCGTGGGCGCAGCGAATGGTGCCGTGGCCCTCGGAAAGCGACTCGACCACGATGTCCTCAATACCCAGGTCGTCGAGGCAGATGGCGACCGAGCAGACGTCGACGATGGAGTCGACGGCGCCCACCTCGTGAAACAGGACGGTGTCGGGCGTTTTGCCGTGAGCCTTGGCCTCGGCAGCAGCGAGTACGGAAAAAATGGCGAGGGCGCGACGCTTGGCGCCATCGCTTAGCTGCGAGCCATCGATGATGGCGGTGATGTCCGCCAAAGAACGGTGGTGATGGTGGTGGGCGTGATGATGGCCCTCGTGGCCATGACCGTGGGCCTCATGGTCATGGTCGTGGCAGTGCTCGTGCTCGCCATGGTCATGATGGTGGTGTTCGTGTTCGTGCATATGCTCGACAGCTGCTTCGTTGCCGTAGAGCCAGGCCATATCGTGATCGTGGTTCTCGAGCTCCTCTGCAAGCTGGACATCGAAATCGCAGGCGTCGATGCCGTGCTTGTTTACGCGCGTCACGGCAATCGAAAAGCCGTCGACCGGCAGCGTGGCGAGCTGCTCGTGCAGATGCTCCTCGCTGGCGCCCAGGTCGAGCAGGGCCGCGACGGTCATATCGCCGCTGATGCCCGAGGTGCCGTCGATGATAAGCGTATGCTGATGGTTGGACATGGAATGCTCCTTAGCGGGCGCGGGGTGTGCCGGCGCTCAGATGATTGATAAGACTTGCCTGGTAGGCGGCACCAAAGCCGTTGTCGATATTGACGACCGAAACGCCGCTGGCGCAGGAGTTGAGCATGGCGAGCAGTGCGGCTACGCCACCAAAGCTCGCGCCGTAGCCCACGCTGGTGGGAACGGCAATGACCGGACAGCTCACCAGGCCGCCGATAACGCTCGCCAGCGCGCCTTCCATGCCGGCGATGGCGATGACCACCTGCGCCTGGGCAAGTTCCTCGGCATGCGCGAGCAAGCGGTGCAGGCCGGCGACGCCTACGTCGTAGAGGCGGTCGACCTCGTTGCCATAGAACTCGGCCGTCAACGCGGCTTCCTCGGCGACGGGCAAGTCGCTCGTGCCGGCGCAGGCGACGACGATGCGTCCGTTACCGGTGGGGGAGGGCTTGCCGCCCACGAGGGCGAGCTGTGCGTCCGGGACATATCCCAGGTCGATGCCGTTGTCGAGGAGCTCCGAGGTGCGGGCTGCTTTTTCGCTGTCCAGGCGCGTGACCAGGATGCGCTCCTGGCCAGCATCGCGCAGCGCTTCGATAATGGCGGCAATCTGCTCGGCGGTTTTACCCGCACCGTAGACAACCTCGCCGGCTCCCTGGCGCACCCCGCGCGAAAGATCGAGCTGTGCAAAACCCAGATCGGCGGTCGGCGCCGTCTGGATGCGCGTAAGGGCGACAGCCGGGGTGACTGCTCCGCCGGCAACATCGCTCAGCAACTGCTCAAGATCTCGCTTATCCATATATGTTCCCTTCGACGGCGCAAAGTCTAGCACTCAAAAGGTATTTTTCCGAACACTAAGACAAAATTGTTCGGAAACTATAGGACAGACTGATTCAATTGTTAGAAAGATCGACTAGTCGCGCAGGATGATGTCCATGGCGAGCATCAGGTTGCGCTCGTCGATGGCAAACGGGGCGGCTTCGCGCGTCTTGGGCTTGGCGCAAAACGCGATGCCCGTGCCCGCGGCCTGAATCATGGGGATGTCGTTGGCGCCGTCGCCGATTGCCACGGTGTGTGCCATATCGACGCCGCACTCAACCGCCCAATCCAGCAGCTGGATGAGCTTGGATTCCTTGGTCACAATGTCTGTCGCCAGCTTGCCGGTGAGCTTGCCGTCCACGACCTCCAGGCGGTTAGCGAGGCAAAAGTCGATGCCCGCGGCGGCCACGATCTTGTCGGCGACCTCGTGAAAGCCGCCGCTTACCACGCCGACCTTCCAGCCCTTGCTGTGTGCCGAGCGCACAAGCTCTAGCGCGCCGGGGGTAAATGTCACGCGCTCAAAGGTGCGCTCGAATACGCTCTCGTCCAGGCCGGTGAGCAGCCCCACGCGTTCCTCGAGTGCTTGCTTAAAGTCGAGCTCGCCGCGCATGGCGCGCTCGGTGATCTGTGCCACCTGCTCGCCCACGCCGGCCTCTTCGCCCAACAGGTCGATGACCTCTTGGTTGATGAGCGTGGAGTCGATATCCATAACGATGAGGCGTGCGGTCATGACGGGCCTTTCCGAGTGCAGTTGTATTGGGGCACATTGTCGCACGCGGCGCGCCTTGGCGACGGCCAGGCCGCGTCAATTGTTTCGTCTCCGTCAAGTCTTTGGGCAAGAGCTACTTTTTCGCGGCACATCGACGCGGGTGCGATAAGATAGAACGCCATGTCTGGCTGCGCGGTTTACGCAGGCTGGGCAAATCTGTACGACGCCGCCCGGAACGACACGGGGCGGCACAGATCCATAAAGGAGGATCACTGGTATGAGCCAGACCCGTCCCATCGATGAGCATTCCATGCACACCCGTACCTGCGGCGAGCTTCGCTTCGAGAACGTGGGCGAAGAGGTCACCCTCACCGGTTGGGTGAGCCGTCGTCGCGATCACGGCGGCCTTATCTTCTGCGACCTTCGCGACCGCGAGGGCATCACGCAGCTCACCTTCGACCCCGAGCACTCCGACGGCGACGCCTTTAAGATCGCCGAGACCATGCGTCCCGAGTGGCCCATCAAGATCCACGGCGTCGTGCGCGCCCGTGGCGAGGAGACCACCAACACCAAGCTCGCGACCGGCGAGATCGAGGTCCTGACCGACCACGCCGAGGTGCTCAACACGTCCGTCACCCCGCCGTTCCAGATCGAGGACGGCATCGAGACCAGCGAGGACACTCGCCTGCGCTATCGCTATCTGGACCTCCGCCGTCCCGAGATGATGGCCAACCTCAAGCTGCGCTCCGACTTCACCTTTGCCATTCGCGAGGCGCTGCACAACCGTGAGTTCATGGAAGTCGAGACGCCCTCCCTGTTTAAGTCCACGCCCGAGGGCGCCCGCGACTTCATCGTTCCCAGCCGTATTCAGCCGGGTAACTTCTACGCCCTGCCGCAGTCCCCGCAGCTCCTGAAGCAGCTGCTCATGGTCGGTGGCGTCGAGCGCTACTACCAGGTTGCCAAGTGCTTCCGCGACGAGGACCTGCGTGCCGACCGTCAGCCCGAGTTCACCCAGGTCGATATCGAGATGTCCTTCGTGGACCAGAACGACGTCATGAGCGCGCTCGAAGAGGTTCTTGCCGATGCCTTCGGTCGCATGGGTGTCGAGATGCCCACGCCGCTGCGTCGCATGAACTACTGGGATGCCATGGACACCTATGGCTCCGACAAGCCCGATACCCGCTATGGCATGCACCTGGTCGACCTGACCGACATCTTTGCCAACTCCAAATTTAAGGTCTTCGCGACCGCTGCGAACGAGGAGGGCTCTGTCGTCAAGGCCATCAACGCCAAGGGCGCCGGTGCCTGGGCACGTGCCAAGATCGATAAGCTCGCCGGTGTGGCCTCCACGTTTGGCGCCAAGGGTCTGGCTTGGATCGCCTTCCGCGAGGACGGCTCCATCAACAGCCCCATCGTCAAGTTCTTCTCGGACGAGGAGATGGCGGCTCTGCGCGAGCGCATGGACGTCGAGCCCGGCGACCTTGTGATGTTTGCCGCCGGCCCGCGCCTGCTCTCTGACGAGATCCTGGGTGGCATGCGTTCCCACATGGCCAACGCGCTCGAGATCAAGCGCGAGGGCCACGACTTCCTGTGGGTCGTCAACTTCCCGCTGTTCCACTGGGATGAGGACCGTAAGGCCTATGCCGCCGAGCACCAGCCCTTCACCCTGCCGACCGAGACCGACATCGCCAAGATCGAGGCCGACCCGTTGGCGGCCGGTTCTTGCACCTACGACTTTGTCATGGACGGCTTTGAGGCCGGTGGCGGCGGTATGCGTATCCACAACGCCGAGATGCAGATGTCCATGCTCAAGCTCCTGGGCTTTACCGAGGAGCGCGCCGAGTCGCAGTTCGGCTTCCTCATGGAGGCTCTCAAGTTTGGTGCGCCCCCGATGGGCGGTTTCGCTCTGGGCCTGGACCGCGTGTGCATGCTACTCACCGGCTCCGACTCCATCCGCGACGTCATGGCGTTCCCCAAGACGGCCAGCGGCTCCGACCTCATGTCGGGCGCCCCGAGTGCCGTTTCTGGCGCCCAGCTCAAGGACGTCAGCCTGCGCCTGATGTAGGCAAGCGGCTACATATTGCTTGCAACGAGGGAAGTGCCTTCACGCA
>ENA-OOWV01001916-OOWV01001916.1-human-gut-metagenome-genome-assembly--contig:-NODE-1916-length-12496-cov-1.798891_pt1 | contig 12496 bp, 11 predicted proteins | sample MGYA00241584_ERZ501337 | MGnify/ENA primary metagenome ERZ501337 (study PRJEB25962, sample SAMEA2042744) | human gut metagenome | biome: human gut; feature: human-associated habitat; material: faeces... | reverse complement strand
CAGACTATAGCATGGCAGCCTTGTGGTTTTGCATTGCTCTTTTATGGGGTGGTCTTGTTTTTAAGCAACGTCACAAGTAATACTTGAGTTATGAAAAATTTATTATAAAAAGCGTAAGCCTTTTATAATCGATTACGAGTGTTAGTATAAAAAGAGAATGTGTCCATTCTGTGATAAAAATGCGAACATTTTGGAAAAAAAGAATTACTTTTCCTAAAAAAATATTAAGAAATGGTTAAATCATCGTCGATTTCTCTGAAAAGAAAAAAAACACTTTGAAAAATGCAATTATTTGTATATAATAAAAACGCGTATGCCGATTCATCTTCTGAAAAGAGTTCGGCGAAAATGAATTTTAAGTAAGATTGATAAATGTACAATATGAACGCAGGTCGCAAAGCGACTGCGTTCATGAGCAAGTAGCGAAAGCGGATTGCGAGTGTCCGCTTTACATGTATTAGAAGCATGAGCAGTAAAAATAGAAGCATAAGATAGGAAAGGAGAAAATGAGATGATTTCAACTGATATTGGAATTGATTTAGGAACAGCAAGTATTCTTGTTTATGTCAAAGGCAAAGGCGTTGTATTAAAAGAGCCGTCTGTTGTAGCATTTGACCGTGATACAAATAAAATAAAAGCAATTGGTGAGGAAGCAAGACTGATGCTTGGAAGAACACCGGGAAATATCGTGGCAGTACGACCGCTGCGTCAGGGTGTTATTTCTGATTATACGGTAACTGAAAAAATGATGAAATATTTCATTCAGAAGGCCGTTGGCAAAAAAAGCTTCCGTAAACCGCTGATCAGTGTCTGTGTGCCGAGTGGTGTTACAGAGGTTGAGAAAAAAGCTGTAGAAGATGCGACATTCCAGGCTGGAGCCAGAGATGTAAAAATCATCGAGGAGCCGATTGCAGCAGCAATCGGAGCTGGTATTGATATTTCCAGACCATGTGGAAATATGATCGTAGATATCGGTGGTGGTACGGCAGATATTGCTGTTATTTCACTGGGAGGTACCGTAGTAAGTACATCCATCAAGATTGCTGGAGACGATTTTGATGAAGCACTGGTACGTTACATGAGAAAGAAACATAATCTTCTGATCGGTGAGCGTACCGCAGAGGATATCAAGATTAAGATTGGAACGACGTATCCTCTGATTGAAAATGAAGCGATGGAGGTCAGTGGACGGAATCTGGTTACAGGACTGCCAAAGACAGTTACGGTGACTTCGGCAGAGACAGAACGGGCACTTCAGGGAACATCCAACCAGATTATTGAAGCAATTATCAGCGTTCTGGAGCGTACGCCGCCGGAGCTTTCCGCAGATATTCTGGAACGCGGGATCATGCTGACCGGAGGTGGAGCAAAGCTTCGCGGGCTGGAAGAGATGATCGAGGAGAGAACCGGAATCAATACAATGACTGCAGAGGAGCCGACGCAGGTCGTAGCAATCGGAACCGGAGAATATGTGGAACTTATGAGCGCAAGACGGGAACTGTAAAGAATGCCGAGGCATTCTTGAACTGTCGGGCAGATTTGGGATAATAGATGGAAGAGATTAAGGGATATGTAGAGCACATTGTATACCGGAATGAAGACAACGGGTATACAGTATTTAATTTGAATAATGATGACGGAGACCTGACCTGTGTAGGAAAGTTTCACTACATTGAAGAGGGAGAACTGTTGGAGCTGACGGGAGAGTACATTGTACACAAAGTGTATGGAACTCAGCTTCAGGTAGAGACTTCGAAGGTATGTCAGCCGGAAGATAAGGTGTCGATTGAACGTTATCTTGGTTCCGGAGCTATCAAAGGTGTCGGACCGTCGCTGGCAGGACGGATCGTGAAGAAGTTCGGCGGGGATACATTCCGCATTATTGAAGAAGAACCGGAGCGTCTTGCCGAGGTAAAAGGGATCAGCGAGCGGAAAGCCAGAGAGATCGCCATTCAGGTAGAAGAAAAAAAGGATATGAGGGAAGCCATGATCTATCTGCAAAAATATGGTATTTCTACGACACTGGCGGCAAGGATTTATCAGCATTATGGTCAGAGCGTTTATCGCGTAATAGAAGAAAATCCATATCAGATGGCAGATCATGTGCCGGGAGTTGGCTTTAAGACGGCCGATGAGATTGCGTCGAAGGTCGGAATACACACAGATTCCGATTACCGGATTCGAAGTGGTATTTTCTATACATTGATTCAGAGTGTCAGTGAAGGACATGTCTATCTTCTTCAGGAGGTTCTGCTATATCGTGCCAGTCAGCTTCTTGATGTAGAGGTTCAGCACATTGAAAAGTATGTGATGGATCTTGCCATGGAGAAAAAAGTTGTTCTGAAAGAGTCTGATGAAGGGCTTCGTGTTTATTCCTCCCATTATTATTATATGGAACTCACGGTTGCAAAGATGTTGCATGATCTGAATGTAGATTTTGATGTGACACCGTCTGTTTTGGAGCATCACATCCATATGATAGAAGAACAGGCAGAACTGGCACTGGATGACAGACAAAGAGAAGCTGTAATGGAAGCAGTGCGGCACGGAATTCTGATCGTGACTGGGGGACCGGGAACCGGAAAAACGACGACAATCAATGCAATGATCCATTTCTTTGAGGAAGAAGGAGCAGATATCCTTCTTGCAGCACCGACCGGACGTGCGGCGAAGCGCATGACAGAGGCAACCGGCTGTGAGGCTCAGACCATTCATCGCCTGTTGGAAGTCAGTGGCAATCCGGAAGATGATGATAAGAGAGATAATGTCGGATTTGGAAATGGATTTGGAAGAAATGCAGAGAATCCGCTGGAGTCAGATGTGATTATCATTGATGAAATGTCCATGGTAGATCTGCCGCTTATGAAGGCACTCCTTGACGCGATTATGCCGGGAACCAGACTGATCATGGTCGGAGACGGAAATCAGCTGCCAAGTGTAGGCCCTGGAAGAGTGCTTAAGGACATGATCGCATCGGATTGTTTCCCGGTTGTAAAGCTGGAGAAAATCTTCCGGCAGGCAAAAGAGAGTGATATTATCGTAAATGCACATAAAATTAACCGTGGAGAACCAGTCATATTGGACAATAAAAGTATGGACTTTTTCTTTTTAAAACGGTCTGATCCAAATGTGATCATCAGTGTTGTAATTACGTTGATCCAGAAAAAACTTCCAAAGTTCGTAGATGCCTCACCTTATGAAATTCAGGTGCTGACACCTATGCGAAAAGGAAATCTGGGCGTGGAGAGGCTGAATAAAATCCTTCAGCAGTATCTGAATCCGCCATCACCCCAAAAGCAGGAAAAAGAAGTGGGAGACCGCCTGCTGCGTGAAGGTGACAAGGTGATGCAGATTAAGAACAATTACCAGTTAGAGTGGGAAGTCTGCACGAAATACGGAATGACCATTGACAAAGGACTGGGCGTATTTAACGGCGACATGGGAATCATCAAGAATATCAACACTTACGAGGAGACGGTTACGGTTGAGTATGACGAACAGCGCCAGGTGAAGTATCCATATGCGATTCTTGATGAGTTGGAGCTTGCTTATGCGATCACGATACATAAAGCTCAGGGAAGTGAGTATCCGGCGGTTGTGATTCCGCTTCTTCAAGGACCAAGACAGCTTTACAACCGGAATCTGATCTATACAGCAGTGACAAGAGCAAGAAAATGTGTCACACTTGTGGGCAGTGATTCAGTATTTCAGGAAATGATCCAGAATACCAGCGAGCAGCGGCGAAATACAAGTCTGGCGGAGCGAATCCGAGAACTTGCATAGTGATCATAGAAAAATATAATAAAAAAAAGAATGTAAAATATAATAAGAAGTACGAAAAAAGCAGAGAAAGACAAGGAGAAATATGGTCAGAAAAGGTGTTGGATATTTTCTGGCCTTCTATCTGCCCTTTTTGTGGAAAGGTAAATCGTGGGGGAGTATGCCCTTTGTGCAGGAAAGCTGTGGAAAAATTAGAGATTCATGAACCGCGATGCCTGAAATGTGGGAAACCAATCCGCTGTGAAGAGAGGGAATTTTGCCATGACTGCTATAACACAGAACACATTTATGAAAGAGGGCTGTCGGTGTGGCTTCATAAACCTCCGGTGAACCAGGCAATTTACCAGTTAAAATATCATAATCAGAGATATGTTGCGAAGTATTTTGCACAGGAAATCTGTATAAAATATGCAGAAGAGATCCGAAGATGGAGACCGCAGGCGCTTGTCCCGGTGCCTCTGCACAGAAAAAGGCGCAGGAAGCGTGGTTACAACCAGGCGGAGCTTCTGGCAGAAGAGATAGGGAAAATACTTGGGATTCCGGTCGTTGCGAATCTGGTAAAACGGGTTCATTACACTGGTTATCAGAAAAAGCTGGATCCCATAGGGAGAAAAAAGAATCTGGAACATGCATTTGCTCCGGGAGGAGATCCGGACAGACTTCCGACAGATTTTCGACGTGTCATTATTATCGATGATATTTACACAACAGGGAATACCGTGGATCAAGTGGCAAAAGTATTGAAAACTATGGGGTTCCAAAAAGTTTACTTTTTGACTATAAGTATTGGACAAGGGTACTGAGATTTGCTATACTGAAAATGATGTTTCATCGATAAAAAAGGATTTTGAGGTGCATATATGTTAGATGAGCGAAAAGTCAAGCTAATGACTCAGCTTGCCCTGTATGATCAGACGCAGGGAAAAGAGGATTTTAAAATCAGTGAATACTATCGAAAAGATTATGCCGGAGTGCACATTTTATATACGGTTCTGTGGGTGACAATAGGCTATATAGCAGCCTGGGCAATTGCGATGATCGCAGGACTTGATACTCTGATGGAGAAGATGTCAACAGCATTATTGATTACGTTGGTTCTCGCGGCAGTTGTCGGATATGTGGTAGTTCTTGTGTCTTATATTGGAATTGCAAGCCACCTGTACAATAAAAAGCATCAGGAAGCGAGACAGCGGGTAAAGAGATATAATCACATTCTGACGAGATTGTTGAAGATGTATGAAAAGGAGACAAAGTAATGGACAGTTTATATGTAATACGGGAGAGAATGCAGGATTTGTATTCCAGATACTCAATTGTGGCGGATAAAGCAATACAATTTGTTCTGGCGGTCATGACATTTTACATGATCAACAATAATGTAGGATTTATGAAGACACTGGCATCGCCGGTGGTGGCAGTGGCACTTGCAATTATTGCAACTTTCTTTCCACCGATCATTACAGTGATTCTGGCAACAGCACTGATCCTTGTACATATGTATTCAGTATCCATCGCAGCACTTGTTGTAACGGCATTGATTTTCCTGATCATGTATATTTTTTATCTTCGTTTTACACCGAAGATGGCAATCGTTGTACTTTTGACACCACTGGCATTTGCACTTAAGATTCCGGTTGTTGTTCCAATCTCATGTGCGCTTTTAATGTCACCGATTTCCATGGTGGCAGTGGGATGTGGAACGGTTGTATATTATATGATGGCTTATATGAAAAAAGCAGCCTCCGGTATGCAGGGCGGTTCTGTGAAAGGTATGATGGGACAGATTGGGAAATATGCAAAACAGGTCTTCCAGAATAAAGAACTGTGGATTGTCCTTGTTGCATTTATTATCTGTACACTGGTTGTTTATACGCTTCGCAAACAGGCAATCGCACATGCATGGACTATTGCAGTTATAACAGGAGCTGTTGTGAATATTGTAGTAGTGGCAATCGGAGATGTTGCTATGGGAGTCCATGCATCTTACGGTTCACTGATTTTTGGAAGTATCGGAGCAGCGGTTATCGGAGTGATCCTGGAATTGTTCTTCTTCTCCGTAGATTATTCAAGAAGTGAGAATCTTCAGTACGAAGATGATGAATACTATTACTATGTAAAAGCAGTTCCGAAGATTGTAGTATCTACACCGGAGAAGACGGTGAAGCGGATCAATGAACGACAGGAAACGGAGATCATGGATACTGCGGAAGTTAGAAAAAAAGCAAAAAAACAGGCACAGGAAAAGGCACGTCAAAGCGAGCAGGGACAAAAAAAGAAAAAACGTCCGGCATCAAAAAGACGTAATGTTATGGATGCTGATGTGGATCAGGAGCTTTTAAGAAGAAGTTTTGAAAATGATCCTGATATGAGATAAAAAAGAATTTTAAATGGGAAGATAAATAATTATAGCAAAAGGGGGTGACCGGGTGAAACAGTATATTATGCATGTATTAGGAGCCGTCAGTCAGGAATTGTATTTTCCAGATGCGCATCTGACAGATATTATTGAAATCCTGATTTTGACATATCTGATCTATCATATTGCAATGTGGCTGATCAATACAAAAGCATGGATGCTGATGCGAGGAATTGTTGTACTTGGTATCTTTGTATTGCTTGCAGCAGTTTTTAAGATGCATACAATTTTATTTCTGGCAAGGAATTCGGTAACGGTACTGGCTACGGCGGCAGTTGTAGTATTTCAGCCGGAACTTCGAAGGGCTCTGGAAAAGCTTGGGGAGAAGCAGTTCCTGAGTTCAATCGTACCATTTGAGACGAACAAAGAAAGCAGCAGGTTCAGTGAAGATACCATGGACAGTATTATTGATGCAGCTTACAATATGGGCCGCGTGAAGACTGGAGCACTGATTGTGGTGGAACAGGCAATACATCTGACGGAGTATGAAAGTACCGGGATTAAGATGGACTGTCTCGTATCCATGCAGGTACTGATGAATATATTCGAGCACAACACACCACTTCACGATGGTGCTATTATTATCCGTGGTGACAGAATTGTATCTGCGACATGTTATCTGCCATTGTCTGATAACATGGGGCTTAGCAAGGAGCTTGGAACAAGGCACAGAGCAGCGGTAGGCATGAGTGAGGTCAGTGATGCTCTGATCATCGTTGTGTCTGAGGAGAACGGCAAGGTATCTGTAGCACAGGGAGGCGTGCTTGACCGGGCAGTAACGAGGGAAGAACTTCGCGAGAAGCTGACTTATATACAGAACAGAAAGCCGGAGAATAAGAATTTCCTGCAACATATATGGAAAGGAAGGAATAAAGATGAAAAAAGGACTGATGAATAATTGGGGCCTTAAGATATTATCCTTCCTCCTGGCAGTGATGCTGTGGCTGATTGTGGTAAATATCGATGACCCGGTAACAACCCAGACATTTAATAATATACCGGTAGCGGTAACGAATGCAGAGGTGCTTGCGGCGACCAATCAGACTTATCAGATTGAGGATGGCACGCAGAATGTCTCTGTGACAGTACGGGCAAAGAGATCTGTACTTAATAAGATAAAAGCAGATAATATAAAAGCGACTGCAGACATGAAAGAGCTGACGCTTCAGACACAGATTCCGATCAGCGTTGAGATTACAGGAGTCAACTATGAAAGTGTAGAAGTATCTCCACGTAATCTTCAGGTAAAACTGGAAGATGAAGAGACGAAGAAATTCCCGATTGTTCCAAAGACGACAGGAACCGTCCGAGATGGCTATACACTTGGAGAAATTCAGGCAGTGCCGGAGATGGTATCTATCCGGGGACCGAAGTCTGTCATTGATTCCATCAGTAAAGTTGAGGCATCTGTCAGTGTATCCGGATTATCTGAAGACGTTGTGACAAAATCAGAGCTTGTATTATACGATAGTGATAACAATGTGATCGACCAGTCACTTCTTGCCAATAACCTTGGTACGGAAGGTGTATCTGTCAGTGTACAGGTGCTTGAGACGAAGAGCGTTAAGGTTGAATTTGATACTTCACAGATTACAGCAGCAGACGGATATTCTGTCAGCGATATCAAGTATGAGCCGGATCATGTAAATGTGACCGGCAGAGCGGAAGAACTGAAAAAGTTGAAGAAGATCTCAGTTCCGGCATCGGCACTTAATATGTCCGGACTGACTTCTAAGACAGAGAAAGTTGTGGACATCACAGATTATCTTCCGGAAGATATTTCACTGACAGATGAAAATGCCGGATCTGTAGTTGTGACTGTAGGAATTGACAAAGATGGAACAAAATCTTATGATATTTCTATGGGAGCCATCAAGGTAAATAACCTGGCAAATGGATTATCACTAAGCTATGAATCAGCAGATGTACTGGAGATTCAGATCCGCGGGCCGGGAGATATACTGGATCAATATAAGATCAGTGATAATGTAAGCATTGATCTTAAGAACTACCAGACGGCTGGAACTTATACAGTCCCGGTAACGGTAGGCGTTCCGGATGGCTGTGTGCTTGAGAGCACGGTATCTGTAAATGTTATATTGGAAGAGAAATAAGGAGCAGAGCTATGGTAAGTCAGAAAGTAAAAATCACAAATCCAACAGGACTGCATCTGCGTCCGGCTGGAATTTTCAGCAATATCGCAAACAAATTTGAGTGCCGGATCACATTTGAGTATGAGAATTCTATTGCCAACGCCAAGAGTGTACTAAGTATCCTTGGTGCCGGAATCAAATCAGGAGATGAGATTCTGCTGATCTGTGAAGGGGACGAAGAAGAAAAAGCATTAAAAGCAATGATAAGCTTAAAGTTAAAGTAATTATAGGGGAGTAATAAATTGATTCGAAATATTTTATGCTATGCAGAGGAGTCTGCCCGGAGATTTCCGGGTAAGACTGCCTTTGCAGATGAAGAGACAGCGTGCACATACGACGAACTGATCAAAAGTGCCAGAGCAGTAGGAACGAGACTGGGAAGGGAAGTAACTCCTGGGAAACCGGTTCCTGTACTTATGGAAAAAGGCGTAAAAGCTATTTATGCATTTATGGGAATCGTATCCGCAGGCTGTTTTTATATTCTGTTGGATCCGAAACTTCCAACAGAACGTCTGAGATCAGTGTTGGATACATTACAGGCAGAAGTCCTGTTGACGGATCCGGCTTATGATAAACCAAGAGAGCGTCTGGAATTTGACGGCAAAGTCATTATGATGGAAGAGGCACTTCAGACACAGGAAGATGCGGAGTATCTTGATAATGTAAGAAAACAGAGCCGGGATGTGGATCCGCTCTACGCAATCTTCACTTCCGGTTCCACTGGTGTGCCAAAAGGTGTAGTTGTAAGCCACAGATCAGTCATTGACTTTATAGAAGAATTTACGAGATTATTCAACATTACAGAACATGATGTTATTGGAAATCAGGCACCATTCGATTTTGATGTGTCGGTAAAAGATATCTACTCTACTTTAAAATGTGGAGCAACTATGCAGATCATTCCAAAGAAGTTTTTCTCATTTCCGACAAAACTTCTGGATTATCTGGTCGAGCGGGAAGTAACGACTCTGATCTGGGCGGTCTCTGCACTGTGTATCATATCCACATTAAAAGGATTTGATTATAAAGTGCCGCAGAAGATCCATAAAGTTATATTCAGTGGAGAAGTAATGCCGGTGAAGCATCTGAACATCTGGAAGAAATATCTGCCGGAAGCTATGTATGTGAATGTTTACGGTCCGACTGAAATTACATGTAACTGTACGTATCATATTATTGACCGGGAGTATGAACCAGGAGAAAATCTTCCGATTGGAAAACCATTTCCAAATGAAAAGGTATTTCTCTTAGATGAAGAAGACCGGGAAGTGACAAAACCTGGAGAAAAAGGAGAAATCTGCGTATCCGGTACTGCTTTGTCACTTGGATATTACAATAACCCGGAACAGACGGCAAAAGCATTTGTGCAAAATCCATTGAATCAATCTTATCTGGAGCCAATCTACCGGACAGGAGATCTGGCATATTACGGCGAAGATGGGAATCTGTACTTCGCATCACGAAAAGATTTCCAGATCAAGCATATGGGACATCGCATTGAACTTGGAGAGATTGAGACTGCACTGGAGACAGTGGAAGGACTAGGTCGGAGCCTTTGCATGTATGATGAGGCAAAGGGAAAAATTCTTGCATTCTATGAAGGAGACCTGGAAAAGAAACAAATCGTCCGGGCAATCGGGACAAGACTTCCGGGATTCATGATTCCGAATGTATTTGTGAAAGTAGAAGAATTTCCACTTACGAAAAATGGAAAAATCGACCGTAAGAAACTGGAGGAAGCTTATGAATCAGGAAATCTTACAAGCTTATCTTAGACAGGAAGAGACTCCTGCGTATATCTTTGATCTGGATATGTTAAAATCCAGAGTTCGGATGATGAAAACGATACTGGGCGAACGGGCAGAAATCTGTTTTGCAATGAAAGCCAATCCATTTCTGATCGGACCGTTAAAGGATACGGCAGATAAATTTGAGGTATGTTCCCCGGGAGAATTTCACATTTGTGAGACAGTCGGAATTCCAATGGAGAGAATTGTACTGTCCGGTGTGAATAAGGAAAAATGCGACATTACCCATGCGATGCATACTTACGGGAATGCAGGCGTGTATACAATCGAATCCAGGAAGCATCTGGAACTTTTGGAAATGTGTGCAAAAGAAGAAAACATTACGATTCATGCACTGATCCGTGTGACAAGTGGAAACCAGTTCGGCATAGATGAAGAAGAAGTTTTTGATATTGTTTCTAAAAAGGACTACTACACGCATGTGCGAATTGAAGGGATTCAGTGCTATTCCGGTACTCAGAAAAAGAAGTTCTCTAAGATTGAAAAAGAGCTGCACTGGCTGGATGACATACTTACCCGTCTGAAAGAAACATGCAATTATGATGCTGAAGTTCTGGAATATGGACCGGGATTTTATATCCCTTATTTTGAAAATGAAGATGAGGTAGATGATGAGTCATTGCTGCAGCAATTTGCAGATACGCTTGCAACATTAAGATTCCAGGGGAAAATCACTTTGGAAATGGGACGCTATGTTGCAGCATACTGTGGTTATTACGTGACTCGTATCGTAGATCAGAAAGTCAACCATGGACAGAACTACTGTATCGTAGATGGAGGACTGAATCATCTGAATTACTATGGACAGGCAATGGCTATGAAGATGCCGCATCATAAACACATTCCGGATGCTCCATTGGAGACATCGGACGAACAATCAGAAGAACAATCAGAAGTTCTTTGGAACATCTGTGGCTCTCTGTGTACGGTCAATGATGTACTGGTGAAACAGATGCCGCTGAAACATGCAAAGATTGGCGACGCTCTTGTATTTGAACGGGTGGGTGCTTATTCTGTAACAGAAGGAATCTATCTCTTCCTAAGCCGGCGCATGCCAAGGATTCTGTTCTGGTCTGAAAAAGATGGATTTACAGAGGCCAGAAAAGCAACAGAAAGTTACCCGATCAACACGGAATGTACAGAAAAAATGAAAAATTAGAAAAGGAGATAATAACTATGGAAAAATTAATTGAGATTTTAGAGGACATTCAGCCGGATGCTGACTATGAGACATGTACAACATTGATTGATGATGGAATCCTGGATTCTTTTGCAATTCTGTCTATCGTAGGAGAATTGGAAGACGAGTTCGATGTATCAGTAACACCTGCTGACATTATTCCGGAAAACTTTAACTCAGCACAGGCACTTTGGGCTATGGTACAGAGACTGCAGGCTGAATAAGAGAACAAACGGGGACACGAGAATGACAAAAAGTACCATGTTGACACGAGAAAATGCCTGACATGGTACTTTTTTATGTTTTGCGATAACATTTTTTTATCGCAGATAGTCCGGCCAGTCTTTGGCCGGATGATACATCAGAAAAGTGGAAAGGCTGGCTAAAAAGTCTCCGACAGATGGTCTTGCGGTCATGCGATATCCAACAACAATCTGGAATAAAAATTGGTTCTTCTCCCAGATGACTGCAATCATTGTACGGATATTCCGTTCAACGCAAGGAAGCGCAATTCCGCAGGATTCGGCAACTTTTGGGTAAAGTCTGGTGGTAAGAGATGTCAACAGCTGTTGGTCCGCCAGAACATATTGAAGAGCTGTTACGGCTGGCGTAAAGCCGGCATAGACCGGAGAAGCACCAAGAGTTCGAAGCAGCTGTTCAATATCCTGTGCTGAGACATCAGAACCAGATAAAGGTACCCAAAAAACCCCTCCTTTTCAACAAATCTCACCTTATTATAACAAAAACGAATAGGTATGCAACATTTAAACTAGAAAAAGAATAGTTCCGTATTATGAGACAAAATGTTATAATTGAAACAGTGCCAGAGGATTTGGTTCATAAATTGACGAAAGATAAAACAGGTGACAGCATGCAAGTAGGATTGAACATTAAGATTAAAAGAATCGGAAGAGGGTATACACAGGAAGAGATTGCAGATGCCATCGGTGTCGCCCGTTCTACATACACAAGATACGAGTCAGACAAGAGACTGCCGGATATATACAAATTATGTGCACTGGCAGATTATTTTGATGTATCATTGGACGACCTGGTGGGAAGAGACTGGAAACCGAAAAAAGATCACAAAGGGCGGAACATTGCGATCAAACCACAGCCGAAATGTATATCAGCTGGGAGTCAATCCCCCAGCTGATAT
>ENA-OOWV01001909-OOWV01001909.1-human-gut-metagenome-genome-assembly--contig:-NODE-1909-length-12512-cov-6.821707_pt1 | contig 12512 bp, 9 predicted proteins | sample MGYA00241584_ERZ501337 | MGnify/ENA primary metagenome ERZ501337 (study PRJEB25962, sample SAMEA2042744) | human gut metagenome | biome: human gut; feature: human-associated habitat; material: faeces... | reverse complement strand
TTTGTCATCTGCTTAACCATCTCATCAATCTCATCCGGTGTAGCATCCATATTATCTTTTCCATAACCACCATGGCTATGAATATCGATAAATCCCGGAACCACCATCGTTCCAGCACAGTTCACCTCAAGATCATCTTCTTTCGGCTCAAATCCTGTCATATCTCCGACTTCTTCAATCTTCTCATCGAAGCGGATATAACCATTTTCAATCATACCATCCCCTGTATAGATCTTCTTTTCTTTGATCAGTTTCATGCTGTTCTACCTCGTTTTCTATTTTTTAGAACACAACTCTTACTTTTCTATTATCTCACAATACCACGCGATATTCCATCAATATTTCGTGATTTTTACATAATTTGTTAAAAAATAATCTGTTCGCTTTAACTAACCGCAAAACATGAAAAATACCGGGCAACAACGTATTTTCCTCAAACTATTGACAATATCCGTCCAATTGCGGTAAATTAAATGTTATTGTGGGGTAAAAACGCCTTCAGTTATGATTTTGATACCTATGGATTGTATAAATGCTATGCCTTCTTACAATCCTGCCCGATATCATCATATAAAATAATATAAGGAAAGGATAAAAGAATATGAATTGGGAAATCATTACTTTTATTGCGTATTTCGTCATTTTGCTTGGCGTAGCGTTAGTATTTTACTTTAACGGTACCAATAAGAACTCCGAGGACTTCTTCCTTGGTGGAAGATCTATGGGACCTTGGGTAACAGCACTGTCCGCACAGGCGTCCGATATGTCTGCGTGGCTGCTGATGGGACTTCCGGGATCGATCTTAGCTTTCGGTTTCGGACAGATGTGGATCGGTATCGGTCTTGCATTAGGAACAGCTGCTAACTGGATTCTGTGCGCAAAACGTCTGCGTACATTCTCTAAAGCTGCAGATGATGCAATCACATTACCACAGTATCTGACAAATCGTTTTGCAACAGACTCCAGATCACTGCAGTTGACTTGTGCACTGATCTTCCTGTTTGCTTATACAATTTATGTAGCATCTGCACTGGTAGCCGGTACTTCTGTATTCACAACACTGTTCCCGACAGTTTCTCCTAAGATTGCTATGTTCGCATTCTTGCTGATCATTGTTGCCTACACATTCTTTGGTGGCTTTACAGCAGTTTGCTGGACAGACTTTTTCCAGGGATTACTGATGATGCTTGCACTGATGCTTGTACCTCTCGTAGTCTGCATCGGTCACAGTGATCTGTTGGATCCTACTGCTCTTACTACGGTATATGAGTATACTGATGCCGCTACAGGCGCTGTAACACAGTGTGCTTTCGGAGGCGGTATCTTTGATGCCAGCTGGCAGGATATCGTCAGCGGACTTGGATGGGGATTAGGATACTTCGGTATGCCACATATCCTGGTGCGTTTTATGTCTATCGAGAAACCATCCATGATCAAGAAATCTTCTATCGTAGCAATTGTATGGGTAATTATCTCACTGTTCTCTGCTGTCCTGATTGCTTACTTAGGCAGAATGGTTATGGGCGCTGAACTGCTCACTCAGGGAAATCAGAAACTTGTATTCATTGCTATGGCGCGAAGATTCTTCCCGGCAGGCATCTGTGGACTTCTGCTTGCAGCGATTATCGCCGCTTCGATTTCCACTGCAGATTCCCAGCTGTTGGTAGCATCCAGCTCCTTCACAGCAGATCTGTACAAGCCTTTCTTCAGAAAAAATGCTTCTGAAAAAGAGACGCTGATGGTTGGACGTATCCTCGTACTGATCCTCTCCCTGATTGCTTTTGGTATCGCAAACTCCAAGGGAAGCGGTGCTCAGGCTATCATGGATATGGTTGAAAATGCATGGGGCGCTTTCGGTGCTTCTTTCGGACCTACGATTCTGCTGTCTCTGTTCTGGAAACGCTTTAACTACCAGGGCGCTGTAGCAGGTGTAATCTCCGGATTCGTTGTAGATCTCGGATGGCTGCTCACAGGAATGACAGATGCCACAGGTATCTTCGAGATTGTCCCTGGATTCTTTGCAAGTCTTCTGATTGCTGTTATTGTAGCAAAGCTTACTGCTGAGCCAAATAAAAAAGCTGTTGAAATCTTCGACCAGGGAATCAAAGCGGAAACCGAATAAATTATAAATGTATTATAAAGTCAAAAAATCAGTCGTAAATATTTACGGCTGATTTTTTGTGCGTTTATGATTCATATTTATCTTATTATATATTTCGTACCTCTACCTTTTCCATGGATATCTATAACACCTTTTTGTTCCATCTCTTTCAATAGCTTTGTTGTCTTTGATTTACCAAATGGTACATATGGTATGATTTCACTCACTGGTTTCAGCATTGTTCGGCTAAGAAGCCGATAAATTATCTTTTCATCCTCTGAAAGATTCATGTTCTTTTCAAATAATGGAAGTACAATCTTAATCGTATTCTCTGATACTTCAAATTCCGGTTTCATCAATCCTTCTTCATACAATTGTTTTATTCGTGTGATCCCTGTTCCAAATATCTCAACAAAACCTAAACGATAAAATACATTGGCAAGATTCCTGTTTCTTAATACAGAAAGTTTACCAGACAAATATTCTTCCCTTGTTATTCCCGATGGCAAACCACCAGGAGAAATAACTTCAATTCTATCATCAAACATCAATACTCTAATCTGTGCTTCAACATCCCATGCCCGGTGGATTAATGCATTCGCAATCGCCTCTCTAAATGCAGCTTCCGGAATCTTCTCGACCTTTTTTCTGTCAATCCCCTGAATGACTTCATATTGATAATAATCTCTAAACACATCTACTGACTTATCATATTCTTCTAATACAGACCTGTTTTCAAATGTTGATCTTTTTTGAATGATACTGATATTTTCACCGAATTTCACCATATCAATTCCCGGAAAATGATTTTTATCTGCTAAAAGCCCTGCTGCATTATTATAACCATTGTCGTTATCATATAAGTTCAATGTCTTCAAAGTATCCTTGCTAAAATTTTCAATCTGAATGCATTCTGATAATTTGCGATGCAACACTTCAAAAGATAACTCCTGGTCTTTACATGGCAGTTCTTCAAATCTAATATTTTGACCTTCTAAAATAAGTCTTGAAAATTCTAGTGTATCGACTTCTATCGTTGCTGTATCATTTCGTTTGTATGCTTTTGATTTGTATAAATACGGCTTTTGAAGTCCACTTTTTACAGTAAGTTTTATTGTCTGATCATTATTCTGTATCTCAAGTGTATAATTCGGTTGTGGAGAAATGCTGTCGTTTATTTTATTTTCAATATCCAGACACGATTGCTTAGCATCTGCTAACCCTTTGATCTTTCCATCGTCATCAATCCCAAAGACAATGGTTCCTCCATCATAATTCGAAAAGGCACTTACTGTTTTCAAAAAAGTATTTGTAATCGTTTCCTTGAATTCTAATGTTCGTGTTTCACGCATATCACCCACATCCTTTCCAGTCCTATTGATTCTATTATATACAAAAACGTTCATAAAAACAATCGTAAATATTTACGACCGAATTTATGAACGTTTTTGTACTGAAGAATTATGTTTTATACACGTATAAATAGATTTACGCACAAAAAGAAGGGGCTTACATAAGCCCCTTCGACATTTGACACCTGACTCACATCAGTGTTCAAATCATCCTTCAATTGCGATTGTTTTCTTTGTCTCAACTGGTTTTGCCTCTTTCTTCGGCACTGACAGTCTCAGAATACCATTCTCATATTTTGCTTTGATATCTTCCTGTGTAAGGTTCTCACCTACATAGAAGCTTCTCTGCATTGCTCCGGCATAACGCTCCTTACGGATGTATTTGCCTTTCTTATCTTCCTCATCCTTATCAAGACCCTTAGCAGCTGATACAGTCAAATAACCATTCTCAAGCTCTATGCTGATCTCATCTTTCTTGAATCCTGGAAGATCGATATCTACTTCATATCCTGCATCTGCGATATCCAGGGCTGTCTGGATTCCGGCAATACCGCCGCCGATGATCAGGGCTCTCTTTGTAACACGGCTCTCTCCTGGCTGAAGAGGTGTGTTTAAGTTTACTTTTGCGATTGCTGCCCTGGCAAGGATCACGGCCTTCTTTGTAGCCTCTTCCATATCCTTGTGGATCCAGGAACAATGCTCACGGATATTTGCAATCTCCACCATGTATGGATTCAGGCCAGCTCTTTCAGCTGCTTTTCTGAATGTTGCCTCATGCATACGTGGAGAGCATGAACAGACAACAACGCCTGTCAGGTTTTTCTCTTTAATGGCTTCCTGAATTTTAGCCTGGCCTGCTTCTGAGCACATGTACTGGTAGTCTTCTGCATGAACGACACCCGGCTCTTTGGCAGCTAATTCAACAACTTTTTTTACATCTACCGTAGCGGCGATATTACTTCCGCAATGACAGACAAATACACCAATTCTCTGCACGCTGGCTTACCTCCTGTATCTTCTGAATGCACTTACCAGAAGCTGCTGTGGCAGTTCCGGATCAAGAAGCTGTGGTATCTCATCTGCTTTCAGATAATCGCCGCCTTTTTCACGGACAACTAACTGTCTTGCTGCATCGATGATCTTTCCCGGTTTTACATCTCTTGGACAACGCTCTACACAGGCGAAGCAGGAAAGGCATTTCCAGAGAGACTTTGAATTGACAAGTGCTTCGATATCTTCATTTACAACATAGGATACAAACTGATGTGGCTTGATATCCATTTCATTGAAAGATGGGCAGGTAGCAGAACATTTTCCACACTTCATACATTTCAGCGGATTGGTTCCGGAGATCTCTTTGATCTTTTCTGCTGCTGAATGCTGGTTTCTCATTTTGCCACCTCCTCTTTTACTCCGAGGGCTTCTGCAAGGAGCTCTGTGAAATAATATACAGGCAGTTCGCTAGAAGCGTTTTTATTTAAATTATATTTACACAATGGACAGGCTGTGATCAGCATATCTGCGCCAAAGCCTTTCGCACTGTCTTCGATTTTCTGACACATGTTCTGAGACATATCTTTTTCTTTCAGAGAAATGTAACCGCCGCAGCATTCATTTCTGTATGGATAGATTACCGGTTCTGCCCCAAGTGCACGGATGAAATCTTCCATGATTGTCGGATTCTCAGGATCATCGAAAGCCATGATCTTGCCCGGACGTAATAAGAGACATCCGTAATATGCTCCGATCTTCTTTCCTGTAAGCGGGTTTACTACTTTCTCTTTCAGCTTGTCAAAGCCAACTCTGTCGCGAAGCACTTCCAGATAATGGAGTACTGTTGTCTCGCCAGCATAAGGCTCGTCAAGCTGCATATAATTATTTGCTCTGGTGCGGATATCTTCCACATTCTTCATGTCGTCATTGACACGTTTGATCACGTGATGACAGGCAGAACAGATTGTCACCAGATCCTGGCCTTTTTCTTTGGCCTGATTAAGAGCACGTACGGAAGAAAGTTTCGTAGCGATCTCGTCAGTTCCCAGAGGATAAACGCCTCCGCAGCACTGCCAGTCTTCGATCTCTTCCAGTTCAAACCCAAGTGCTCTGGCGCTGGCTCTGGCATATTCGTCCAGATCTTTCGCCTTGTTTCTCAGGGTACAACCCGGATAATAACTGTACTTCATACTTAACATTATCCTTTCTTAGTTGTTCAGATAAATTCATGTTGCTCAAATAATGATATCAGGGTCCAAAAGCAATTTGCCCCGATATATAGCGCCCGTAAATAACAGTCGCTAGTCTTTGTCTTTTTTTTAACAATATATGGACAAAAATATAAATCAAGTCTAATACAATTACTTTTTATATCTTTGTTGAGACATAGAAAATAAAAGAGTTCGCACACCCTTCCTCCGCAATTAAAGGAGTGTATCAGCTCGATTTCCGAAAAATATTATATCATATTGACAACATTTTAACAAGAGGTTTTTGATAATTTTTTTATCACGCATCATTGCTCAATTCTTCTGATCTAAATTAATCTTTTTCAGGCAGATAAAATCTTCCGCTTTTCTATTTACTCACAATCATAGTATCTTTCAAAAAATTAATAAAAATATTATTTATATATTTTTTTGCTTTTGATATATGTAAGCCAAAATTCGTCTGTTTCCGCTTACAGTACAGAATTTTGGCTAATAATTAAAAAGGAGTAAACAGTAATATGGATTCAGAAGAACAGGCTGTACCTGTACTTCTGAATGTTTTGTCTGATATATTATTAATTAAGGTCAATCTGAGCAATAATTTCTTTCAGTGCATCTGCACTCTTCTTAAGCTGTTCGATCTCAGCTTTTGTCATTCTCATTGGAACTTTGCCCTGTACACCATTTGGTCCTACCAGAGTTAATGTACTCAGGCATACATCATCGATTCCGTACTCTCCATGCATCATAGTAGATACTGTAGAGATAGACTCTGAAGAAGATACAAGAAGGCTGCAAAGTTTGCATACAGAAGAGGATACTGCATAGAAAGTTGCACCTTTCTTGGAAATGATCTCACCGCCAGATTTCTGTACATACTGAAGCATTGCTTCTTTATCAATCGGTTCAATATCCTTACCGAGTTTCTTCTCAAGGTCGTAATATTCATCCACACTTACACCTGAAATATAGGCACCAGACCACGGAATAAAGGATGTATCTCCATGCTCACCGAATACATAGGCATGGATATTACTCTGTGCAATCTGGAAATGTTCGGATAATCCGCAACGCAGACGTGCAGAGTCAAGAATTGTACCGGAACCAAGGATCTGGTTTTCTGGAAGTCCGGAAATCTTTGTAAATACATAAGTCATGATATCAACCGGATTGCTTACGATCAGATAAAGGGCATTTGGAGCTGCCTTTACGATCTCCGGTGTGATAGATTTGAGGATATTTACATTTGTCTGTGTAAGTTCAAGTCTTGTCTGTCCTGGTTTACGGGCAATACCGGATGTGATGATAACGATGTCAGAATCCCTAGCATCTTCGTAGTCTCCGGCAATGATAGAGATAGGATCTCTGAAGCAGGTTCCCTGGATAATATCCAGAACTTCACCTTCTGCTTTCTTTTTGTTGATATCGATCAGAACAATTTCAGATGCGATATCCTGGCTTGATAAAGTGTACGCGATGGTAGATCCGACGCTGCCGGCTCCAATGATAGTAATTTTACTGCTCATAATCTTAATACTCCTTTTCTCCTAACAAAATTGACGTCTTAATGATAACACATTGTCAAAAAATTGACAAGGGCTTTTGTACAGAAACCTGAACAATTTTTTCGTTTAAATATTTGTTTGGAAGCATAAAATTGTTTGTTAGTTTGATATAATTTTCACATTTTCCTATTGGAGTAGATACTTGCACGAACAAATCCCCAACCACTGCTTATTGCTTTTTGCAATTTAAGCAGTGGTTGGGGATTTCCCTGATTTTTGATTCGGTTAAGTACAGTATCTGAAAGCTTTATCTGTCAGAATACGTGCAAAGATTAGCCCTAATGGCAACGCTGCAATGATAAGGATTGCAGACGCAAACCAGGATGCAGCTACTGATAATGACATAATACCAAGATTATAAAATCCTCTGTATAAATATAATCCCGGAACCATGATAACGATTGAGGGAACTGTTACAGATATCCTTGGATATCCGACTTTATTCTTCAGCAGGGACGCCAGAAGTCCCGCAGTAAGTGCACCAATAAATGCGGCTGCAGCAGGAGGAATATTTGCAAGGTCTACCAGTTCCAGTCTCAGAGTATTGGCAACTGCTCCTATCCCGGCTGCTGCGACTGCCAGACGAACCGGGCTGTTAAACATGATAGAGAATCCAAACACTCCGCAGAAACTTGCAAGAAGCCTGAATAAGATCCACTGCTCTGTTGACAGTGAAAGTTTTATAAAATCTACAGGTTTCAAATGCAGGATCAGTGCCATGATCCATGCTGACATAGTAGCTACCAGAATAACGATCAAAGCATAAGTCAGACGTTCTATTCCTGAACGCATATCCAGTTTTGCAAGGTCAATACCACTGGTAATAAACGGAAATCCCGGTATGATAAAGAGCATTGCACAGATATATCCCGCTTCGTGCTGAACAGAAATACCAAATAATATTTCTCCAAGTTTGAGCAGACCTGCATATGCAAAACATGCCAGAGATACAGAAGACACAATACATAAGAACAATGTAAAATGGTGTTTGGTCAGTTTGCAGCGGAGATAATTTCCAATTCCTGCCCCGACAAATGCACAGAACATCTCAATCGGACCGCCCCCAAGAAGGAATGTAAATCCGCAGCATGCGATCGCTGCAGCAAGTCCCAGTGCAGGCGGGGAATATAGACCATGTGTTTTTTCAATATTGTCAAGAAATGTATGCAGCTGTTCTCCTGACATATGTTTTCCTTCTTTTTCAAAGTTTCGGATAAAGTGTTCCAGACGATTTAACTTCAAAGTATTTACGCCTGTATTAGTCAGGCACAACGACTGGGTAAAACCATTTTCTCCGTCATAACATGTATATTCAATGGACATCAGACCAATATCCTCCGTACACGTAATGCCAAGTGCTTCTGCCAGTGTATTCATGGAACTTCTCACTCTCCATGCTCCGGTACCGCATGAGAGAAACATAATCCCCACACGTCCGATAATGGATGCTTTCTCTGCGATGCTGGAATCTACAACTGGTACATTTCCCCCATTTTCATCTGTATACTCATGCCAGGCAACATCCATATGGTTCTTTTTAATCACTTCCTGCGGCATTTTTCTCACTTCCTCATTCTATATTGTCAATCGAATAAAATCATCCGCTTTGCTACTTGCTTGATTTGTTAAAGCTGCAGACTGTCATTTCCTGCTTTCTCCATCATTTTCTCTCTGCATGCCAGTACGATTCCGTCAATCTCGTCTAAATGCTGCAGCATTTTTTTCTCAAATTCATGGATAGGAAGAAGAATTCCAATTTCATCATAGGGTTTATCCGGATTCTCTTTCTTCAGACCTGTTTCCTGTCCGTAGTATACCATGGCTCTTGGGGCTTCTTCCTGAATCTTCTGGAAAGCATCCCATACAACGGCATATGCCTGTGCTTCTGTCAGACCCAGTTTACAGGTGTCGGGAAGTGCATAAAGAGCCAGGACACCACGTTTACGGTTATCTTTTTCTTCTGTAATGTTCAGACCTTCTGTATAGGTACGGACAAGATCATAACCATCTGCAAGATACAGTGCAGATCTGGGGGCACATTCATGATGTTCATATGTTTCCTTGAATTTTGCATATTCTCTGGCTGAAACCTTTTCCCCGGGAAGAAGTTCTCCGGCTGCATCTGTAAGGAGCACCGGGTTCTCTCCTGCTTTTCCGTGGAATTTCTTCGGGATCAGATAAGCCTCCCTTAACAGGTCAAACATACTTCTGCCGCATAATTCCAACAGCAGTGCACTGATATCACCGTTCTGGTACGCATGAAACAATACCTGCAGGAAATGATCTCTGTCATTATCTGTCAGACGATGGTCGTCATCTATATGGTCATAAAAAACTCCGCTTAATCGTCCGGATGCTTCCGGCGAAGCCAAAATTTTAGAAAAAATTGTTTCTACTGCTTCTTCTCTTGGCAAAACTGTACTCATAATTAACTTCCCCTTTCCAATCGAGTCAGATTCTTTTTTCGGTTTTCATTATAGTCTTGCTTTTAGTAATGTCAACATAAAAAGAGGGAATTTTCTGATATCAATTTTACATAGATGCAAGCTAAAAATTATATAAAAAAGACATTCCATCCACTGGGGTAGAATGTCTTTTCTCATAACTTATATGATTCTTTTGAAGTTACGTTCTATATACACAGTGGAAACCATTTTTCGATTACACACTGATGTACTTTTTCTTTTTTATCGTAGTTGATCCCCACCAGCAAAATATCTCCTGTATACTGCTGTAATGACTCTGGATATTTTCGTTCTTTTATCTGATTCAGAACAGTTTCTGCGTCTTTGTTCCATTTCAGTTCGACGAGTAATGCAGGATAATAGTCTCTGTACAGTGGTTTGGGGATGAAGACAAAATCTGCGAAGCCTCTTCCTGTCGAGAGTTCCCGGATTGGCTTAAAATAGTATTTTATTGCACTTAAGTAGGCAATGCTGAGTACGCTGCTCAGGGAATTCTCGTTATTGTACTGAATCACTGATGTGTATTCTGCATGGATTTTCTCTATCTGTTCAGCAACTGTTTCTGCATCCATTTCCCAGGTGGCTTCCAGCAGTTTTTCAGATTCCTGCTGGAATTCGATCAGTTCATTCCATTTATTTCGTTTGGTTGCGGCACGAAATTCCTGACGGATTTCTTCATTAGGAATGTAAGCTCTCTGGGTTCTCTGGTCGTAGGCAAGGTAACCCAGGTGGATCAGCAGAGTCAATACATCATCTTTGTCTGCGAAGCTGACCATATCATTCTGAAATTCATTGACATTTACTTCTACAGAGGAACCGGACAGCATTTCTATGATGGATGTCCGCAGACCATCAAAATCCATGTTGATCAGTGGCAGGATTGACAGATAGGTTCCTGTCTGTGACCAGTAGCTCTGGAATGTCCGCATAATTGTCAGATTTACTAACGCATTTGGATTATATACATGGTAATCTCCAAGACGGTAACCATCGTACCACCGCCTCACTTCTGCAAAATCTATCTCATATTTTTCACACAAATCGATTACTTCATCTTCATTAAAACCGATATATGGTGTCAATGGGCCGGCATTAAGCATTGTAAACTGGGTGAAATTATTTAAGGCAGACTGGGTTTTTAATTTCTTTATCGGTAAAATTCCGGTCAGATATGCAAGTGCGATATATTTTGATGCCTCAATTCCTTTAAACATATTTCTGAGAAAATCGATATACATTTCCTGCGCTGCCTGATTATGGGCTTCATCACGGATCAGGACATCCCATTCATCAATGATTACAATAAACTGTTTTCCTAATACAGTATTAATGCGTGCCATTGCTCCATATATAGTGCTGTTTTCCACCAGATTGACTTCAGGATAAGTCTCTCTTAATTCGGAAACAACGATATTCGTGATATATGAAATTAAATTCTCACTGGAACCTGCTGATATACAGCACCATTGTACATCAAAATGAATGACATCATATTTATTTAAATGTTCGTAAAAATCCGGACATTTGCTGATTTCCAGTCCTGAAAACATTTTTTCAGTGTCGCATCCTTTACTGTAATATGCAGTCAGCATATCTACAGTAACAGATTTCCCGAATCTGCGCGGACGACTGTTACATATAAACCTGGCATTTGTGCCCAATACTTTATTTGTATATTCCAATAATCCCGTTTTGTCTATATATACTTCTGAATTGACTGCACACTGAAATGCTGCAGCATTCGGATTTACAAACATACCCATTATCTCACCCTCCCTCTTTATTATTGATAGCTTTTCTGTCTTCTTATACAGCATCTTATAACCTCCTTAATAAATATGTTCAGGAGTTCCTGTCTTTTAGAAAACTCCTGCTAGAAATAAATAGTGAAAATTAAAGCATGACTTTTCTGAAAGAACAGATTCATGATCTGTATATGAATTGAGATTTGGCTGTAACTGTTGAAAATACCGGACAGTTACATAGATTTAGATAATTAGAAAATATGCTTTTGTTTATCATAGCATACCGGAACTTATTGGGCAAGAGACAAAAAAGAATCCAACGCATAAACCTATATGTTTTATGCATCAGACTCTTTTCATTTTTGATAATTATCCTGTCAGGAAAATATAATTATTTTCCACAGCAGTTTTTATATTTCTTTCCTATAAAGTAAAAAACTCGCGTATTGCGTAAAATCTTACCCGTAAAAGAATGTTTGCTGTATAGCATGGGAAGTTTAGTACCTGATACAGTTACAGATGAGTATATCTTGTCTGTAAAGGATGCTGTCAACCATCCTATGATGTAGCGCCATTTTAGGTAGCAATACCTATTGGGGATAAAAGGTCGAAGGCGTAAACCGTTACTACGACTGGGCAGTTACAAGCCCATTGCCTTTAGGTAATGGGTAGTTGACAGTTATACAATAGTAAGTCACAAACTCACATATGAAACATATACTAATATCGAGAACTGCAATCTATTATTGTCAGATTCCACGGCAACTGCCGGAATGTCCTGTAAAATTACAGTCTGCCGGGCAGACTGTCTAGTCTGACGATATAAGATTTTTCCAGAGGTGATACTTTTCTATGCTGTTTAGTCATCATACCTCAGATGATCCGGAATTATCCGGTACATCCTGTTGTAACAATAACAATCGCTGCAGCTGTGACTGTCAGGGACCTCAGGGGCCGCGCGGTTGTCCTGGTCCTACCGGACCCAGAGGCTGTCCCGGTCCCGTTGGTCCAATGGGACCTCAGGGCCCCCAGGGTGAACCCGGACTTCAAGGCTACCCAGGTCCTGTCGGACCTGTTGGA
>ENA-OOWV01001899-OOWV01001899.1-human-gut-metagenome-genome-assembly--contig:-NODE-1899-length-12581-cov-6.449066_pt1 | contig 12581 bp, 12 predicted proteins | sample MGYA00241584_ERZ501337 | MGnify/ENA primary metagenome ERZ501337 (study PRJEB25962, sample SAMEA2042744) | human gut metagenome | biome: human gut; feature: human-associated habitat; material: faeces... | reverse complement strand
CGTCAATCAAATTGCGCAGGCGCACGGCGGACGGCTGCTGCTCACACAGAGAGAGGGCGGCGGCAGTGTGCTGCACCTGTGTCTGGCGCATTTGCCGCATACGCTCGAGGATGACCTGTTCCGCGCACCGACTATCATCGAGGACGGCTATACCGCCGAAGAAATTGAATTTTCCATCCTGGAATGAAATAAAACAGCCTCGGAGGCGTGGAGAAATCGCACTCTGAGGCTGTTCTCTTATGTGTTGGCGGGAGAGCTGTACGAACCGCGGTAGACCTTAATGGACTCCGGCAGCCAATGCCCATCCGCAGGCTTCTGAATTTCGGTGATGGTGTACGTCAAACCGCGGTATTTGGCGTATACGATGGAGGTTTCGCCGTCGTACACGGCGATTTTCGTACCGTCAGGCATGGTTTTCTGCCGGATAGTGAACGATTCACCATCCAGTGTGCATGTGCTGATAAAAAGCAGGCCGCCGGCCGGCATATAGCTGATGTTCAGACTTGCAGCCAGTACGCACAGCAGCGGAACGATCAGCAGGAATGCAATGCGTTTTGTCATGGAGCCGTCACCTCTTTCGCGGAAGCTGTCTCTCGGTATCTGCACTATAGCAGATAAAACGTATTTTTACAATTCGCGTTTTGACCGAAAACTGTGACGTGGAATTGACGTCCCAAAGACATAGAAAAACCACCTGTTATCAGTGATAACAGGTGGTTTTGCACATTATTTGATCTGATGAGACAGGTTGTACAGCACCTGTGCCAGCTCAACCGACTTGATCTGTCCCTTGGGATTGAATGCGCCGTGATTGTCGCCGTTCATCAGCTTGTTGGTCTGACAGAACGCAACGGCATCCTTCGCCCACGGAGCGATCGAAGAAGCATCGGTAAACGCGGTATTCACACTCGTATCAGTCGAAACCGTAATCTTTCCGGCCTTTTGGAGCAGCGTGATGTAGCGCTGCAGCACTGCCGCGAACTCCTGACGGGAGATGGAGTCATAGGGACGCAGGTAGTGCTGACTGTCACCGGTCATAATGCCGGATTCAAAGCAGAACGAAGCGCCATCACGGTAAAGCTCGGGGATTTCGGCGTAATCGGGCGCTTCCTTAACAGCCATGCCTGCATAGGATGCAGTTAGTTCAGGGTCAACGAGCTTTGCACTGTTGTAAATCGCTTCGGCAACCGTGCAGCGGTTTTCCGCCGGATTGAACCACGGAAAATATTCTTTACCGTCGATATGACCCGCCGGCAGCATGATGTTGTTCTCAATCACATAGCGGACTGCGGGCGTGAACCACGAGTTCTCCGGCAGCTCGTATTTCTGCTCGAACTCGGCATCGGTCAGGTCCTTGTCGTTCTTGGTGTAAAGGTTGTTTTCCTGCTCGTCGGCGGTCTGCGTGGTGGATACGGTGGTATCAACGTTATCCGGAAGGTCGACAGCGAGCGCGGTGGTGCTTATGGAGAGTGCCGTTGCACCGGTGAGGAAAAATGCCATTACCTGTTGAAATTTCATAGAGTGTACCTCCTTGTCTGCGGCAGAGCCGCAAGCCAATAGATGTATGACGTATATCATACTCTGCGACTATTATAGCATGGTCTGGCGGCAATACAAGCGGTGTAACACAGATGTAACGCAAACGACACAAAGTCGTCCGAAAGTTCCGCCCGTTGGTTGAAACTTTCTCCCTCTCAAAGTCAAAAAGTCAGCGCTATCCTTGCGCGGCTTCTTGGCCGCGCTGCGCGGTACACGCCCCGACTTTTTTGCATTTGCAAAGCAAATGCTATTTTACACGCGCTGCTGCGCGAATTGGCTGAAGCTGCATGAATATTGACCTTTTCGACAAACCGAGCCTGACCATACCGTTCAGGCTTTGAACAGGCATGCATTATATAATAGTATATCATCGAATTTTTGTCTGTCCAATATAATCTTATACCCGAAATTTTTCGAGAAGTCAAGCGATTTGCGGAATTTTTCCACGCAAGAATAAGCAAGGGCTCTCTGATTTCCAACAGATCAGAGAGCCCAGAGGGGGTTCTGCCGCCGGCAAATACTCCAACAATCCGGCAGACAGAAGTTTATTCCGCAGTTCAAACGCATCTACACATTTCCCATTTTACAGTAATACAGTAAGAGGAAAACCGCATTGAACTGCGAAATAACACAGGTAACAAGCAGATGAGCCTTCCGGCACAGGTGACTGCCGGAAGGCTCAGGAGAAAGATTAAGATGCTACCAGATTCGGGAGGAAATATACAACCTGCGGGAATACCGTTACCAGAATTACCACTGCGATGATAATCAGGATGAACGGGATAACGCCGCGGTAGATTTCCTGTATTTTGACCGACGGCGGCACAATGCCCTTGATGTAGAACAGTGCGAAGCCGAACGGCGGCGTCATGAAGCAGGTCTGCAGCATAACAGCTGTAACTGCGACGATCCACAGGCGGTCAAAGCCGAACATATCCATAATCGGCAGGAAGATCGGGAATACGATCATAACGATGCCCAGCCAGTCGAGGAACATGCCCATAAAGAATACGATCGCCATCATGATTGCGAACGCGCCCCACTTGCCGATGCCAACGCTCGAAATCCAGGTTGCAATCAGCTGGTCGCCGTCGAGCGACATGAAGATGCCGGTGAAGGCAGACGCGCCGAACAGGATGATGAATACCATCGCAGATGTCTTTGCGGTGTCAATCAGCGAATCGTACAGCATCTTCCAGCTGAACTGCTTGTAGAAGATGGCGAGGATGAGCGAGAACAGCGCGCCTACGCCTGCCGCCTCGGTCGGAGTTGCCCAGCCGGTGAAGATCGAACCCAGTACGCCGACGATCAGGATGACCGGCGGGATCAGGTTGATGAGCGAACCGGTGATGCGCTCACTCAGCGGCATGGCAGCCAACTCTTCGGTGGTCATCGCCGGACCGTAATCCGGGTGGATATGGCAGATGACGAACACATAGATCATGTAGAACAGCGACAGGACAAGACCCGGAACGATGGCGGCGAAGAAGATCTTGCCGACCGATACATTCGCATAGGAGCCCATCGAAACCAGCATGATGGACGGCGGAATCAGGATGCCGAGCGAACCGCCCGCACACACCATGCCGCACGCGAGAGACGGCTTATAGCCGCACTTCAGCAGCACCGGTACGGACAGCATGCCCATGGTAACAACGGATGCGCCGACGATACCGGTCGTGGCAGCGAACACGGTGGAAACCACGATCACTGCCAGACCGAGACCGCCCTTCAGAGGACCAAGCAGGTAGCGGATAGAGAGGAACAGCCCATCCGCAACCTTGGAATGTGTCAAAAAGTTTGCCATCAGCACGAACATCGGGATGGCGACCATGGAATAGCTTTGCATCTGGTCGTACACCTTGGTCATGGCGATGGTGATGCCCGGGCCGCCCCAGGCGAGATAGCCGATAATAACACCGGCGCCGCCGAGGACGAACGCAAGCTCCTGACCGGTCGCAAGACCGATGATCATGGTAAGGAACAGTACGCCAAGCAGGATCGCGCTGAGCTGTGTTGCGCCCACGCCGGACTGCGTGACAAGATTGGTCAGCATTTCCATCATGCAGCGTCGCCTCCCTTCGTATCATCCGTGCCGGAAACGGCTTCACCGATGCCGTACACGCACTTGAGCATCTCGGAAATGCCCTGCAGTGCGAGCAGCGTCATGCCGACGAACAGCGCCAGCTTGACCGGCCATGCCGGCGGCGCCCATACCGAGTAGCCGCGCTCACCCGTGGTATACGAGCGAAGGAAAAATCCGAAGCTCTCGGGCACGAGCACGAATACGAACGGAACAAAGAACACCAGATAGGTAATCAGGTGCAGAATGTTCTGCGCAAGCGGTTTAAGCCGTGCATACAGCACATCAACCGCAACAAAGGCCTTCTTCTGGAAGCCGTAGGCGCAGACCATGATAATGTAGCAGCCGAAGGTCATGCAGATGACGTCCATCGTCCAGATCTGCGGACTGTGGAACAAACGGCGCAGCACGACTTCGGTAACAATGACCGCGAGAATGCCAAGAACGGCGAAGGAAGCAATCCTGCCGATCCAGTCATTGACGAGGTCGATCACATCGCAGATGCGTTTGATCACTTTCATATATTACACCTCATCTTCTGAGGCTCCGTGCTCTCAAAAGAGAGCACGGAACACTCTGTCGGTCACTTTTCGGATTCATCGTAGTTGAAGCCCCAGCCGTAGTCACCGAGCATTGCGCGGTAGGTATCGGCATGTTCACGGTAATCCTGCATAGAGCTGTATACCATGTTGAAGTTTTCATTCTTCGCAGCTTCTTCTTCGTAAACCTGACGGCAGGTCTCACGGATGGTATTCCAGTCGTCCTGGTTCATCTTGGTGACGATGCAGCCGTCCTCCTCGAGCATCTTCTTGGTGGAATCGAAATCCATCCACAGGTAGCGGGACAGCTGCTCAGAGGTGCAGATCTCAGCCGCCATCTGGATGGCGTTCTGGTACTCCTCGGGGAGCTGATTCCATGCATCCTTGTTGATCATAACGCCGTTGACGCCGCCGGATTGATACCATGCAGGCGAGCACCAGTACTTGGCAACCTCCTGCAATTTCAGCGAATCATCCGAGCACGGCGTGGAGAACTCGCCGCCGTCGATAACGCCGCGCTGCAGGGACTCATAAAGCTCGCTTGCCGCAACGGTGGTGATGTTGATGCCGAGCTTTTCCGCTGCACGACCGGCCATAACGCCGCCGAGGCGGATCTTCATGCTCTGCATGTCCTTGATAGAAGTGATCGGCTTGGTCGAACGGATACCGGACTCTGCGTGGTTGATCATAATCGGGAAATACGTCATGTTGTACTTGCCGTACATATCCTGATAGCACTGCAGACCGCCGCCCTGGGTGATCCAGATGTAGTAGTCCATGCCGGTGAAGTTATCCATCGTGGTGGAGAGCAGCTCAAAAGCGGTATCCTTGCCGCTCCAGTAGCCGCCCCAGTCACCGCCGCACTGGATGGTGCCGTTCTGGACATAATCAAACAGCTGATTTGCCGCACACAGCGAGCCTTCCGGATAGTTGGTGATGGTGAAGCGTCCGTCGGTCAGCTGGCTGACCAGCTCTTCCGTCTCGGCGTTGCAAAAGCGGTCCACAAGGTATTCCTTGGGGTCAAAATCGACCATGACGCCGCCAAAATCAAAGATGATATTTTTATACATTCCGGTTTCCTCAAATCTTGTCTGCATTTTGGGTGTGATTCCGGGCCTAGTATAGCACAACTGCCCCAGCTTTTTCCACTCTTTTTGCATGAACGCCGCTCCGGCGGCATAGGGTGGGAACAGGGAGGTGAGGGGATGACGTTCCGGGATCTGTGCACCAAGGAGATCGTCCAGCTGCAAAACGGTGTCTGCCTGGGCAAAGCCGATGATCTGGAATTTGACCCGCAGACGGCGGAGATCACCAGCCTGCAGCTGCTGGGACAGCCCCGGCTGTTCGGGCTTATGGGCCGGGAGGAAACGCTGACCATCCCGTGGCATGAGATCGAGCGGATCGGCCGCATCGGCTTTGAGACCGCTCAGAAGCGCCGCAAGAAGCTGTGCTGCGTGGACAAGGCAAACGTGCTGGACACCAGCCGCCTGTGGCGCAGTGTGATGCACCGCCTGCAGGCCGAGTACCCGGACGTGGAGTACAGCGAGATGTTCGTGGATAACTGCGCCATGCAGATCGTAAAGAATCCTGCGCAGTTCGATGTCATCGTCACTGAGAATATGTTCGGCGATATCCTCTCCGATGAGGCCTCCATGATCACCGGCTCCATCGGCATGATCCCGTCCTCCTCTCTGGGCGACGGCACCCGCGGCCTGTATGAGCCCATCCACGGCTCGGCCCCAGATATTGCGGGCAAAGACATCGTGAACCCCACCGCCTGCATCCTCTCTGCCGCCATGATGCTGCGCTACTCCTTTGGCATGACTGAGGAAGCCGATGCCATTGAGAATGCTGTGAACAAGGTGCTGGATAAGGGGCTGCGCACAGCAGACAACATGAGCGAAGGCTGCACCTGCCTGGGCTGCACCGCTATGGGTGATGCGATTTTGGCCGAGATCTGATCTGAAATGAATCGCCCTCTCTGTCAGCGTGAACGCGCTGCCACCTCTCCCGAAGGGGGAGCTGGCAAGGCCTGCGGCCTTGACTGAGAGGGCATTTTCGTTCTTCCAAAAACAAAAATGCAAACTTTTTGCAAATTCCTCTTGCAATTTGCATCCGAAGCGTGTATAATCTCCCTTGCACGAAAATGCAAATTGATTGCAATTTACTGCAATAAAGCACATTACAGTTGTTTTTGGAGTATCAAATGGAATTGTTTCTGGATGTTCTGGGCGAATCTCTGGTGGACACCGCCAAGATGCTGCCCTTCCTGTTTTTGGCCTATCTGTTCATTGAATATGTGGAGAACCGCCACGGCGAGCGCATCGAAGCCATTCTGGCGGGGGGTGGGCGCTGGGGCTCTGTTCCGGCGGCGCTGCTGGGCTGTGTGCCACAGTGCGGTTTCTCTGCCATTGCGTCCAATTTCTATGCGTCCCGGGTCATCAGCCTGGGCACGCTGATGGCCGTGTTCCTCGCCACCAGTGACGAAGCGGTTCCGCTGCTGGTCTCCATGCCTGCCTACTGGGATAAGCTGGTGCTGCTCATGGTCATCAAGGTGCTCTACGCCATTGCGGTGGGCCTGGTGCTGGATTTTGTCCTGCGGGGCGTTCTGCCCAGGAGCCTGCGGGGTGGCTATACCGGCAGCGCCGATGAGATCGACTGCCACGAGGAGCACAGCGATGAGGAAGGCAAGCCCGCCCCCATCTGGAAAGCCGCCCTTCGCCACACGCTGGAGATCTTCGTGTTCATCTTTGTGTTCAGTCTGGTGTTCGGCCTCATTGTGGAGGGCGTGGGTGAGGATGTCTTTGCCGACGCTCTGGGCCGGATGGGCTTCTTCCAGCCGGTGGTGGCCGCACTGGTGGGGCTGATCCCCAACTGTGCCGCCAGCGTCCTGCTGACCCAGCTCTATGTGGAGGGAGCCCTCCGCTTTTCCAGTCTGGTGGCAGGTCTGTGCACCGGCGCGGGCGTGGGCCTGGCCGTTCTCTGGCGGGCAAACCCCTCCTGGAAGCAGAACCTCTTTATCACCGGCCTGACCTGGGCCGCCGGTGCGGCTGTGGGTGTTGGGATCCAGATCGTGGTAGCCATTTTCGGTTAAAGTAAAATATTCAGTCAAAACGCCGTTTCGGGATATCCCGGAGCGGCGTTTTGTGTTATACTAGACAGTATCAAAACGATAAAATGGCTCACCCTCTCCGTCATCGCTTGCGCGATGCCACCTCCCCCAAAGTGGGAGGTCTTGACAGTCTTTGGGAAGTTTCCGATTATGTCAAAAGCTCTCCCTTTGGGAGAGCTGGACGCGAAGCGGCCTGAGAGGGTGAGGATGCTGAAATAGGAGCAACTATGCAATATAAACTTCTGGCAAGCGATTTCGACAATACCCTTGTTCCCTTTGGTGAGCCCTGCCCCCGCCCGGCGGTGGTCAAGGCTGTGAAAAAGATGCAGGCCGCAGGCGGAAAATTTGTGCTGAGCACCGGCCGCGGCTACTGCGTGATCAACAAGCAGCAGCTGGGCGGCATCCGGTTCGACTACGCCATCACCAACAACGGGGCCTGCGTGGTGGACAGGGACGGTGCGATCATCGCCGAGCACCCGATGACCAATGAGGAAATGTACGCACTGGTGGATTTCTGCGAGGATTACAACTACCCCCTGCAGTTCAATTTCCGGGATGGATACTATGCCTACTGCGAATACGAGAGCCTCCGGGATTTCTACGCCCAGCTGAGCGGCAGCGGCCTGACCTGCAAGGACGGCGAGGATCAGGACCGCCATCTCATCGATATGCCCCATGCCGCCTTTGCCTGCCTGCCCGATGAGGCGCTGGAGGCGTTCAACCGGAAGTACGGCCACCTGAACCTTCGTTTTATGATGGTGGGTGCTGTGCGTGAGGGCAGCTGGCACTGCTATGATATCGTCCGGGAGGGCATTGATAAGGGGGTGGGTCTGGCTGACCTGTGTGAAACCGTGGGTCTGACGCTGGCCGATGCTGTTTCGGCGGGCGATTCCGCCAATGATGTGGGGATGCTGAAGGCGGCGGGACTGGGCTGCTGCATGGCCAACGGCTCGGACGATGCCAAGGAAGCCGCAGACCGCATCATCGGGGATGTGCGGGAGGACGGCCTTGCCGCCCTCATTGAGGAGCTGTGGTTCAACGGCCCCAGTGCGGAGCCCTCGGGCCATGAACTTGGCTCTCCCTGGGGCCAGATGGAAGCTGCGGAGGAAAAGCAGTGAGCTTTGCACCGGTCTACAACGAGCACAGCCGGGCGCTGATCCTGGGCACCTGGCCCAGCCCCAAGAGCCGGGAAATGTCCTTCTACTACGGCCACCCGCAAAACCGCTTCTGGCCCATGCTGGCGGCCCTGACCGGGGAGCCTGTGCCCGCCCGGGAGGATATCGAGGCAAAAAAGCAGATCATCCTGCGCCACGGGCTGGCCCTGTGGGATACGCTGGAAAGCTGTACCATCACCGGCGCGTCGGATGCGTCCATCCGGGACGTGGTGCCCAATGATATTGCCGGTTTGCTGGCAAAAGTGCCCATTGAAGCTGTTTTTTGCAACGGGGCTACGGCATATAAGATCTATACAAAGTATCTCGAGCCGGTCAGCGGCATCCCAGCGATCAGGCTGCCCAGCACCAGCCCCGCCAATGCCGCCTGCAGGCCGGAAAAATTACGGGAGATCTGGAAGAAAGAATTGTCGAACTGGATTCTGCCTTGAATGCCGCGCGGACTTACCCGATCTGCCAGGGGCTCCCCTATGAGGGGAGCTGGCGCGCAAGCGCCTGAGAGGTTTGACATTTCGATTTCAAACCTGTAAATAATTCGTGAAACGCTTGCGCCCCGCTGGAAAAGGATTTATTATGGAAGATACAGGGGGGCGCAGCTCCCGGAAAAGGAGGAACCCATGAGCAAGATCATTCGCACCCGGAAGCCCAGTGTTCTGCCGTACTACGCGGCGGCGCTGGCATTTGTGGTGCTGTGCGCTGTGCTTCCGGTCTATCGGCTGTGGGCACTGCTGGCGGCGCTGGGCGCGGCTGTGCTGGCCTTTGCCGGGGCCAAAAAGATCTGCCCGCCCCGGGTGGTGGAGACGGAAGTGCCTTTCCATACCGGTGTGGACGATGTGGATGCCATGCTGACCGAGATGCAGCAGCAGCTGGACACCCTCCATGCCCTGAACGAAGCCCTGCCGGACCCGCAGCTCTCCGCCGCCATGAGCCGGATGGAAAAGGCAGGCCGCTCCATTGTGGAAACGGTGGAAGCCACCCCCGCCAAGGCAAAGCAGGTGCGGCGGTTCGCCAATTACTATCTGCCCGATGCCGTGAACGTGCTGCAGCAGTACGCCAAGCTGGCAAAGCAGGGGGTGCGGGGCGAGAATGCCGCCTCCATCCGCGCGGAGGTGGAGCACAACGCAGCCTCCATTGCCACGGCATTTGAAAATCAGCTGGATGCCCTGTATGCTGCCGAGAGCATGGACCTCTCGGCAGACCTGACCGTTTTGCAGAATATGCTGAAAGGGCAGGGATTGTAACAACCCTCTCAGTCAAAGCCTGACGGCTTTGCCAGCTCCCCCGAAGGGGGAGCCCTTGGCAAACCGGTTAGAAAATAGCGCACGCCGATAGGCGGCAGGCGCTGTCGTAATTGGAAAGGATGGAATCAACAATGGCTGACAACAACACTCTGAACTTCGATCTCGATGCTCCTGCAGTGCCCACCCTGACGCTGGACCCCACCCCGGAGGCCGCGGAGGAGAAAAAGCCTGAGCCCGCCCCGGCGGCCCAGCAGCCGGAGGTGCAGCTGACCCCTGAGGAGCAGGCAATGGTGGATTCCTTTGCGGAAAAGATCGATATCACCAACAGCCAGCAGGTGCTGCAGTATGGCTCCGCCTGCCAGAAGAAGATCGGCGATTTCTCCGAGGCTGCTCTGGCCAAGGTATCCACCAAGGATCTGGGCGAGGTGGGCGATATGATCACCAACCTCATCGGGGAGCTGAAGAGCTTTGATGCCAATGAGGAGCAGCAGAAGGGCATTCTGGGCTTCTTCAAAAAGAAGGGCAATGAGCTGGACAACCTGAAGACCAAGTACAACAAGGCCGAGACCAACGTGGAGAACATTCAGTCTATGCTGGAGGGCCATCAGGTCCAGCTGCTGAAAGACATCGCCATGCTGGATAAGATGTACGAGCTGAACATGGCCTACTTCAAGGAGCTGAGCATGTATATCCTGGCCGGCAAGAAAAAGCTGGCCGAGGTCCGTGCAAACGAGCTGCAGCAGGCTATGGACAAGGCCAAGCAGTCCGGCCTGCCCGAGGATGCTCAGGCCGCCCGCGACCTGGCAGACCAGTGCGAGCGCTTTGAGAAAAAGTTGTACGATCTGGAGCTGACCCGGAACATCAGCCTGCAGATGGGCCCCCAGATCCGCCTGCTGCAGAACAACAACACCATGATGGCTGAGAAGATCCAGTCCACCATCGTCAACACCATCCCGCTGTGGAAGAACCAGATGGTGCTGGCGCTGGGTCTGGCCCACACTCAGAAGGCCATGCAGGCCGAGCGTGCCGTGACTGACATGACCAACGACCTGCTCAAGAAGAATGCCGATGCCCTCAAGATGGGCACCATCGAGACCGCCAAGGAGAGCCAGCGCGGCGTGGTGGATATCGAGACCCTGCAGCAGACCAACAAGAGCCTGATCGAGACCCTGGATGAGCTGAACAAGATCCAGACCGAGGGCCGCGCAAAGCGTGTGGCTGCCGAGCAGGAGCTGACCCGCATCGAGGACGAGCTGAAACAAAAGATGATGGAGATCCGGAGCTGAAATGGCAAACGCTGATTTTTCCAGAGAACAGAATCAAACGCCCGGCGGCTTTGACAGCGGCAGCTACCGCGAGGCAAAGCGTCCGGACACCGAGGCAGTGCGCCTGACCCCCTTGCAGCAGAAGCTGGCCGGGCTGGAAAAGGCGCTGCCCGCCGCACTGGCAAAGCAGGGCACAGCCCTTGTGCTGAGCGTGGTGGTGATGCTGGCGGCGTTCGTGGGCTTTGGCGGTGCCAAGGTCAGGGGAAAGTATAACGAGGCCCGCCAGTGGTTCACCACCGGCGTTTCGGCCGACAACGGTTATGCCCTGAGCGAGGAGCTGACCACCCGTGCCAACACGGCGGCAAATATCATCACCACCGGCGCAAACACGCTGGGGGCCGACAGCGCCGAGGTGCAGGCCGCACAGGCAGCGCTGGATGATTTCTCTGCCTGCCTGGAAGCAGTGCAGAACGGCAGCAAAAAGCAGTCCCTGACCTCGCTGCCCTATTATCAGGGCAGTGCCATGCACGCCCTCTGTCAGGCCAATGAGGCTTTGGGCACTGTGATCGACCAGCTCTACGCAAAAATGCAGGAGCAGGCCGCTGACCCCATGAAGATGGGGGCAGTGCAGGGCCAGTACGGCCAGTTCAACAGCGCAGACACCATCATTGGTAATCTGCAGTACAATGATGCAGTGTATGAGTATCAGAACGATGTCGGCGGCTTCCCGGCCAGTATGCTGGGCAGGCTGTTCGGCGTACAGGAGGTGGAACCCTTCGCATGAAAACGATGAAACGATTTGCCGCCCGCATCTGCGCCCTGTTCGTGGTGCTGACCGTCAGCCTGACGGCTCTGGTGCCCGCCGCCTTTGCGGCCACCAAGGCCCAGTTGCCCGATCTGCCCAGCAGTCAGTGCGTGGTGGATGATGCCAACATCCTGAGCAGCAGCACCAAAACGGCCATTGAGAACCTGAATGCACAGCTCACCCAGCAGTGCGAGGGTGCACAGATCGGCGTATTGACTGTGGATTATACGGGAAGTTTATCCACGGAGGATTACGCCGTGCAGGCCGCCAACACCTGGGGGCTGGGCAGCTCCAGCAAAAACAACGGTGTGCTGATCCTGCTGGTCATGCAGTCCCAGCAGTACGCCGATGGCGACTATTACCTTGCCACCGGTGACGGCTTCCGCAATACCACGCTGGAAAAGCAGGCCAGTGCCATTGCCCAGACCATGGAGGATTCCTTCGCGGCGGGCGATTATGACGCGGCTGTGACCACCTGCGCCAATAATGTGGCCAGCACCATTGCCGACCTCTACGGTGTGACCTTGAGCGGGACCACCGGCACGGTCAGCAACGGCAATACAGATGGTTATAACAACGGAAATGATTACTATGAGGCCCCGGCAGCATCCTATCAATCGCCCTTCCTCACCCTTCTGGCAGTGGTGATCGTGGTGTTTGCCCTGACCTCCATCTTCGGCGGCATCCGGCGCGGCTTTGGCGGCGGCGGGTTTGGCCCCTTCTTCGGTTTCGGGCTGGGCTACGGCCTGGGCAGCAGACGGCGGCGCAGACCTCCGTATGATGATTGGGGCCCCGGCGGCCCCCGTGGCCCGCGCGGGCCCAGAC
>ENA-OOWV01001895-OOWV01001895.1-human-gut-metagenome-genome-assembly--contig:-NODE-1895-length-12596-cov-1.907264_pt1 | contig 12596 bp, 6 predicted proteins | sample MGYA00241584_ERZ501337 | MGnify/ENA primary metagenome ERZ501337 (study PRJEB25962, sample SAMEA2042744) | human gut metagenome | biome: human gut; feature: human-associated habitat; material: faeces... | reverse complement strand
TTTGACTGTACCAAGTATAACAGATATGGATTTACGGCGAAAGGGCAGGACTGTGCCAATGTAGAGACAATTTTGTGCCAACCATGTTTCTTTGAAACATTACAGCAGTGATTCCACCAGCTGATAGATGTCGGTAAATGGATTGACAGCAATTCCAAACGGTTTGCTGCTGTCATTTTGAAGATGGTATTGCTCTACACGTTTGGCGTTCTGAATCGCAATGGCTGTATGCTCTGCTAACTGGTTATATACATCGCCAGCTTTCTCATAATCAGGGAGATAAGTGGTCAATGCGTTTTTCACTGCGGGGTAGTCTTTGAAAAATTTGGTGGTGTACTGGAAATGCAACAGATACCAAAATTCAAAGCAGGGATTGGAGAGTGCAATCTGAATCCCCTTCGCATCTGCCATTTTCCTTGCCTTGGAGAGCAGACTGTCCTTTGCAGTGATGGGGTCAGGGTTGTTGTAGTTCACATCTCCATCTGCAACTACCCATACAGAGTCTCCCTCTGATACGGAAATCTGATTTTTGTTCTGATATTCCACGGCTTTCCTGATCAGGCTGAGGTAATCAGTTTCACCTCCGCTGGTGCGGCTGCCGACCACACGAATATCAATGTTTGTCTGACGGTTGCGGTAGTGTTCAAAATACTTAGGCTCAGTTTGAGAACCCTCCGTTACAATCAGAATGACAGGCTTTATTTTTCTGCGTCGCTGTCCGCGCTTTTCAATTTTTCCATGTGCCATTTTACAGCCCTCCCTTGATAAAGGGGATCGCACCATAACGGCCAATCAGATAGCCCTTCTCCACCTTGGCATCCTTGCGGATGGAAAAATCGTAAAGGGAGAACAGATCGGTAGCCGCTGTTTGCTCGTCTTTTTCGGTAAACCAAATCTGATCTCTCCTCAGTACATCCAGGTCAAGAAGATTGGTGTTGTGTGATGTGAAAATCAACTGGGCTCCATTTGGATTGAACTCCACGCTGTTAAAAAGCGAGACCAGATGCTTTGTCAGAAGAGGATGCAGATGAGCGTCCATCTCGTCAGCGACAAGAAGCGTTCCTTCATCCAGCACCTTTTTTACAACACCGATCAGTTTGAAATAACTGTTGGTGCCATCAGATTCCTCTGCCATGTTCAGCGCGTAGGAAGAAGTATTTCCCTCTGTATCCTGTACTGTGTGAATGGCCTCAATATTGGTAAAGATATCATTGCGCTGAGAAGGAGCGGGTTCTGCATCACGCATCTGAAGGGACTGTATGCCAAAATCTGCAACACGCAGCATAGAGGCGATCACATGCCGGTAGTCATCATCTTTGAGTTGTTCTGCTTCAAGGCCGTAGGCGTCTGCAACAGAATTTTTCGTGATGATCTGGCAGGAAGCAAACCATTCCAGAACCGGAATCACTTTGGAATAGCTCCAGTTTGATGCGACAGACAGATAGAGCTTGTTGGCCGAAGTGCGATCCTTGAGAGTGTTTTGTTCATCGACATCAACGGTAAAGCGAAAATCTTTTGTGTCTTTTCGCTCAAAAATGAGTGCCTGCCTGCCATTGGGATAGTAATACAGATATTCTTCAATAACAGCTTTGTCTGTTACAGAAAAGCCATACGCATATCGGATGCCATTTGTGGTGAAGATGACCTCAAAGCTGCTGGGGCGAGAGGGTGTTTCCCGGTCAAACTTGAAAGGCGAACGCTCAATGGTTTTGTGGAGCTGCTGGTTATGCGACGTCAGCACATAATTTACCATGAACCAAAATGCATTCAAGACATTGGACTTTCCGGAAGCATTGGCGCCGTAAATCACGGCAGACTTCAAATGCTTTTTGTTTCCGTCCACAATCAGGTGCTCCGGATGTTCGTTATCCTTACTGGCAAGCAGGGATAACACGACATTATCTTTGATAGAGAGAAAGTTCTCTACACTAAATTGAATCAGCATAAAACAACCTCCTAAATCCTTGTTATAATATATTATATCCGCATTTTTGTGAAAAATCAACGCAAATGAAAAATAAAAATCTATATAGAGGATTTAAGAGAACAGTCGTGTGGAGAGGATATGCGGTGGGAGTTTCGGTAATGATAAAAAGCAAGCCTGGGAAACAGTTCGCCGCTGCTTCCCAGGCGCTTTGCTTACAGGTTCTGACGGATGATCCGGGTGATAATACCTACGGCCACACCCCGCTCCATATCCAGACGGGTGACAGCAAAAGATACATCGTCCTTTTTGCCGGGCATCCGGTAGTCATAGCAGGAGTGGGCTACCGCATTGACGCCATTGGAGAGGCGCACATAGACAACGCCCTTGTGGACATCTGTGACACGGCCGGCATACTTGCCTTGGATACGGCACTTCTGCAGGTTGTCCCTGTCGGTGTTCTCGGAAATACTCTTGATGTCAGCCTTGATGCCCAAGTCCTCCAGACTGTTGCGCCGCACGCTGAGAATACGGACCAGAACCTCATCGCCTACGGAAAAACGCTCATGGGCGTCACCGATCCAGTCCCAGGCAAGGTCACGGGCAAGGATAGAGGTTTCAACGCCGAAAACTTCCACGCGCACAACCTTTTCAGCCACTGCAATCACACGCGCCTGGACGATGCGGCCCTCATAGACACGGTACATACCGGCAGCATCCGTATCCAGATAGAAAATCTGGCGTTTGCGCAGCATGGCCTCCTTTCGGCTGGCAACTACGCTGCGGGTCTTGGAGTCGATACCACGCACGATGAAGTCAATGTCAGCACCGAGCATGTTGCCAAGGATCTTATTTTGGCGCAGCATAAGGTCGGCGTATTCCTGACCGGAAGGGCTGCGGCCCAGATTGATCATCATTTCCTTGATAGGGATAATAACACGGAATCCCTTGTAATCCACAACTGCCACCGTCTTGCGGTTGTCCAGCTGTTCAATGCCGCCCAGCTTGCCGGTGATGATCTTGCGGGTGCGGTAGGCATTATGGATCTCATGCCAGATTACATCATCCCGGTCTTCGGCAGTCTCGACATCATCCCGGCTGCGGATGGTAAGGACGGGGGCCTCGCCGCGCTGGGGAGGAGAAGGAGTGGGGGCAGGAGCGGCAGCTTCCTCCAAGGCAGAAACGTCAGGCTCCACAGCAGGTTCCTCCGTATCAAGAATAGAGTCGGCTGTATCCGCCGACTCTGTTGTTTCGGCAGGGACTTCCTCTGTGACAGTTTCTTCAGGAGCAGCAGCTTCTTTCTTCTTTCGGCTGGTACGCTTGGGCTTGGGAGGTGCAGGGGGTTCCTGCACAGCGTCGGCATTATCTTCGTAAACATCAGGCGGCTGCACATCAGAGTCTTCCGGCATATCAGTGGGAGCAGCGCTTTGATCGTCTGTTTCAGCAGGCGTATCTCCGAACATTTCCTCCTCGGTGAGTTCAGGAAGGGGATCTTCAGCCATATCTTCGGCAGAGGTGTCCTCCAGGGGCTGATCCATTTGCCCCAGCAGTTCGTTCAAATCCAGACCATCGCCAGCGTCAGCAGGAAGGGATTCAGGTTGAGCGGTATCGGCCGGCAGAGTTTCATCTTCCGACATAACGGTTTCGGTAACAGGAGTGTCCTGTTCCAGAAGTTCTTTTTTCTTGGTTGCCATAGATTAAAACCTCCTATGAATTTGATAGTTTTGTTTAAGACAGGATGGAATCCTTGTCTGTGGTGATAATGCCTTCCGGCGTACCGGCAGATTTAGGGGTCGGAGTCTCTTTGGGTGATTTATCCGTGGGGGATGCCGGCTTGGTGGCTTTGCGCTTTGCCGGTTTCTTTGCTGCAGGAGCCGGTTTCGGCGTGGGTTGCGGTGTTTTGGCGGCTTCTTCTTCCAAGCGGCGCCATTCCGGTACATGGGCAGATGCTTTGCAGGAACGCAGGTACTTGGCTTCCGGGTGTTTGGAGTAATCCATTTTGTCTACCTGCAGAACCTTCTTGCCACGGATGATGATGAGCGCCTGATCCAGCGGGAGCCGCAGGACTTCATCAGGAGTAAGTACAGGGCGTTTTCCAACACCAGAGGTCTCACGAAACTCCGGTGTATAGTTGGAGATACGCCAGGTGCCCAGCTGTTTGGACTTACTGGATACTGCTACGGAGGCAAGCCCTGTCCTGGCAGAAATAAATTCGGCAGTAAGCTGGTCTGTACAGCCTAAAAACAACTGCGCGTCACAGTTTCCAATGATTTCCTGCCACAAATTCTGCGGGTATCTGTTCTGCAATCCTGCGAGATTTTGGAACACACAGGACATGGAGATATTCCGGGATCGTATTACGCTGAGCCGGCGGGAGAGGTCTGGGATTGTGCCGCACGCTGTCAGTTCTTCCCCAAGGATATGGACAGGCACAGGCAGTTTGCCGCCCTCGCAGTTGTGGTCTGCATATCGCACCAATTTGATGAAGCAGAAAGATAGAAACAGCGAGGCCAGAAAATCAAAGGTGCTGTCCTGGTCGCTGGTAACGAGGAAGTAGGCACAGGGCTGCTGACCCGGAAGTTCCAGATCGATCTCATTCTTAGCGGTAATTTTTTTAATCAGCTCAGACTGGAATACCTGCAGGCGGCTGCCCAGACCGATAATCACGCCGCTTCGCACTGTGTCGCTGGCCTGCTTGAACAGGCTGTAGGGTGCTTTGGCAGGGTGCGTGGAAGGAAGCGCCTCGAACAATGTGTCAAGTTGGGATTCTCCATTGAGAGTCAGCAGCCGGTAGACTTCGCCAATGTTGCGGTTTTCTTCCGCATAGCCTTGATCCACATACAGTACCAAGGCCTTGAGCAGATTCATCTCGCAGGCATCCCAGAAATGGTCGCTCTTGCCGTTGTTCGTGGTGTTCTTGATGATGACATCTACAAAAAGCTGGGCCATTAGTTCCTGTCCCTCAACTTCGGCAAGGCAGCACCAGGAATCTGAGTTTTCAGGCGAAACGAGGTTGAATACCTTGACACAATAGCCCCGGCTGCGGAGAAATTCGCTTGACTTCTCGTACAATTCCGATTTGGGATCGCAGATGATCAGCGATTCTCCGGCGCTATTTTCGCCTCGGACAGTGGCCTGAAGGATACGGTTCATACAAAACGAACGGGTTTTCATGGAACCACTGGCACCGTAGACGGCCAGATTGCCGTTGATTCTGGTATCTTCCGGTATGCAGACTGCTTTGCCATCCAGCATACCCAGTACAACACCCTTGTGTTTTCGCAGATCAGGCACCAGATCCAGTACGCCGGACATCTCTTTGCGGGACATCCAGCCGGAGGTGCCATAAGTGCCTTTGGCGGAGTAGGAGAAATTGCGGTCTTCATCATACTCACCGGCATCACCATATCCCATGCGCATGACCATGATGAGCAGCACTGCTAACAAGCCAATGCAGATCAAGATGCCATACACGCCATAAGGCGGTCGGAGCACAGAGGAAAGGCAGAGAAGGAAGTCGGGCGAAGCGGCCAGCGGTGAAGTACCATCGCCGGGAATGCCGCCGCCCTGTTTCCAGGTTGCATAGTTGCCCAAAAGCTGCGCCAGAAAGCCGCCTGCGTATAGGATCGCAAGAATGGCAAAGGGCGCTGCAATCAGGCTCACGATCAGTTTTTTCTTGTTTATGGGAACAACCTCCCCTCGAATTTTGTGAAATCAATGGTCTGGAAGCGCACCCGGGAACCGCAGTAGCTGCGAAGTACCTCTGCCTGGAAGTCAAAGCAGATCAGTATGCCCGGGCGCTCGGATAGTTCGAGAGAGGTGTTAAAGCGTGCGATACGGGGCAGATCACAGAAATAGCCAAACAGGACTGGTGAGCCGTCCGGTGAAATTCCGTCATGCTCAATAGCCAGTCCGGGCTGCCTCGCAGTAAGACCTTGGAGCAGAATGCGATCCAGCTCCGCAGTTTTCCCAGGGTCGCACAGCAGTGCAAGTATCACCTCCCCCTGATGGTCGTTGGTAAGATAAAGAAAATGCTCATAGCTGCCATCCAGCATGAAGAAATCATGTTTGCGTCCTCCGGTGCTGGTCAAGATCTGGTAAGCCAGATCCATGCTGTTGCCCAGAATCAGTCCATGAACATCCTCATGGCGAAATTGTTGGGACAGGCGCTGTTGGCAGATTACGCTCCAGATCAATGCCTTGACCCGCATTTCCGATTTGTAGCGCCACTTCATCAGGGCGCTGCTGCTGTTGTAGGTCACGAAGATGCCGGAGGGCGCAAGGAGTATTCCAGTGGAGCGGGAACTGCGGATCTTCGTGGTGTCGATCCCCATTTCTTTCACTTCTCTCGAACTGAAAAAAGCAGGATAGACAATCCTGCCGCCAGCGTAACCCTCCGGCGCAAAAATTGCCGGTTTTTCATCCCGATACACACATACCCCCGCATTATCCATGGTCACATAGGTTTCTGCCAGGCGGTGTAGCCGGAGTCTTCGGTCAATTTCGCATTTCAAACGGTTGGTGTCGGTATCTCCTGTCAGGTAGCTGGCAAACCTGTCCGGCCGGCTTTCCAGCAGAGTGGCTTTGGCTCGCGGCCCCAGACGGTAGCCGCGCAGTTTATCCCGGTAATAGGTACGCAGCAGCCCGTCTTTTTTCAGTGCAGTGACAACAGACTCCAGATAATACGGACTGCCGGGAAGTCTGTTAAGCTGGTCTGTGGGGAACTCGCCGGAGATGGCAGTCAGAGAGAGAAGCCTGTACGCCATCGTGTCTGGCTGTGGGAATTTCCCAAGTGATCACCTCCTTGTGGTGTGTGGCTTTTACCGAGACTGCAAGGAACTTCGGTAAAAATCCGTGGTGTAACGACAGAAAAAAGCCCCGAAATCCGGGGCGAAATACGGTGTTGCGGTAGGTCGGACAAGCAATGGCTGAAAATGCTCAAAAATCCGAGATGGATTTTAGGGTGTTTTCATGCTCAGCAAGCCAGGCGGGAAACCGCTTTTTTTCCATGACACTGATTCTGGTACAGTCCTTTTCGCCCAGCGCAGCGGTGTTGTAGGCATCGCAGAGCAGGCCGGTATCGTCAGCCATGACGAAGGTGGAGAGGACATCCAGAAGCTGCTTTTCTTCCAGATTGTCGTAGTCACGGATACGCCGGGTGGGAAGGCACTGGTCATAAACCTGCGTAAAGCACACCACACAATCGCTGAAGCGGGGCATGGGATGCTCTTTGGCGTATTGCTCCAATGAGAAGTAGAACGGGTCGAGCAGAAACTCAGTGTTTTGCCTCTGCTTGCGTTTTGGGAGCAGACCAGGCAGGGTGACCTCCAGTACACCGTCCTCATAGACAACCTCAATTCCGTGTACAATACCGGCGGATGTCAGGTAATCGCCTTTGCGGATGGTGGTGCTGGAATATATCAAATGCCGCAGCCTGCAGGCAATTTTCTCTGCCCGCAGGGCGGCGTCAGTGGATAAGACTTCATAGTTGTCCGGATAGCGCTGAATATCCGTGGTATCCATCGCGTAAAGAGCATTGCTCAAACGGGATATATCATCAAGAATGCTTCCGATTCGGTGTGAGATGATTTTTCGTTCCAATCAAGTTCCTCCTGTTTTCTTAAAGTAATGCACCTGGCCCGCTGCATCCACGGTGCAGAAACCGGAAATGCCAGGGCAGTCAATGCGGCGAATGTCTTCCGGATTATCGACCAAAATGATGCGGCGTCCACCGCTGCGGTCATCCCGAAGCGCATGGTTGATTAGGGCCTCCTGGCCGGAAGCTGCGTAGACGATTTCATATAGTTCACCGTTTGCAAAGAAGATAAGCTTGACCGGAAAATCACCGGGAGCATGGTATTCCACCTGCCCGATAAAATCCAAGAGTACCCAGGCAGCCCGTATCAGGGAGTTGTCTGATTTTGCTGCCCAACCAGACGGAAAGTAACCGCCTGTATCAGTTTGAAAAATACGGCCCTGCTTTTGCAGATGGGAGAGCAGGGTCTTGATGATTTCTTCTTTGCCAGGGTGAAAGCAAAGAAGCTGCTGCATATTGAGACCGGGATACATCGTGACGATCCGCAGCAGAGCCGCAGCTTCATTTCCATAGATTTCAGCCCTGGTCTTCATGGGTATCACCTCCAATGGCGTAATATAGGCGTATTCAAGACGCATTAAATAGGAAGGAAAGCCAGTCAGTGTAAGCTAAAAAGATGATCTGGCTGGCAAAACTGGCTTTTAGGCGTAATACAGACGCAAAGCAGACGCATAGCGGCGTCTGGCAGGAAAGTTGCACATGGGAATCACCTCGCTTTTCAAATTGTTATATCTGCTGTTCGGCAGATGTGGATTGTTCACGGCGTTTTCGCTCTACGATTTCACGCAGCTCGCGGCGGTCGGTAGTGATCAGATCCTTTTCCAGAGGGCTGGCTTTGAACTCCACCATAATATTGTTGTTATTGGTAGAAATCAGACCGTGACCTCTTTCAAAGTGAGTAATCTCCATTGTTTCAGCATCGGACAGGTGCAGGGCTTCCTGTACCCGCTGGGCTTCGTCGTCCTCCAGATTCAGAATGATCTTGGTCTTGGAGTTGTTGATGATGCCCTTACCAAATCTGCCGCCGTCAAGGTCAAAGAAATCGGCAAGATCCTGGCTTGCAAAAATCGAGGCGCCGCCGTAACCGCGTATGGTTTTGGCAATTTCCAAAAGAAAATCACCGGCCAATCTTACACCAGCAGCACCGGCACCGGATAGAAGCTGCCAACACTCATCGATGAAGATGGCTTTTTCTTCTGTACGGTCGGCTTTGGCTCTGTCCCAAACAAAGTCCAGCGCCACAAACATACCTACGGTGAGCAGGTCTCCGGTGAGGGAGGAAATATCCAAAACAGTGTACTTGTTGTCGAGCCGAACATTGGTCTGCTTATTGAAGGTGCTGGCGCTTCCGTTTACCAGACGATTTAGGATGTGGGCCATGCGCATCGTTTCCTTGGAGGTTTTCAAAATTTCGTACAGGTCACCAAGCACCGGCATTTCACGGTACTGGCCGGGCTGTGCAGGGTCTTCCAAAGAGGCGTTATCATGAGTGATGCCTTTTGTGTTATAGGTACGAACAAGGGCTTCGTCCAAAAGCTGTCGTTCCTCGTGAGACATATCGGGGATCAGCAGACTGAAAAATATGTGGAGCTGCTGGATCTTTGCTGCAAGTTCAGATAACTGAATGCCTGGACCGTCCAGAATTTCATTCACCGAGCGGTCTACCCGCCGAATCTCCATAACATTGATGCAGTGGGGACTGGCCGGTGAAATCTGGATAAAGGAGCCGCCCACATTGGAGCAGGCGCGATGGAATTCATGGCCTTTTAGGGGCGCAACAATGAAAATGGGGATATTTTTCCGCCTCATTCGCAGCGCCATCAACTGCATGGTAAAGGTTTTGCCGGCTCCGCTCGTGCCAAGGATCGACATATTGGCGTTCTTATAGACCGCAGAATTGAAGATGTCCACGATAATAAGGGAACTGTTGTACTTGTTGACACCCAGCAGGATACCGTTATCATCACACATCTCATAGGATGTAAAGGGATAACAGCTTGCCGCACCGCCTGTCAACAGGTTGCGCTTACCCCGCTCATACAGTTTCTTTTCCATTGCCACCAATGGAAGGGCAGATAAAAACGCCTGTTCCTCCCGAAAATGGCAGGTGCAGGCGTTCATGTCTTGTGAGAGCAGGAGCTTTTTCATTTCGCTGACCTTCCATTCCAAGTCTTCCTCGTTGGAGGCAGTAATGGTAATCAGCAGATTCAAGTAGTAGAAGTCCTCGTTGTTGGCAAGGCCCTCTTTGAGAAAGTACCCGCTTCGGATAGCGCCATCAATGTCATCAAAGTCGGTGTTGGTGTCGCTGGCGTCCTTGATTTTGGAACGGTTGATACGCAGCTGCTGTCCGACTTTCTGGATGATGGTTTCTTTGGGCTGACGGGAGAGGAACATATCCATATCGATCCCGTCACCGGCATTGACGATAAGACTGAGCCAGCCGGCTGGAACCTGCGTTTTGTAGCCATCAGAGGGCACCAGCAAATAAGCATAATACAGACCGTCAATGCAGATATGGTGACCATGCGTGAAGTCAATGCTTTTTGGCGCACAGAATTCGGTGGCAGGGATATGGTCAATCTCACTGTCGCGCCCTTTGGCAAGGTACTCAGCCACAACCTCCTGTGCCCGGATGGAGAGCGGCTTTACAGCACTTTCATTTCTGCAGAGCAGGTTATAGAGGACATCTACCGTAAACTCATCCCAGTTTTCCGGAACGATGACCTCGTTACCGCACTGACGGAGGTAGTTGGTAGCAGTATGGACTGCACTTTGCAGGGCATTGATTGCCTCGCCTTCTTCATCAGAGCGCTTGGTGTTGCTCCACGGCTCATATTCAAAAATCAGGAAGAAACGTCGGGTAATTGCCTCACGGGAACCGATCTGCTGAACGAACTGGAGGTAGTCTTCCTGCATGAGCAGACACTGTTCATTGGTCTCCTGTTCCATCTCCTTCCGAACGGTATCCAGATGGCGATTGATCTCTGCCCGACGTGTCAGTACCTTGATTTGCAGCTTGATGGGGCTGATTTTCAAGTAGGACACAAAGGAATAGATGATGTTCCGCTGTTCCTGGGCGCTGCGCAGCATAAAATTGATGGGTACTACCTCGACGACCTTGACATAGCGGTGGTCCTTCGTGTAGATGATGCCGTTTTCAATTTTGGAAATCGGCAGATAATCTGCTACCGGGTTAAGGCAGGCGGGCTTCGGCTCCTGGGTGCGGATAGGGCGTTTTACTTTGCGTTCCTTGGAGACCTTCTTTTTTTGCGTGGCGGCTTTCTTCTCCTTGGCAGACTTCTGCTTTTTCACAGGACGGAGTTTTTGGCGGATCTCGTAGCTGCGAACTTCATCAAACTCTGCTGGGAAATCCTCTCTGCCGGAGCGCCGTGACCGTCTGGGAGCCTTGTCGGGCTTGTGTACCTTCTTTTTAATATGCTTGCCGCCATGCTCTGCCGCAGGAACCGCATCTTCTGCGCTGTTACCGCCTACAATGCGGCGGTTTCGCAGGTACTTTAAGAAAATCAGCAGAAAAGAGGAAAGGCTCTCACCGGAAATTCCGATAAGCGCCACCAATGCTGCCGGCAGTGCGGTCAGGCACAAAGCGATGATACGGGCAGTCAGGCCAAGAGGGAGCAATGAAAAAACCGGCACACCAATGGCAAATGCCAGGATGCCGGCTTCAATCACATTTCGGGCTTTGAACATACCACCGAAGAAGGTGCCTGACTCGATGAAATTCGGTGGTATTATGTAGGTATCTCGGTCGATTTTATGATTCATGATTAACCTCGTTTCCGAAGCCGGGCGGGCACATCAGCCGATAATCCAGAACGGACCGCCAGCTCCAGCGCGCCGGCTGGCCTCATTTAAGATAATGGACAGATCCCAGAGCTGTTCGCTCCGTGTGTAACTGGCAGGGTCAGCCACCATGATCTTGCCGTCCTTTACGCCACGCAGGACAATGAAGTGACCGGAAGAGGTAAAATGGCCTTCAGACATGATCGCTACTACCAGTTTACCATTAGCCAGTGCGTCTGTGATGCGCTGTGGTTCCGCAGTGGTACAGCCGGAAACCGGAAGCCCCCATTCCCCAGCGGCGGCAGGTATCAGTGCATGGTAAGAACCACTGCTTTTACACCAGTAGCCGTTGTTATAAGACCACTCGGCCATCTCCACAGGGTCAACCATATCGTCCGTCAGAGAGGACACCACGATTGCCATAGCGGTAGGGCCGCAGCCATAACCGCCAATATTGTCCGTACCATATGCTTTACCGGCATAGCGTTCATCCAGCTGATTGTAGTAAACAACAGGTGTGATCCCGTCGGTGAAAGTAACATCGCCCAGAGCAGTGATGCTGTTTCCGGTCCACGCTTCCAGATTTTGCAGCAGACCATCGCCCAAGAACAGGCTTAGGTTGGAAGCGTAATCAGATGCAAGCTCCTTTTGGTCATCGGTAAGCTGGAATACAACATCAGAAAAATAGGACTCACCGTTGTAACGGACAGTATAGACCATCCATGTTTCGGACACCGTTGTTTCTTCCCCAGTCTCCGGATCAGTCACGGTGCTTTCACGAATCTCTTGCTTGCTGGTGTAGGAATATAGATGCTGCTTGTTTTCCCGCAGGGTGGCGGCAAGGTCATTCAGAGAAATGCTTTCAAAATCCTTGTCTTTGGCCGCACAATACTGAGAGATAAACAGGTTGGCGTTATAAATGGGACCGCCGGAATAGGCATTTTTGACCTCCATATGGTCGGCTCCCGATGCCGCAAAGTCAGCTTCGATCCGGGCAAGTACATCATCCAGTGCCTCGCCCAAGATGCCGTTGAGGGTAAAGGTGATCTCGTTGGCGTTCTCAATAATCGCTGTTTCGCTATTCAAAATCGGAATTTCGGGGTCAGATGGCGAAAAGGCATTGGTCAGTCCGCCGAAAATAAGACCGGGGAGCATGAGAACAAATAATACCGGCAGCATAAGCAGGGCAATGACTGCCACAATGATTTTTCCGATATGCTTCCGACCTGCCCACACTGCGCCTGCAACTGCACCGTAAGGACCGCCTGCGGCAGC
>ENA-OOWV01001891-OOWV01001891.1-human-gut-metagenome-genome-assembly--contig:-NODE-1891-length-12616-cov-2.969190_pt1 | contig 12616 bp, 14 predicted proteins | sample MGYA00241584_ERZ501337 | MGnify/ENA primary metagenome ERZ501337 (study PRJEB25962, sample SAMEA2042744) | human gut metagenome | biome: human gut; feature: human-associated habitat; material: faeces... | reverse complement strand
TTGTTCCAATAAAAATTATTTTTGAATCTTTTTCTTCTTCTTTTATTTTATTTGCTATAGCTAAACCAGGATTTATATGTCCACCTGTTCCAGCTGCTGCAATAATAACTTTCATTTTAAATTTTTTTCCTTTCTTATAGCTCAAAAATCTGGTTGAAAAAATTAGATTTTACCATAATTATTTTTTTATCTATTTACTCTATTGTTTTGAACTAGCCCTAGAAATGCTCAGTAAAACTCCCATTTCACAAAGCAATAAGAATAAAGCTGTTCCACCATAACTAAAGAATGGTAATTGCATTCCTGTTACTGGCATTGATGATGTAACTACTGCTATATTTATTATTACTTGCACTCCAACTAGTGATGTTATTCCTATTGCTACTAAACTTCCAAACATATCTGGTGCTTTCATTGCAATTAATACACCTCTCCAAATAAATATTGCAAATAATAAAAATACAACTAAACATCCTACAAATCCAAGTTCTTCTGCTAATACTGCAAAAATAAAGTCATTATGTGGTTCTGATAAATATAAGTATTTTTGCTTGCTTTCTCCTAATCCTGCTCCAAATAGACCTCCTGAACCTATTGCATATAAACTTTGAATTATTTGCCAACCACTATCTGTTGCATCTTTCCATGGATCTGTAAATGTTATAAATCTTGTTACTATGTATTGAAATTTATTTCTAAACCATTCGCTTGCTAAATATAAAACTGTGGCAATTCCACCACCAGCACATATTCCAACAAGTCCTGTTGCTGCAAATTGCCAAAATTTACACCCTGCCATTATCATCATAATACAACATGTAATTATTATTACCATAGATGTACTAACATGTGGTTCTAATAATAATAACAATATTACTGGCGCTAAAAGTACAACATGAAATACAAGTCCTTTAAAATATTTTCCTAATGTCTCTCTATTTCTTACTAAAATTCCAGCATAAAATATTATCATTAAAAATTTTACTATTTCAGATGGTTGGAATGAAAGACTTTTAGTTATTTCTATCCATCTTTTTGCCCCATGACTTTCACTACCAAATGCTAATACTGCAACTAACAAGAGAATTGACACTCCATATGCAAGCCAATAAAATCTTTGATATATTCTATAATCTATTTTTGAAATAAACCACATGGCTATAACTCCAGCAACTGCAAATATTAATTGTTTTTCAAAAAACTTATAACTATTTCCATACTTTTGTAATGATGATGGTGCACTTGCTGAAAGTACCATTATTAAACCTATAGAAAGCAATAGCAAAATTGTTATCAATAATGTAAAATCTATTTGATTATTTAAAAAACTTGAAAAGCCTTTTACTTCTTTTTTGTTTTTTTCTTTTCTTGCCATTATAGCATTTTTCCTTTCTTATGTTTAATATATTTTATATAATCTTTAGTCCTATTACACAAGATATTAATGTTATTACACTAAATAACATTACAACTTGATTTTCTCTCCAACCTGATAGTTCAAAATGGTGATGAAGTGGTGCCATTTTGAATACTCTTTTTCCAGTTTTCTTAAATACTGCAACTTGAATTATTACTGATAATGTTTCAAGTACTGGTATAATAGCAATAATTAATAATAATAGAGGCATTTTTAAGTATAATGCTATTCCAGATACAACTCCCCCTAGAAATAGTGAACCTGTGTCTCCCATAAATGCTTTTGCTGGATATATATTAAACATTAAAAATCCTAATGTTGCTCCTATTACAATTGCTCCAAATACTATTATTTCTTTTGTTCCAAACATTGTTGCTATAATTGTTAAACATGTAATTATTATTGTGCTAACACTTGATGATAATCCATCTATTCCGTCTGTTAAGTTTATTGCATTTGTTGTTGCAAGTATTACTAAAATTGCAAATGGTATATATAACCATATTGGAATTGTTACATATTTATTAGCAAATGGTATATATGTTTCTGTCCCTATCTTTAATCCCCATACTAAATATGATACAAATGCAATTGATATTATTAATAATCCTAACATTTTTAATTTTGGTTTTAAACCTTCTGTATTTTTTAATACTAATTTTTTATAATCATCTATAAATCCTATTATTCCAAATCCTGTTGTTAAACAAAGTATTGGAATTAAATTTTGTGCAAGTGCTGCATCTTTTCCTTTATAATATACATATGCACAACATGTTGCAATTATTATTCCTAACATGATAATAATTCCACCCATTGTTGGTGTTCCTTGTTTTTTTAAATGTGATTGTGGTCCATCTGTTCTTTCTATTTGACCTACTTTTAGTTTTCTTAATATTGGTACTATTATTAATCCAAGCAGTACTGTTACTGCAAATGTTCCTAATAGCATTTTTGTTTGAAAATCCACTTTTATCAACCTTTCTTCTGTTTTATTTATCCTATAATTTCTTTTACTATTATTCTTTCGTCAAATGGATATTTTGTTCCATTTATTTCTTGATATGGTTCATGACCTTTTCCTGCAAGTACTATAATGTCAAGCTTATTTGCCATTTCTATTGCTTCTTTTATTGCTTCTTTTCTGTCTACTACTACTTTATATTTTCCGTTTGTTTTTTTCATTCCTTCTTCAATTTCTTTTACTATTTCTTCAGGTTCTTCTGTACGAGGATTATCTGTTGTTATAAATGTAAAATCTGCTATTTTTCCTGATATTTCTCCCATTAATGGTCTTTTTCCTTTATCTCTGTCTCCTCCACATCCAAATACTGATATTACTCTTCCTCTTGTATAACTTTTTACTGCTGATAATATGTTTTGTAAACTTTCTGGTGAATGTGCATAATCTATCATTATTGGTATTTCTTTTTTGTTTGGTACCATTTCAGATCTTCCTGGTACTTTTATTTCTGCTAATGCCTCTATTACTTTGTCTGATGCTATTCCTAATTTTTTTGCTACACATATTGCTGCAAGTGCATTATATACACTGAATCTTCCCGGAATATCTACTTTTACTCTTTCATTTCTGTCAGATACTTTTACTCTAAAATCTACATAGGAATTTGTTATTGTTATGTCTTTTGCTAATACTTCACAATAATTGTCTATTCCATATGTCATTATTTTATTTTCTGGTAATAATCTTGGTATTTTTGATACTTGTAAATCATCAACATTTATTATTCCATTGTCACACATTTTAAATAGTTTTAATTTTGATTCAAAATAGTCTTTCATATCTGGATGTTCTTTTTCACTGATATGATCTTCTGAGAAGTTTGTAAATACTACTATATCAAAATTACATCCATCTACTCTATGTAGTTTTAGACTTTGTGATGATACTTCCATTACTACATATTCAACACCTGCTTCTACCATTTGGGCAAATGTTTTTTGTAATTCTATACTTTCTGGTGTTGTTCTTGCACTTTCTGATATCATTTTCCCGTTTATATATGTTGCTATTGTTCCTATTAATCCAACTTTATGTCCTGCTTTTTCTAATATTTCTTTAATCATATATGTTGTTGTTGTTTTTCCTTTTGTTCCTGTTACTCCTATTAATTTGAATTTCCTTGATGGATTTCCGTAAAAATTACAGCTACATATTGCTAATGCTTCTCTTGTGTCTTTTGCCATAATTATTGTTACATCTGCTGGTAATTTAATTTTTTTCAAATCACAGCCTTCTTGAACCATTACTACTTTTGCTCCTGCTTCTATTGCATTGTTTATATAGTCATGACCATCTACACTATAGCCTTTTATTGCTATAAACATATATCCTTCTTTTATGTTTTTTGAGTTACTTTCTAGTCCTGTTATGTCTAAGTCAAGTTTTCCTTTTGCTTTTAGTCCTTCTAATCCTACTAATATTTTTTTTAATTCCATATTTGTCTCCTTTTGCCTACTCTAACTTTTTGATAGGCTCTAATATAAGGGATTTTGTCAATTGCCATTTTTCCCATTATCGCATACATTATATAACTATTTTTTTGTTTTGTATAGTGAATTCGAAAAAATCACTTAATAAATTTTATTAAGTGATTTTTTGTTTTATTCATTTGATTAAAGTGTTTTTATAAATTGCTTTTGCATTATTTTTGATAGTTTTCTCTATATAGTTTACTTTTATAAGTGATTATTCCATTTTTGGCAAGTCTTCCAACAATAAAACTCATTGGTGTTTTTTCTTGAATTGATATTTCTTTTAATGTTTTTTCGTTTATTTCTCCATCAACAATCTTTTTCCAAATGTTTTCTGGAATCATTACTTCTAATGCAAATTTATCTGCTTTTTCTTCTTTTAAATCGTTTCCATCTATAATTACTTTATTTTTCCCTTCATTATAATCTGATTTACAATGTCCTAGTTCATGAAATAATTCGAAGAAAAATGAGTCTTTTCCAGCATAGTTATCTGTTACATAAATTGCTGGTTGTTTTCCTTTAACTCTAAAACATCCTCTTATTTTTGTTCCTGTTAAGGCTTTTTCACATGCAAAATAAATTCCATATTTATTTAATAGTTCTCTTACTTTGTCTATGTCTATTGAGTTATTGTAGGCTAATTCTTGCAAATCTTTTATTAATAACATTAAATTATAACTATTATATTCATTTACATTTTGTTGTTTTATTGTTTCATCACAATGTGCTATCCACAATGCTATTTTGTTAAAGTCATTACCTGTTTTTTTGAATAGTATTTGTTTTTCTAATTTTGGAATTATGTCAAAGTCTTTTATTTTTAAGAAGTCTAATAAATCTATACATACTTGTAAGATGTCTGTTTCATCTTTGAATTTTATCCAATTTCTCTTTTTTATTTCATTAATATGATATTTTATTGTTATTTCTTTTTTTAAGTTGTCTATGTTTCCATATTGTCTTAAAATATTTTCTTTTAATATTCTTGAGTTTTCTACATTTATAATAAATTCTGATTTGATTCCAGTTAGTCTTTCTATATTTCCTGCCATTTCTAATGTTATTCTTGTTTTTCCATTTATTATTTCATTCATATGCTTTTGTGTTATTCCTATTCTTGTTGCAAATTCTGTTTGCGATATGTTGTTGTATTCTAAATAGTCTTTTAGGTATTTTCCAAAATAAATCATATCAATCATCTCCTATCCTTCTCCATAGTGTCGGTCATCTATTTCTCTTAATTCTACTTCTACTATTTTTTCCAACTTATATGGATATTCGCCTATAGGCTTTATATACATTCTTAATTTCATATTTATATTTGCTGTATATATTTCTTTTAAGTTTCCTTGTTTCTTTTCAATATTATATACTCTTGATAAAGGGTTTATTATTACTTCTTGCCTATTTTTACTTTGTATCATTAATTCTTCTATTGCTTCTATTGTTTCTTGTTCTTTTTTCTTATGTTTGTTTTTTATTTTCTTTTGTAGGTCTTTTATGTATGTTTTTGTTTTTATTATTTGCAATAATAACCCACTCCTTTGTTTTTAATATATTATAACATACAAAGTTATAACATATCAAGATATTTAGAACAAAGCGATAAAATCTCAAAGGGCTAGCGATTGTAGCTTTTTATATAATAGGAAAGTAATACTTTCCTACTATATAAAAAATAGAGACTTACTTATTATTCAAGTAATGTCTCTATTTTCTTTCTATGCTTTATTAGCTGAACCAAATACATCTTTCATTTTGTGTGAAACTGTTTCTTTTACTAATTCTCTTGCTGGAATTAAATACTTTCTTGGGTCAAATGCACTTGGATCTTCTACAAATACTTTTCTAATTCCTGCTGTCATTGCAAGTCTTAAATCTGTATCTACATTTATTTTTGAAACTCCTGAAATACTTGCCTCATGTAATATTTCATCAGGTACACCTTTAGCTCCTGGAATATTTCCTCCATATTCATTACACATATTTACTAATTCCGGAATTACTGTTGAAGCTCCATGTAATACTATTGGTGTATTTGGAATTCTTTCTTTAATTTGTTTTAAAATATCAAATCTAAGTTTTGCTTCACCTTTGAACTTATAGGCTCCATGACTTGTTCCAATTGCTATTGCTAATGAATCAACTCCTGTTCTTCTTACAAATTCTTCAGCTTGTGCTGGATCTGTATACATTGCATCAGATGCAGATACATTTACATCATCTTCAATCCCTGCTAATTTTCCTAATTCTGCTTCTACAACAACTCCATGTGCATGTGCATAATCAACAACTTCTTTTGTTAGTCTGATATTTTCTTCAAAATCATATTTTGAACCATCAAACATTACAGATGTGAATCCATTGTCTACACACATTTTACATGTTTCAAAATCAGGACCATGGTCTAAGTGTATTGCTATTGGAATATTTGGATGTTCTTCTACAGCAGCCTCAACCATTTTCATTAAATAATTAATTCTAGCATATTTTATTGCACTTGATGATGCTTGTAATATAACTGGTGAATTGTTTTCAGCAGCTGCATCAACAATTCCTTGTATTAATTCCATATTATTTACATTAAATGCACCAATTGCAAACCCTTCTTTCATTGATTTTTCAAACATTTCCTTAGTTGTTACTAATGGCATATTAATCACTCCTCTTTTTGTATTATTACATGAGTATTTTATTTCTATTTCAAAACTTTGTCAAGATTGTATATTATTTTTTAGTAATTATTGTTATATTCATAACTTCCACATTTTGATTCATCAGATTGCATTGAATTGTTATTTGGTGTAGGAACTACATTAATTGCATGTAGTGTACAACATTTTGATTTTTGGTCTTGATATGCACAACTTTGAACTGTGCAATTTATTCTTTGATTTTTTTCCATTATAATTCTATTCCTTTCTTATATTATTAAAAACTCATAACACATTCTTCCAAACTATCATTCTAAATAAATCTGTACTGAAAAATCATATACTCTACAATTTTTCATACTAAATAAAAATTAGAACATTTTTATTATGCTCTTTTATTATAATTTTATTCTATTGAATATTTTTATTTTTTTATCAAAATATTTCTATAAATTCTTTTTGATAAAACATTGCACAAAATATTTTACTACCTATTTTTCTGTTTTTTGTTTTTAATATTTATTTAAAATGTATATATCTGAAAATAAGGCTCTTCCCCCTACTTCACCGTTTTTTATTAAATCTAGTAAATTTTATGCCTTTTTAGCTATTTTATCATATTCCTATTGCTTTTTTGAAACACAAAGAGATATTGATTAAATTCAATACCTCATAACTTTTTTTATAAACATTATACTATATTTTTCTAAAAAGTGTTTTTCCAATCCATAAATGCAGGATCTATTCTTCTACTTTTAATTTTCATACTTTCAGGTAATTCTAATTATATTTCATTATAAATTTTCCAAAAATCTTCAATATAAATTAAAAAACAAATATTAAAATTTTTAATTATTAAAATATTCTGATTGCTCTCCTCCTATGATTTCTCCAGTTGTAGCATCAATATAATATTTTTTATTATATAATTTTTTTACTGTTTCTATTTCTGCATCTTTTGGTTTTGTTTCTTTATTGTGTTTTACATCAACAACCCAAACATTTCTTGTAATATCGTCTGTTTTAATTTCACCATTTTCATTTGTTATATTATTTTCTAAACAATAAATAAATATATTCATTTTTTCAATTGATAAATCTGCAGTAGTATCTGATATTTCCAAATTACTGAATTCTTTTTCTTTATTTGTCGCAATTTCAATAGCTTCTTCTTTAGTAATTATAATTGGGTTATTTTCAAAATTATTGTTATCTATAAATGTAATAGAAGATATAACAATGTTATTATCACATATAGAAAAACAAATTGTAGATATATTAGATTTATCATAAGTTCCATTATACATTTTACCAAAACTTACTTCCCACAAACTATTAATATGTTCACCAAATGCTATATCTGCTTTTTTGGTATTTACTATTTCATATTTGTTTTCATTATCAAATAATCCTAATTTATTATATATTTCTCTGGCAATTTTATTTACTTGTTCTTCTGATATTTCATCATATTTTATATCTCTATCATTAATAGAACTATCTCCAAAATACTCGAGTTTTCCTGTTTCAGCATTTATAGTTATTAATATATTATTAGATCGTAAAATATAATGACCTGAATATTCAGTATTATATTTTCTTTTTAAATCAACATTTGATATTTGAATGTTTTTATAATCTAATTTATTTATTACTTCATTTGCTATTTTTATAGCATCTTCTTCTGATATATAATTTTCTTTTTCTTCTTTTGATATTTCCTTTTCTACATTTGAATTTTCTTCTTCTTGATTTACTATAACAGGTTTTTTCCAAACTTTTTCATATACTATATAGCTTGTTGCAAAGACTCCAGTACATATCATAATTAAACAGGATGTTGTTGTAGCTAGTTTTAATAATAAATTACTTTTTCTTTTATTCTTGCTATTGTAAAATGCATTTTTAATAGCGTAATCATAACTTAATGGTTTCTCAACTTCTTTTTTTAGAACTCCTTTAATTTTATTTTCAAAATCATTCATACTCATTTCCTCCATAATTCTTTTTTAATTTTTGTCTTGCCCTATAAAGATGAGTATTAATAGTATTTTCATTCATTTTTAATATACTTTTGATTTCTTTTACAGAATAATCTTCCATATAATAAAGAATAATAATTAGTCTTTCTTCATAATTTAAAATTTTTATGATATCATAAAAATTCAATTTATTTTCTACATCAATTATATTATTGAATTTTAATGTCTCAACATTGTATTCATCTATTGAAATATCCGTTTTATATTTTCTTCTATAAATTCTATTGCACTTATTAATAAGTATTTTTATAACCCATTTTTTGAATTTATTTGGATCATTTAATTTTTTTATTGATTTGTATGTTTCTATCATAGTTTCTTGTATAGCATCTTCTATATCTGTTTCATTGGCAATTCTTGTTTTGGCAATTTTATATAAGTCATCTTTTATATATAATATCATATTTGCAAATGCCTCTTCATCTCCAGCTTGTGCCATTAATATCAATTCGTCCAATCTTTTCCTCCTTTCCATACTCTTTATTTAATGAAATTTATATACTACTACACTCATTTTACATATAATAAGAGTCCATAATTATAATTTTATATTTCAAAATTAATATAAAATTATAAAAAAATAGAAATTATATTGCAAATTTCTATTTTCTATTATACTTTCTGGAGCACTCTCATAATCAAACATATTGTTTACCTCCAATTTTATTCATTATTCAAAAAATTCATCACTAAATCTATAATTACTTCTTTTTCCTTTGGATTCGATTCAGCAATTAATAAAGTAAGAGCCGTTAATGTATTATTATCAATTACTTGTTTACCGTTTTTATATAATATTCCGTAAAAATTTAGAAAATATATAAACAAAGTTGCTGCAATTCTTTTATTGCCATCTGCAGATACATGATTTTTTACTATTAAATATAAGAAATTTGCTCCTTTTTCTTCTATACTTTTGTAGATATCCTGTCCGTGCAAAACTTTGATAAATGTTACCAATAATTGATTCCAATCCTTTATCTCTTTCAACTGCAAAAAGAGAACTTTCTTCGTTAAATCTTAATTTATTGATTATATTTATGCATTCCTGGTATTCAATTTTTCTATCGTCTATATTTCCTTCAAATTTCTTTAAAGTTCTATGATCATAGTCATCTAATAAATTTAATGCTTTTGAATATCCTCCAATTACCTTTAATATTTCTTTTGCATCATTTCCTTCTAGTCTTTCATCAATACGATTCGCAATATCTATTAATTTTATAGTTTTTTCTAAATATTCTAATCTTTTTTTATTTATTGCATAACCTTTTAGCATATAATCTTTTAATACACTAGTAGCCCATTTTCTAAATAAAATACCATTTTGTGATTTTACACGATACCCTACAGAAATTATCATATCTAGATTATAATAATTAGTTGGTTTATCAGCAAATTCGGAATTTCCGAATTTAGTCATAGTTTCTTTTTCTATTAATTCACCTTCTTTATATACATTTTTAATATGCTCATTAATAGTAGATTTTGCCTTTCCAAACAATTTTGACATTTGCTCTTGTGTAAGCCACACCGTTTCATCTTTTAAGTTTACTTCTAATTTTATTCCTTGGTTTTCAAATAAAATAATTTCATTTCTTTTTTCGTCCATAAGAACACATACCTTATTATATAAAATTTTTTTCATTTAAATATCTTTTTAATAAAAATGTAAGAAAATATAGAAATGTATAAAATTTTCCATTAAATCCAATATTTTTATTGCAAAGTTTTATTCCATATTTTATATCTTTATATTTATCATTATCAATTAAATTATTTAAAGATATTGTGGAATTATCACTTGCCTTCACTTCTACTGGAATTAAATAATTTGTATCTCTTACAAAGAAATCCATTTCAAGTCTGCCTGTTTCATCCCTATAAAAGTATAAATTATATCCTTCTTTAACTAACATATCTGCAACTATATTTTCATAAATCGCACCTTTATAAGTATTGAAATCTTTATTTCTTCTTAAATCAAGTTGAGCTTCTTCATCCAATGTTGCAATCAGTAGACCAGGATATCCAAAATATAATCTATAATTATCAGGATTATAGTTTCCTTTTAACGGTAAACTTACTTGTTCAAGACAATAGCAAATATTAACTATTTAAGCATTTTCTAGCCATTCTATAACTCGAACATATTCCCTATTTCGAGCTCCAGGAGAAATTTTTGTTATTTGAAATTTTTTATTTTTATTACCCAGAAATACAGGAACTTTTCTATATGCATTTAGTATTTTTGTTTTATCAAGTCCACCTGCATATTTAGTAATATCCTCTTCGTAGTCCAATATTATTTTTTTTGCATTTCTAGAATTCCAGTATATGTTTTATTTTCAACAAATATTTTAACAATTAGCGGCATTCCTCCAACAATTATATATTCTTAAAAATTTTCCATCATAACATCATATTGCATTTTTGATAATGGTTCATTTTTTGCCATACATTGATATAAATCTTTTATTTGCTCATTGCTATATCCTTTTGCCCATAGATATTCTTCAAAATCTAATGAATGCATTATATAATCAATTTTTCCAATTTGTCTTGCACCTTTTACTATTAATGGCATTTTATTTTTGCTTTTTTTCCATTCTATTAAATATTCATCAATTTTTCTTTTTAATCTCATATTATCACCTTCAGCATTAGTACATAACATTTTTTACATTCTTTCAATATTTTATATCACATTTTTTACATTGTTTTTCGACAAATTATCACATTTTCTTATATAATTTAAAAGTATGTATAAAAAAGCAAAAATTTATATATTTTATAAAAGACTCATTGAATTTTTATATTGGAAAAAGAGGAAGCAAATTGCTTCCTCTTTAAATTAAAGACAGATAATAAATTAATTATTTGAATAATTTAAAAATTTCACTTAAAGTACATCCATTTTGATATTTTGATTTACTCTTTTCTTCTTTATATTCAAATACTTTTTCACATAAAAGTTCTCCATTTTTTGTTGTTACAACTTTTAATTTTATAAAATACTTTACATTTGCGTCAGCTATTCTTACATTAACATCAGCTTGTGGACTTTCAAGCAATATCATATGATATTTATCAAGTTCACTTTGAATAACTTCAAAGCATACAGTAATTACAGGTAATAGTATCTGATGCTCTCTTTCTTTGAATTTTATAATATTTTTTAATGGAATAATTTTTTCTTTTTTCACATCTAGTGATTCAAGAAATTTTTCATAATCTTTTTCTGATTTTTCATTGCAGGCAGCATTAGAATCAGAATAATCCACATGTTGTTCTCCTAATAACTGCTCCAACATATCTTCAAAAGAAAAATTTCTTGAAAAGTGAAAATTCTCTCCATCAATCTTAAATATATAGAAAATACTTTCTGAAATAATATAAGATTTTTTTAATACTAATCTTGCTACCTCATTTTTATTTTCATCTTTCTTAGCATTCCCTCTCACAAAAACAGCATCCTCATATACTAATATTTTTCTACCTTTTTCATCCACTAATGTATATTGATGTTCTATTCTATTTGCATAATTTCTAAGGTATCTTTCATCTTCTTTAGAAAAACCAGCGGGTACCGTCAACTCCGGATAATAAATTGCAATTTCCTCTTTCCACTCTTCTTGTCTTTCCAAATATCCTGCCCGTATCAGTTTTGTTTGATACTGTAGATTTAAAAATCCGTTCAATATTTCAAGTATTTCCGTATTAGTCTGAATCATATCCTCCTTTAATTTTTTTAACTCTTGAGTTTTCTCAAAAAGTTCCATATTTTTTCCTCCTTCAAATTATTGTGATGTCTATAAGTTTCTTTATGCAAACTCTCAAAAGGAGTTTATCAAATTAATCTAGTATAAAACTAGAATTTCACATATTGTATCATATTTTTATTATAAAGTAAACTAATTTTGTTCAACCTTAATAACATTATCAAAGCTGCAAAATTTTCATTGCCAATGCAACAACTTTTTTCTAAAAAGTGTTGTCATATT
>ENA-OOWV01001882-OOWV01001882.1-human-gut-metagenome-genome-assembly--contig:-NODE-1882-length-12646-cov-4.452943_pt1 | contig 12646 bp, 9 predicted proteins | sample MGYA00241584_ERZ501337 | MGnify/ENA primary metagenome ERZ501337 (study PRJEB25962, sample SAMEA2042744) | human gut metagenome | biome: human gut; feature: human-associated habitat; material: faeces... | reverse complement strand
GAGGCAAGAGAAAATTTCACATTAATTACATTAGGTGCTTTAATGGTAGGTATGATTATTGAAATTATAACTATTATTTTTATGAAAAAAATCATCTACCTTCTTGGTTCAACTGACGCATTATATTTTTATTGTAAAGAATACTTACTTTATATGATATTATTTACACCTTTTATCATTTTAAAGTTCTTCTTTGACTATTTCCTTGTTACTGCAGGTGCAGCAAAACTTGGATTATTTAGTGGTTTATTAGGTGGTGTTGTAAATATCATACTTGACTATGTATTTATGGTTAACATTAATATGGGCATAAAAGGTGCAGCACTTGCAACTTGTATAGGATATATCGTTCCTTCATTTATAGGAATTTTTTATTTCTTAAATAAAAAACATACTCTACACTTTGTAAAACCTAAATTAACTCTTAATGTACTAGCTAATTGCTGTTCTAATGGTTATTCTGAAATGATTACACAAATATCAAACTGTGTTACAACATTCGTATATAATGTAGTTTTAATGAAACTATTAGGAGCAGATGGTGTTGCATCAATAACTATAATTTTATATATACAAATGTTATTAAATGCAGCATATATGGGATTTATTTCTGGTGTGCAACCTAGGATAAGTTTCAACTATGGAAGTAAAAATAGTGAACAGTTAAAAAATATCATCAAATATAGTCTAATGATAATTTATATATTTGCATTATTTACATTTAGTTTATCTAGGCAAAATGCCAATTTCCTTATAAGTATATTTACATCAAAGGAAAGTTCTTTATTTGGTATTACTCATAATGCTTTTATGATATTCTCGTTTGGATTTTTATTTAACGGTATAAATATATTTACATCAGGGATGTTTACAGCCTTTTCAAACGGAAAAGTATCTGCTATTATTTCATCACTTAGAACATTCATATTCTTCATAATTGGTATGATGATATTCCCTAATCTATTTGGAGTAAATGGAGTCTGGATGGTAGTTCCTTTTGCTGAAATTATTACTTTAATCGTATCACTAGTTTATATTTATAAATACAGAAAAGAATATATGTATGAAAATATATTTACAAAAGAATCAGTAGCAGTATAATAAAAAAAATCCCCAGAGATTTTTGGAGTAATCCTGGGGTACCTATTATAGGTTAAGGGTTATTTTATTTTCAAACTATTTTGTCATAAAATAGGTTGAGGGCGATTTTATTTATACAGTCTTCTGTTCTCTATGATTCCAGTAGCTGTATAGGTCTTCTTCTCTTGTAAATAGGGGTAATCCCATATTTTTGTGAAGTTTTACAAGCCATGGTAATTCAAGACCTGCTTCATCAATCTTTTCTTCATTAATGAATACTTCTTCGCGAGTACCTTCATTTATAAGTACTCCTTGGTTAAGAACGTATACATAGTCACATATTTCATAAATTAAATTCATATCATGACTTGATATTACAATCTTAACACCTCTTTTATTAAGACCTTTTATTATATCTACAATAGCTCTAGTACTTATTGGATCCAAACCTGCTGTTGGTTCGTCTAATAATACTAATTTATTTTCCATAGCTACTACAGATGCTATTGCGACTCTTTTCTTTTGACCAAAACTAAGTGCTGATATCGGCCAATTTCTATATCCGTATAAACCACATATTCTTAATGTTTCTTCTACTCTTTCCTTTATTTCAGAATCAGATAAACCTCTTATCTTAAGACCAAATGCAACTTCATCATATACCATAGTTTTAGATATCATTTGGTTAGGATTTTGCATAACAAATCCAATTTTTTCTGAACGCTCTTTTATAGTATAATCTACCATATCTTTTCCATCAAACAATATTCTCCCACTAGTAGGTTTATAAAATCCACAAACTAACTTAGATATAGTAGATTTTCCCGCACCATTTCTTCCTACTATAGCTGCCATATCCCCTTTATTTATTTTGAAGGATACATTTTTTAATATTTGCTTTTCGTTATTATATGAAAAGCAAATATTATCTAATTCTAATATTGGATTTTGATTTTCATCACTTTCATAGACTTCTATATTTTCATACCAGTCTTTTAATTTTTCTTTATACTCCCCAAGTTCTAGAGTTTCTATATTCTTTAATTTTAATGTATCATTTATTTCACAATCAGCATATCTTAAAGCTGTTAAATATAAAGGCTCTCTAATACCCACTTTTCTTAAAATGTCCTTACGTATTATTTCATCTATAGTTGTATCAGCTATTATTTCTCCTTTATCCATTACTATTACTCTATCTACATCACAATGTAGTACATCTTCTAATCTATGTTCTATAATGATTGCCGTTTTGTTATTTTGCTTTTGCATCTTGTCTATTAACTCTATAGCACTTTCACCTGTAGCTGGATCTAAACTAGCTAAAGGTTCATCAAATAAAAGTATCTTTACATCATCTACAGTAACCCCTGCTAAAGTTACTCTTTGTTTCTGACCTCCAGATAATTTATATGGTGATGAATATAGTTCCTTCTTTATATCCACCAATTCTGCTGACTTATCTACTCTATCTATCATTTCATCTTGACTTATGCAGTAGTTTTCTAATTTAAATGCTATATCTTCTCCAACTGTAAGACCTATAAATTGACTATCTGGATCTTGAAGAACTGTCCCCACCATGTTTGAAATCTTAGCTATGCTTAGTTCCTTGCTTTCTTTCCCATTTATCTTTAAACTACCTTTAATTTCACCTTTATAAGAAAATGGTACCAGTCCATTTATACAATTTGATAATGTACTTTTACCAGAACCTGATGGTCCTACAATAAGAACCTTCTCACCTTTATAAATAGTTAAATTTATATTATTTAATGTAGGTTTTGCTTGAGCTCTGTACTGAAAACTAAAATCCTTAAATTCAATTACTGGTTTTTTCATACAAAATTCCTTCTCCATTTTATTTTATTACCACTAACAAATATACTATATTTTAAGCTATATGTCATTAACTTAATTATGATAAAAGTAAAAAGACAAAGAATGTTGTCAAAAAACCACATTTCTTTGCCTTATTTTCTATTCTCTATCTAAGCTTCCTTTTTTAACTCTTGTCTTTACATATGTTGCAATAAGAATACTTCCAAGTATTCCAACCATTACTATATTAAAGCCAAAAGAAACAGCGCCTTGTGTAAATACTTTTTTTGCAGGTTCTGCATAAATAAGTATGTCTAATGCTGGTGCCACTAATAACCATGCAACAGCATTTGCTATTACTTGATATATATTAAATACTATTACTTTCTTTCTTCCAAATTCACCATCTTCAACATTAAGTCTTTTTTTAGATAATCCTATTACTAATCCAACTATTCCTGAAGCAATAATCCAACTTATCCAAGGTGAACCATAAAGAATTAAATCCTTTAATAAATGTCCAACAAGTCCAATTGATAATCCAGCAACTGGTCCATAAATTACAGCCATTAATGCTAAGAATGCATATGCTGTTTCAACATTGGTATTTGGTATAAATGTTGGAATAGAACCAAAACGGCTTAAAATTATAAATACCGCTGCTCCTATACCTATAGCTACGATAGTATTTATAGATAATTTACTTTCACTCACAAGCTTTACCCCCTTCTAATAATTATATACATCTTAGAATATATTATTAATGCCCCTTCGTCAAGATTATATGTCATTCAACAAAATTCTATATTATTTAACAAAATTATTTATTATCTACTTCCTTTTTCCATCTAAATATAAGCTTTAATAATTTTGCTCTATCAAAAGGTATTAATGGATAAAGATATGAATCGCCTGTAATTGTCTTAGTACTAGATATCATTATTATGTTAATTATTATGCCTACAATAAAACCTATTGGACCAAATATTCCTGTTAATACAAGAAGTATTAACCTAGTAAATTTAAATGCATAGCTTAATTCCACACTTGGCTGAACAAAACTAGTAAGTGCTACTATTGCCATGTAAAGAATAGTTTGTGGTGTAAACCATCCTGTCTGAACAGCATAATCTCCTAATATAAGCCCACCAATTATAGATAATGAAGTACCTAATGAATCTGGTGTATTAAGCGATGCCAATTTCAACCCATCAATAGCAAATTCTCCAATAATAAATTGAAAAAATATGGGTATGTTATAAGCATCCTTTGGTAATAAAAAACTAAAAAAACCACCTGCAAAATTTATTAGCCAACCTGGATTATCTGTTAGTAATACATATACAGGTGTTAAAAATAAATTAGCAAAAAGCACCGCCATTCTAATGAGCTTTAAGTAATTACCAGTAAGTACAGGAAGATAATAATCATCTACTGACTGTAAAAAACTAAATACTGTAGTTGGTAAAATCAATATGGATGGAGTATTATCTATTATTATAATTATACTTCCCTCTACTAACTGTGCTGCTGCAACATCTGGCCTTTCAGTATACCTTATCTTTGGGAAAGGCGTTATCCAACTTTTACTATTTATTGATTCAACAAAACTTTGATCTCCTAAAGTAAGTGATTTAATATCTAAGCTTTCAATCATATCATTTATCTTTTTTAATTCATCTGGTTTTATCTTATCAGAAATATATCCCACAGCTACATCTGTCTTTGATATACTACCAACACTATGCATTTCAAAAATTAAGTGCGGATCTCTTATTCTTCTTCTAATTAATGCTGTATTAAATACAATTGTTTCTACAAATCCATCATGTGCTCCTCTTAATACCTTTTCCTTATTAGGTTCATCAACACCTCTTGAAGGATATGTTCTAAAATCTAGAACTATAGCCTCATTCCAAGGTCCAAGCATTATGGTTTGACCGCTTAATACAGCTGTAATAAGGTTATCTACATCATTATCTGTACTTGCTTCTATGGAGCTTAAAGCCTTTTCAATTAATTCATTGGCACTTTTTATACTAGCAAAATCTTCTTCTTTTAAATTGTACATATCTCTTCGTGCATACTCTAAGTTAGTATCCTTTACAAAGCCATCTAAATAATATAGATAAAATTTAGTGTTATGAACATCTATTATTCTTGTTAGCATATCAAATGTCTTGCCTACATTTAACTTTTTATCAATGATTTCTACATTTTTCTTTAAATCATTAGTTAACTTCATCGTACATATGCCCCCTAAATCTTTAGTATTACTCTTAGTATGCTTATGTTTACACTATATTATTCCAAGAAAGCCAATTTAATAATGCATAATATAGTTTGAAAGTCCATCAGGACTTTCTTGAAGTTAACTAATTTATTAAATTAATTCACCATTGATAATTATTTTTTTGCTCTTTCCACCCTAAGCTTCTTTCCTTTTATGGTCATATCTTTTAAAGCATTTAAAACTTTATTGCCTTTACCATTTAATATATCTACATATGAAGCAATATCTTGAACATCAATAATACCTATATCTTCAGAATTAACTCCTTCAATTCTTGATATAGCTCCAACTATATCTCCAGCTCTTATTTTCTTTTTCTTACCACCATTTAAATATATTTTTGTAATTGATTTTTCAACTTCCTTAGCCTTAATTTTTTTGGCTTTAGGGTTTGTTTTAAGTTTATTGGCACTTGCCTCTTTTTCTCTTATTTCATTATTTGATATTGGCTCCATCTCAGTAATTTCAAAGCCTATATAACCTTGAATTTCATCTAAAAGCCTACCTTCATACTGATTTACTAGACTTATAGCTTTTCCTTTAGAACCTGCTCTTCCTGTTCTTCCTATTCTATGTACATATGCTTCTTTTTCCACTGGAAGATCATAATTAATTACATGAGTAAGACCTTCAACATCAATTCCTCTTGCTGCAACATCTGTAGCTATAAGTATTCTAAAGAATCCTTTTTTAAATTTCTCCATGGTAGCCATTCTATCCTTCTGCATCATTCCACCATGTATTTTATCAACAGAATATCCTTTTCTCTTAAGATTTTCTGCTACCTTATCTACATTTTCCTTTGTTTTACAAAATACAACTGCCCCTTCAGGTATTTCTTTTATCAATACTTTACGCAGTTCATTTAATTTATCTTCTTCATTTATTTTATACATCTCATGAGTAATTCTATCAGTTATCAATTTTTGAGCCTTAATTTCAATACTCTCAGGATTATTCATGTAATTATTGCTTAAAGCTAAAATTTCTTCTGGCATTGTTGCTGAAAACAACATTGTCTGTCTTTTTGAATTAAGTTTGGAAACGATAGATTTTACCTGATCAACAAAGCCCATATTTAACATTTCATCTGCTTCATCAATTACTAGGATATTTATATCTGATATATCAAATGTCCCTCTTTCAATGTGATCAATAACCCTACCTGGTGTTCCTACTACTATATGTGTTCTTTGCTTTAATTCTCTTATTTGCTCTGAAAAAGGTTGTTTTCCAAATACAGCAGCTGCCCTTATTCTTTTTAATCTACCTAAACTCTGAATTTCCTCTTTCACTTGTATAGCAAGTTCCCTTGTTGGTGTCAATACTAAGGCTTGTGGCTTACTATTATCCCATATCACCTTTTCACATAATGGTATGGCAAAAGCTGCTGTCTTTCCACTACCTGTTTGTGATTTTACCACTATATCCTTTCCATCTAATGCTTCAGGAATAACTCTTTTCTGAACATCAGAAGGACTCTTGTATCCTATTGCATCTATAGATTTCTTAATTTCCTCACTTATTTTATATTTTTCAAATCCATTTTCCACTATCTTTACCTCTTTATTAATTATATTTTCATCTTTCTAGTATAACCTAAAAATAAAAGAATGAGATATTTTCTTTATCAAATATCTCACTCCTTATCATTAATTATACTTCCATTATTATTGGTATAATTGTAGGCCTTCTCTTAGTTCTATCATAAATATAATTCTCTACTGACCTCTTCACATTACCCTTTAATACATACCATTCAATTATTTCCTTATCTAAGCACTTTGTTAATTCTTCTGTTGCTAGAGATTTTACAACTTTAATAAGCTCTTCAGATTCTTTAACATATACAAAACCTCTAGTGACAATATCAGGTCCTGAAACAATACTTAACGTATCTTTTTCTATGGTAACAACTATTATTACCATACCATCTTGTGCTAAATTTCTCCTATCTTTAAGAACTATATTGCCAACATCACCTACCCCTAGACCATCTACATATACTGCACCTGCTCTTACCTTACCGTCCTTTTTACAGCTATCTTTAGTTAATTCTAAAACTTGACCTGTTTCTAAAATAAATACATTCTTCCTAGGCATTCCCATATCTACAGCTAAATCTCCATGATGCTTCAAATGTCTATATTCACCATGTACTGGCATAAAGTATTTAGGCTTCACTATAGTATGAATCATCTTTAATTCTTCTTTATAAGCATGACCAGACACATGTACTTCCTCTAAATCATCATAGATAACTTCTGCACCTCTTCTAAATAATTCATTGATAACTTTTGATATTAATTTATCATTTCCAGGTATAGGAGATGCTGAAATAATAAATGTATCTTTAGGCTCTATACTGATTTTTCTATGGCTTGAAAAAGCTATTCTTGCCAGTGCAGCCATAGGTTCACCTTGACTTCCTGTAGTTATTATGGTTATCTGTTCATTTGAATATTTAGATATATCATCTAAATCTATTATGTCTTCATCTGGTATATGTAAGTAGCCTAACTCTCTTGCTACTTGTGATATATTTTCCATACTTCTACCACTAAAAGAAACCTTTCTCTTATATTTAAGAGATAAATGTATTATTTGTTGCATTCTATGAATATTAGATGCAAATGTCGCAACTATAATTCTACCTTTACTATTGGCAAAGAGATTATTTAAAGTCTTTTCAATTGATTTTTCAGATGGTGAATGTCCAGGAATTTCAACATTTGTGCTATCTGCCATTAATAATAGAACCCCTTCACTACCTAAATTAGAAATTCTCTGTAAATCTATTACCTTACCATCAATAGGAGTATAATCGATTTTAAAATCTCCTGTATGTAGAATTGTACCTACTTCTGTATATATTGCTAATGCGCATGAATCAGCAATACTATGAGTAACCCTGATAAATTCTATCTTTATCTTATTAAACTCTACAATATCTCCTGCCTCAACATTTATAAGTGTACTTTTATTATAAATATTGTGCTCTTCTAATTTTGATTTAACTAATCCTAATGTGAGTTTTGTCCCATATACCGGAACATTTAACTGTTTAAGTATATATGGCAATGCGCCTATATGATCTTCGTGTCCATGTGTTAAAAAAAATCCTTTAACTATTTTTCTATTATTAATTAAATAAGTTATATCTGGAATTATTAAATCCACGCCATACATATCTTCATCTGGAAAAGCTATTCCGCAATCTATTACTATTATTTCATCTTCATATTCTATGGCTGTGATATTTTTCCCTATTTCACCTAATCCACCAAGTGGAATTATTCTAATTGTGCCTTCTTTCATATATAATCACCTTTCAAACTAATATAACTAAACATTCTAATTTTGTAATTATTATTTGTTTTTATTAATTATTTAATTCTTTATATTTACTTTTATTAATATTCATTAAAGTATATTTATTACTATAATGTCTACAACTATTGTAAAAAGTATTGATTTATTTAAATTTATATATGAAACTCTTAAATGGAAATATTGTATTAGATGCACTAAAGATATTGGAATATCCATTGCCGGTAAAAGCAAAATTAAAAAATTAAATAAAAACTTATTATTAGTATTTCAATAATTAAATAAAAATATAACTGGAAATAAAATTTCCAGTTATATTAACTAATCTAATTTATAATTTACACAATTTTTTAGACATTCTCGATTTTCTAGAGTCAAGATTATTCACCATTAAGAACTCGCTTTAGAGCTGCATCTATAGTATCAGTATCTTCTGGATATTTTATATATAATGCTGTTGATTCTGCAATAGCAGCAGAATATGGGGTTTGTACTGATTGTTTAACTTTAGGATCATCAATAGAATCAATATAATCCTGTTGATGTTGTTTAGCTTCTTTTATTATCATATAGTATTCTTCTTCAGTTAAGCCTTGTTTTTCGTTGGTGTTAGTGTTTTGTTGTGTATTTTCTTTTATTGAACTTTGAAGACTATCTAAGCTAAACGTATTACTAAAATCCTTTCCATTTATAGTTAGGATAATCTCTAATTCACCAGTAGTTGAGTCGGCTATAGGAACTTCGGCTACGTAATGAATGTTTCTTGTTTCTAGTGGATTTACTGAAGCTGATTTTTCTAAATTAGTTCCATCAATACTCTCCACAAGAGAAAAACAAGAATACTCATTGTTTTTGATTTTTATTTTTGTAGTTATTATATCATTAGACATTTTAGATTCATTACTCAAATTATATACAGTAAGAATTACGTCTATATAAATAGTGTTATCGTTTTTTACATCATAGTAGGAAGAGTTTTTAGTAATAATTGAAGGCTTAATTCTTGGGGTAATATTAATTTCATATAAATAATATTCGCAAACTCCAGGTACTTCATTGCTTCCTCCTGCAACAGCAAATAATTCAGGAGGGGCATCGTCTTGATTTATATTATTTTTTTCTTTTACATCAGGGAAAGTGTCTTGATTTATGTTATTCTCTTCTTTTTTTATAGAACTTTGAGTTTCATTATTAGATTGAGAAACCAGATTTTTTTGTCCACATGAGATAAGGGACAAAGATAATAATAATAATAATAATAATAATAATAATAATTTTAAAGACAGCTTTTTATTCATTCTACATACTACATCTCCTATTTAATATATCAGGGTGATTAAAAAGATACTTCTAGATTTATTTTAATATAATATTTAGGTTGTTAATTTAATCATTTCATTATCTACTCTCATTTTTACGCCTCGAAAAAATAATGACACTTTACTATTTTACCATTATTTGGAGTTAAGAAAATTATAAAGGGCTCCTATTTTATTTGCATCATTTCCATATTTCGCCTTTCTTATAACTGGTATAACTTTCCCTGCTCCTACTATATTCATAAGCTCTTTAATTTTAGTATTTATTTCATTAATAAATCCTGGTCTTTCACATATAGCTCCGCCTAACACAATAACTTCAGGGTCAAAAGTATATTGAATATTATATATTCCTAATGCCATATATCTAAAAAACTTATTGATTTCTTGTATCGCTATTTCATCTTTATTATCATATAACTCAAATGCTTTTATTCCATCAAAGTTATCCATATCTATACCTTTTCTTTCAGCAATAGCCTTAGCTGTGTTATATGTTGACCCTACTTGACTCCATGTTAAATATCTTATATTATTTTCATCACTTATATCTATATCAATAACACAATACCCAAATTCACCTCCATGCTTATGAATTCCCGTATGTATTTTCTTATCTTTAACTAAAGCTCCTCCAATTCCAGTACCACAAACAACAAAAGCTGAATCTTTTTCATCTTTTGCAGCTCCAAGCCAGCATTCACCTAATGCAGCACAATTAGCATCATTTTCTATAGCAACATCTAATCCTGTTTTTTCTTTCAATATCTCTTTAAAATTTGGTCCATGAATATAAGGTATTGCACTTACTCCACCTATTATTCCAGTTTTTGAATCTACTGCTCCTGGTGCACTTATAGCTATACCTTTAAGATCATATTCTTCCTTTTTATCATTAACATTTTGTGCTAAAGTATAAAATAATTCTTCAGCTGTTTTAGGTATATTAATTTTTCCACTAACTAAAATACCACCTTCTTCATCAATAATTGACCATTTAACTTATGAGCCACCTATATCATATACCATATAATTTCGCATATTTTTGACAACCTCACAATCATATACATAACTTTATTAATATTTTCACAGTTAATTATATATTCTTTTTAAACTAATTGTCTATACTTTGGAATTAAAAAATTATTATGGAATTTATTTAAAACTATTTCTATATCAATACCAGCTTCAATTAAATTTTTAGCTACTTCTAATACTTCTTTATCCAAAAATGGAACTCTAAGTTCTATGGATTGAGCCATAGACATTTTATCTGCCTTTTGTAATATATTTCCTTCTAACCATGTGTTGATATCAATATGTTGCATTGTTGTAACATAGTCATAATTATTATTTTTTGCATCACTATATATATTAGCTAATAAATTTTCATGATTATCTACTTTATTATAGAATTTTAGAACTTTTTTTATTTCATTATCATCAAAAATCTTAGCATTTCCAATATATCTTTTTTCTAATGGAGTTGTGGCCCTATATAAATAATTTTTTCCTTTTATATTAGACATGATAGTAGAAGCTGTATTTAAAATAGACTTCATACTATTTGGCATATTAAAAATTGGTTTTATACTTTTATATTCTTTATATATATTGTATCCACCAAATAATTCATCTGTACCTTCACCTGATAAAACTACAGTTACATGTTTTTTTGCTTCTTTAGATAAGAAATAAATACCAACCTGTGATGGGTCTGCAACAGGATCATCTAAATGATATATTACCTTAGGTAAAGCTTTTATATATTCATCTTGGCTAACATTTATAGATATATTTTCAATACCTAACTTATCTGCTGTTTTTTTTGCTACTTCTAATTCATCATACCCATTAACTCCAAATCCAACTGAAAATGACTTTATATTTGGATTGATTTTAGATGCAAGAGAAGCTACTATTGTAGAGTCTATTCCACCAGATAAAAATGTTCCTACTTCTACATTTGCTACCATATGGTGTTTTACAGAACTTGTAACTACATCTTTTATATCTTTAGATGTTATTTTTCTACTTCTTTTTAAATGTATATTATAATATTTTTTCATATCTAGTTTTCCATTTTCCACTGTAAAAAAGTAGCCTGGTGGAACTACTTTTATATTACTTATCATAGTCTCTTCAAGAGGTATATATTGAAAATACATATATTTTTGCAGGCTTGATTTATTTAAATTTACCTCATTTAAAAGTTCAATAATTGCCTTATATTCTGAAGAAAATACTATAAAATCTTTTTCATCTATGTAATAAAGTGGCTTTATACCAAAATGATCCCTTGCTCCAAATAATTTATTTTCACTCTTATCATATACTATAAAAGAAAACATACCTCTTAACTTATTTAAACATTCTTCTTTATATTCTGTGTATGATGATAGTAAAACTTCTGTATCACATTTTGTATTAAATTTATATCCATTTTTTATTAAGTCATTTCTAAGTTGCTCATGATTATATATTTCACCATTGAAAACTATGGTTTTATCATCTTTCTTTAATGGTTGGCTCCCATTTTCTAAATCCATTATACTTAATATCTTAAATGCAAATTCAATATTGTCTTCTTTATGTATACCTGTATAATCAGGACCTCTATGATTAATTTTTTCAGCTAATTTTTTTATATCAAATTTTCTATTATTATTCTTATAATATATTGAAACATATCCACACATATATAATCCTCCTATATTACCTATAATTTCACGTTCCATAGGAGCCTATACATATATTAGTAATATTTTTTCTTAAACAAAAAGAAGCCTGATTAGGCTTCTTT
>ENA-OOWV01001872-OOWV01001872.1-human-gut-metagenome-genome-assembly--contig:-NODE-1872-length-12693-cov-1.952049_pt1 | contig 12693 bp, 9 predicted proteins | sample MGYA00241584_ERZ501337 | MGnify/ENA primary metagenome ERZ501337 (study PRJEB25962, sample SAMEA2042744) | human gut metagenome | biome: human gut; feature: human-associated habitat; material: faeces... | reverse complement strand
TCTTCCGGATGCTCCGGTTATCACAGGTACCTCACAGGAAGTATTTGATTACTATGGATTAAATGCTGAGGGTATTGCGAAGAAGGCTGTGGAAGCTCTGAAATAAAAATCAAATAAGAAACAAATTTAAGCGTGACTGACAGACTGCGTGGATGCAGAACCAGGATGCTGCTTAGAAGTGCTGCCCGATTGGGCGTGCTTCTGAGCAGTCTGGTCAGGCACGCTTATTATTTATTACAAAACAGACTTAAGGTACAGCGATGTTGATTTTAGAGAATATAAAAGTTTTAAGAGGATAGTAAACATGGCAAAATATATTATTAGTATTGATCAGAGTACCCAGGGTACCAAGGCGCTCCTTTTTGATGAGACAGGAAGCATTATGCGCCGTACCGACCGCCCTCACAGGCAGATCATCAATGAAAAGGGCTGGGTTTCCCATGATCCAGAGGAAATTTACAGCAATGTTCTGGAGGTTGTGAAAGAGCTTCTGGAGGGGGTAGAGAAGGAATATGTAGTTGGGCTTGGAATCAGTAACCAGCGTGAAACTTCTCTTGCATGGAACCGCGTCACCGGTAAGCCTTACGGAAATGCAGTTGTATGGCAGTGCGCCCGTGCCGTGGATATTTGTGCACGTGTGGAAAAGGCTGGCGCAGCAGAGCTGATCCGCCAGAAAACAGGAATGAATCTTTCCCCTTATTTTCCGGCTTCCAAGATCGCATGGCTTCTGGAAAATGAAGAGGGTGCAAAAGCGGCGGCAGAGCGTCATGAAATCTGCCATGGCACTATTGACAGCTGGCTGGTTTACAAGCTGACAGGGGGCAAAGAATACAGAACCGATTATTCCAATGCTTCCAGAACACAGCTTTTCAATATTTTTGATCTGAAATGGGATGAAGAAATTTGCAGATTATTTGGTATTGATCCGGCAAATATGGCAGAGGTTACGGATTCCGATGCCTGCTTCGGCGAAACGGATTTCGAGGGACTTCTTCCTCATAAGATTCCAATCCATGGCGTAATGGGCGATTCCCACGGCTCTCTTTTTGGACAGGGATGTTTGCAGCCTGGTATGATCAAATCCACTTATGGAACCGGTTCTTCTATTATGATGAATATTGGGGAGAAGCCGATTCTCAGTACTCATGGGGTTGTTACTTCTCTTGCGTGGAAAATCGGCGGCAAGGTTAACTATGTGCTTGAAGGCAATCTGAACTATACAGGCGCTGTGATTACCTGGCTGAAGGACGATCTTCAGATCATTTCTTCTCCTGGAGAGACCGGTAAACTGGCGAAAGAAGCCATTCAGGAGGACAGCCTGTATCTGGTTCCTGCATTCAGTGGTCTTGGCGCTCCTTATTGGGACAGCGAGGCGAGAGCTTCTGTTGTAGGCATGAGCCGTACTACCCGCAAGGCTGAGTTTGTAAGAGCGGCACTTGAATGTATTGCTTATCAGATTACAGATGTTGTACAGGCTATGTCTGAGGATGCTGGTGTTCCGGTGAAGGAGCTTCGCGTAGATGGCGGTCCGACCCGAAACGACTATCTGATGCAGTTCCAGAGCAATATTGCAGATGCCGGAGTTCTGGTTCCGGATTCCGAGGAGCTTTCCGCTATCGGACCGGCCTATGCGGCAGGATTGCAGCTTGGTGTCTGGGATGAAAGTATCTTCGGAAAATTGAACCGGGTTTCCTATAAGCCGGACATGGATGCCAAGAAACGAGAACAGAAGTATGCCGGATGGAAGAAGGCTGTGGCTTCGGTGATCACAAATAAATAACAATTGGTATTTAAGATGGTTTAGTCCGTCTCCTATATGCAAGCCCCATGAACAAGCTGGCCTATAAAGGCTCGAGGCAGTGTTCATGGGGCTTGCCCTATATTCATAAAATCCTGGTTCCAGACTAATTATCCGAGATACAGGGCAGTTTCATATATCTGAAAAATTTCCATAATAGTCTGAAAAATGAATATACCAATGAAATTGAAAAGACTTTATAATGAAAAACAAGACGAAAGAGCAAGCTCCTTCTGATAAACTGCGAAGCAGTTATTCAGTTATGAGCAAGTAGCGAAGCGGATCTGGAATATCCGCTTGACATAGATTATGTAGCTGGAAAGAGAGGTTGAATTAAAATGCATGGAATTACGTTGACGAAGGCTCCTGCAGATTGGGAAATTTTGCAGCAGGAGAATGGTAAGGCATCTGTAGCTTTAAAGGGAAACTTTCAGGTTCATCCGGCAGCAATTGAAGTGGGTGTTGAAAGGGTTACTCCGGTTGTGAGAGTTATGCGTGAGGATGACAATATGACGGTGATTCCCTGGACAAATGCAGATCATTTTACATGTAATGAGAAATTTCAGGGGGAATTTGAGGTGACACTGGAGATTCCGGCCGGGGGACCTTACAGGATTGACACCAGCCTGGAAACAAAGAGCACTGTTCCGGATCTTACATGGCTCTATCGTGGAGATTGTGTGCTCCATCTGGGAGTAGGAAACCTGTTTATTATTGCAGGTCAATCTAATTCAGCGGGATACAGCAGGGATTTTTGCATTGACCCACCTAGCATGGATGTGCATTTGTATCGTAACAGAAACAAGTGGGATATTGCAAGCCACCCTATGAATGAAAGTACTTTTGCCGGATCGCTGGCTAATGAAGAGATGGGTGTGCCGGGAGTATCTCCTTATCTTGCGTTTGGAAAGACTTATGGGAAAATGACAGGAATGCCTGTGGGATTGATTCAGACCTCTCTTGGCGGTTCCCCTATGGAAAGATGGAATCCAGAGGACGGAGATTTGTACTTAAATATGTTGGACAAGATTCATCAGACCGGGGGAAAATATGCAGGAGTGCTCTGGTATCAGGGATGCTCAGATACCAATCCGGGACCGGCAGAAAAATATCTGGAGCATTTTAGGGAGTACGTGGAAGCAACCAGAAAAGAACTGGGATATGAGGTTCCGTTTTTTACCATGCAGCTGAACAGACAGATCAATGGAATCAATGACGAGTGCTGGGGAATGGTGCGTGATGCTCAGGCAAGAGCAGCGAAGGAGATACCGGGAGTTTCTGTTTTGACAACTTCCAATTTAAGTCTTTGCGATGGAATCCACAATACAGCACAGGCTAATGTAGCGCTTGGAGAAAAGCTGGCGAAGCAATGTGCCCATGTGTTAAATGGAAAAGAAGAGTATCAGCCGCCTGAGCTTGTAAAGGTTGAAAGAGCAGACGAAGCGGAAAGAAAGAGCTTCCAGCTGGAGGGAAGCGGAATCTGGCTGAAGCTTACCTGCGATCATGTTAAGAATTGCTTCCTGGTTTACTCAGCAGTGGGAAAAGACAGCGGATTTACTTTGACAGACAGTGAGGGTGAGGTGGAGATCCTTCATATTCGCGGAAACAGAGAGAACAAAAATCATCTTTATCTGGAATTGGCCCGAGAAGTGGAGGATGAAGCAGAGCTTTCCTTTGTATGGCAGGCAGATCCGGTTAAACAGCCACCAGTGGACGAAGTGACCTTTTTGCCGCTTCTGTCTTTCTATAAGAGGTCAATAAAATTATAATAAATTCAGCCTGCCCATGGCAGTGCAACAAAAAACGCCTGCGGGCAGAATGGAGTATTGGAAAACATGAGAGAGGTCAATTGGAACAATGTAAAAAGAGAAGCACCAAAGTGGTTTCGAGATGCAAAGTTTGGATTATTTTTTCACTGGGGACCATATAGCGTTCCGGCATATCAAAACGAGTGGTATTCCAGAAATATGTACTGCAAAGGCTTGGAGCAGAACCAGTATCATGAGAAAACCTATGGAAGTCTTCATGACTTTGGCTATAAGGACTTTTATGATATGCTCAAAGGAGAAAAATTTGATCCGGATCAGTGGGCTTCTCTTGTAAAGCGTTCCGGTGCAAAATATGCCGGTGCGGTTAGTGAGCATGCAGATAATTTTTCCATGTGGGAGCGCAGTTAATCCAATTAATAGTATGAATTATGGTCCTCACCGTGATATTGTGGGAGAATGCACAGAGGCCTTTCGCAAGCAGGGAATTCGTACAGTGGCAACCTTTCACCACCAGTGGTTGTGGGGATGGTTTATGTCAACGGATAATGAGGCAGATGTGTATATTCCGGAAAATGAAAAATATTACGGTCCTGCACTGCCTCTTGAGACAAATCGCTATATTCCTTATCGCTATCCTGACGAAGCATTTTGCAAAATCTGGCGGGATAAGGTGTTGGAGGTTATCGACAAGTATGAGCCAGATGAGGTGTATTTTGACAGCCGTACCTGCATTATCCAGGAAGACTATCGCTATGATGTAGCCGAATATTATTACAACACCAGAGAAATTAAGGACGGAATCATTACATACAAACAGGAGGATTATCCTAAGGATATCGGCGTTTATGATATTGAGTGCGGAAGATTTTCTTCCCCAAAGGACTTCCCATGGCAGTCTGACGACCGGCTGGAGGATAACATTACCTGGTGTATGGTACAAAATCCCAAATATAAATCAGCAGAGCGGATTATCCATCAGCTTTGCGATATTGTTTCCAAGAATGGAAATCTTTTGCTAAATGTAGGTCCATATGCAGACGGTTCCTTCCATCCCGATGCAGTGCGTATTTTGGAAGAGATCGGGGACTGGCTGGCTTTAAACGGTAAGGCAATTTATGAGACAAGGCCATTTAAGGTGGCAGCAGAAGGTCCTACTACAGTAGATGATGCCAATTATGATGTGGGAAAAATCCAGGAGCAGCTTGATAAGGGCGATGCTGTTGATGTGCATAGTGATACTCTTACTGCTCAGGACTTCCGTTTTACCACACATGGCGATGCTCTTTATGCGATTGCATTTGGCTGGCCAGAGGACGGAGAGTTCTGTATCCGTACACTTCGTAAGGGTGGTGCTTTTGACGGTGAGATTAAGAAGGTAACTATGCTGGGAAATGAAGGTGAGCTTGCTTTTTACAGAAAAGAAGACGGGCTTTATGTAAAAGCACCGAAAAAGAAGCCTTGTGACTGTGCTTATGTTTTGAAAATCAAATAAATTTATCTATATAAAATCCCCATCTGAGATTATTGCTGTATAAGCAAAGCTTCAGGTGGGGATTTTTAAATTAATTTTGTGATTTTGCGAAATTTTCATTTTGCCTTTGAATATATTCGTCCAGTCCGTCAGATCGCATTTGCTTTAACACATTTTCCCACATGTCTACGGCATCGTCATTTCCGATAATACAGCTTATGAATTGTTTAAATGCATTGGAGGTGCTAAATTCCTCTGTTGGTTCTTTTGGATAGCTCATGAATGCATAAGGGCGGCTGACCTGCGTAGTGTGCTCCTTGCAGTAATTGGCGGATTCAGAAGCAAGAATAGTTGCAAATTTTCCATAACGGAGGGTATTCATATCATTGACTTCAAAATCTTTCCAGCTTCCGCCCCAGGTTGCAATACCGGAAAACAAAATAGAAGATGGATATTTTCTGGCAATAGCTGTGGTAAGGCTTTCTCCTTTTGTATCCAGAAGGCAGGAATAATTTCCATCTTTATCCTTTTCATAATCAATTCCCTCTAATCCATAATGACAGAAATCCTGTCCTTCATCAGAAAGAAGAAATTCAAATAGAGCAAGAATGCGCTCTGCTTTTGTATCGTCTACATCTGAGGAAATATAAGATTCCGACCAGAAGATGCTGGAGGAATTACTGTATCGAATCCCGTCTGGTGCGGGAAAAACAGGAAGCACATCCACACAGTCCTCGAAGGACTTATCATTCAAGGCATCCCATCTGTTTTTTAATTCCATAAGTGAAGAAGGGGAGGATTTATATTCCAGGGCACCGAGCCGTCCTGCTGCGAAGTCATCCATAACAGCAGAGGGGGATTTGGTGTAAAAATCAGGGTCCAGACCACCCTCTTCGTACAGCAGGCGATAATCCTTTACTACTTGCTTGAATGCGTCCGTGGACCAGGAAGGAACATAGAAACCGTTATTTTCCGTCCAGGAATAAACATTGCATTCAGGAGCGATGCCAAGAATCACCCATTTTCCAAGTGCATTTATGGAATTAACATTGTAACCGAGCGTATCATCAATGCCATTTCCATCCGGATCATTTTTTGCAAAAGCAATCGTCATGTCTGCAAAATCCTGAAAGCTTTCCGGATTGGAAATCCCAAGGCTATCCATCCAGTCCCGGCGAACCAGCATAGCAGCATCTGTAGCACCAAGAACTGGATCCAGAAAGGAAACACGGGGAATGGCATAATACTTGCCATTTGTATATCGGGTATAGGATACAGAATTCAAAACCTCATTCAGGCGCGGATAGTCTGTCAGATCCTCAGGCAGAGCACGGATGACTCCGGTATTGATAAAATCAGAAAAGGTTGCGGAGTCATTATTGTCGTTGGAAGAAAGTGTTAATGTGGCAAAAACATCAGGAAGGCTTCCGGTAGCACTCAAAATCTGATAACGCTCTTTGTAATTTGACCAGGTTACAGCCATCGGTTCCAGCGTAATATTAAATAAATCTTCAATATACTGAGTCATAGCGTCTGGTTCGGCTGCTTTTTCCATCTCTTCAATATTCCAATAGCCAACACTGATATTTAAATGTTTATCAAAGGACAGATTCTGAATGGATTCAGGAAGTGCCTGACGGCTGATTTTTGTAGTAGTTGAAGAGGAATCACAGCCGGTGGCTGTGAAAATCAAAGCGGCTGCAATGGAAACCCCCAATAACTGTTTAGAAATAAGATCACACATGTTCTTCAGAATCCTTTCGATAAGCGGTAGGTGTGCATCCTTTTACTTTTTTGAACACCTTTGCAAAATAAAAATAGTCACTGTAGCCAACCTGAGTGGCAATGGCAAATACGGTTTGGTCACTGTGTGCAAGAAGCCATGCAGCATGTTCAATCCGCAGACTGGTCAGATAGCTGACAAAGGTTCCTCCTGTTTCCTGACGAAAAATCTGACTGGCATAATTAGGATTGATACTGCAGTATTCTGCAAGATTTTGTATGGAAATATCTTCCTGATAATGCTTTTCTGTATAATCAATCATCATCTGCACAGATTTGTGGGAAGAAACAAGATGCTGAGGATGAAAAATGTTTGGCTGCTCTTCCAAAGAAACTTCTTGATTTTCTGCTTTTTGTTCCTGCTCCTGAAGAAGCTGATAAGCCTTTTGCATGGAATCCATAAGCTCACTTCTGGAAAATGGCTTTAGACAGTATCCGATCGCATTGTGAAACATTGCTTTCTGAGCATATGCAAATTCAGCATGTCCGCTTATCATAATGAAAAGAGTTGATAAGCCTTCCGCATGAGCTGCCTGCAGAATTTCTAGTCCACCCATGCCAGGAAGTCTTACATCCACAAATGCAAGGGCCGGTTGATGAATACGGATATATTCAAGACCGGAAAGGCCGTCATAAAATTCTGTGGTGATTTCAAAATAGTCCTGATTTTTGATGGTAGCAATCAGACTTTTTACAACCCATTTTTCATCGTCAATTACAATTGCCTGATACATATAAATATTCTCCTTTAGATGCCCTGATGAAGGGGTGAACTGTTGTGATGTTTGTGAAAATCATTTGTCTGATAAGGGACCCGCAGCTGAATATTAGTTCCCACACCTTCCTCAGAGTCAATGAGAAGAGTGTAGTCAGCTCCATAATAAAGCACCATACGGCTATTGACATTTAGAATTCCGATGCTGTCGTGATTTTGCGCATCCATTTTTGCCAGATCAGCAGAAGCATCTCCGGTTTTGTCATGAACGGAAGCCGCAATGGAATGGCGCAGTTCCTGTAATTTTTCCGGAGGCATTCCCACACCGGTATCAAAAATCCAGATGGCCAGATAACCGTGCCGGGGATTTCGTCCGGCACCGATCAGAATAGAACCGGGTTTCAGACTTTTTTCCAGTCCATGGACAATTGCATTTTCTACCAGTGGCTGGATGACCATTTTGGGTATCAGGCAGTCATAGGCATCATCAGAAAAATTATATTCAATGGTGAAGCGGTCTGCGAAGCGTTCCTTTTGGATCATCAGATAAGATTTTACGATTTCCAGCTCTTCCCGCAGAGAAACCAAGTCGTTCCCTTTAATGCTGTATCGAAAAATCTGGGAAAGTGCACCTGTAACCAGAATAATCTTATCAGTCATGCCTTCTGCAGCCATACCGCAGATCATGGTAAGCGTATTGTAAAGAAAGTGCGGATTAATCTGGCTTCGCAGAAATGCAATTTCTGTTTTGCGGTTGTTGGCTTCCAATTCATACATTCTGGTATAGGAATCAAAAATGGTATGATTCAGTTCTTCGGTTTTGATCAGCATTTCGTTAAATGCGTTAAAAATATCGTTGATTTCAGTAGACCCAATTAAGCCCTGATGAATCTGGGCACCTTTTCTGATTGCTTTTCTGTTTCCGGCGGAAATACTTTTCATAAAATCGATCAGCTGTTTCAGCGAATCCAAAAATGGCTTGTAAAGGAAGGTTACAAAGAGGAAAACCAGCAGAAGTATAGCACCTGTAGCGAGAAACTGACGCTGGGAAATAGTTTGGATCTGGCTGGTTAGCTGACTTTTGTCTACAAGCACATAAAGGGAAAGTCCAAGCTTGCGAAAGGAATAGCATTTTGCGATATAGGTTACCGGGGAGCTGTTTGCTTTTACTTCGTAGGTGTCTGCTTCAGACTGAGGTGCGGGGGTGCTAAGAACGGTACGGTAAAGGCTTCTTGTTCCATAAATCAGCTCTTGCTGTGCATTTGCAAACAGGATTTCCGGTTCATAAAGCTTCTGGCTATTCATATTGGTCATAGAGTTGCTAAGCAGATGATTAATGTCAATGGCCAGAAAAAGGATGCCAAGGCGCTGGCTCTGTCCGGTACCTAAGGTACAGATCGGCATGGCAAGGATATGGCAGTTGGTTCCGTTTATTAAGGAGGTGCCAACGGTGCAGTAGGGAAACGAGGTTTCCTCAAGCTTATCGGCAAAGGGCTTGTAGCTGAAAGCAGATCCTCCAAGGGAGGCAAAGGTACCATCCTGTCCGTAAACTGCAATATCAGAAATATATGGATTCAGAAGGAAGGTGTTTTCCAGCTGTGTTCGCAGCTCCTGATAAGCTTCATAGGAACTCTGCCTGTTCTTACTGCTGAGAAAATCCTGAACTACAGAGCTGTATGCAACGCTATAGCATATGTTTTTGTAGCTATCGTAGGCTTCCAGGGTATTTTTGGCAAGCTGCGAGGAATAAGAGTCCAGACTGCTGCTAAGAAAGTCGGTCTGTACCCGAACGTAATCCTGAGTGTTGTATAGTGTAATGCCTGCCGTGCAGACAATAAATAATACTAAGATAATAGAAAACTGCCGTCCAAGGGGAAGCAGGATTGTTTTGTGCTTTTTCATATATAATGCCTGTCCTTTCTTAATCATATTTTACAATAAATTCTTTACAGGGTGTCATGGAAAATTATTGGACAAACCTGAGAATATTCCATGTTTAGCGGAAAAACTCTGAAAAAAATGTAAAATATACATGAAAAAATTATGAATCTTCCATTCAAACACTGCGATTTATACAATACAATAATTACATCAGAAACACAAGACCGGAAGGAGAGAGAAATATGGCGAAAAGGTCAAACACCACATCCATTCCATATGCGGCAAAGAAAAAAACATTCTGGCAACTGCTATGGAAACAGAAAGCCCTTTGCATTATGGCACTGGCACCGCTGATCATACTGATCATTTTCAAATATGTTCCAATGTATGGAATTCTGATCGCATTTAAGAATTATAAAGCATCAAAAGGTGTCTGGGACAGTAACTGGCTGGAGCCTGTACTGAAAAATTTTATCAAATTCTTTAAAAATGTAAACAGTGGACAGATTATATGGAATACGCTGAAAATTGGAGTTCTGAATTTGTTATTTACGTTTCCGGCGGCAATTATCTTTGCTATTCTGCTGAATGAGTTAAGAGGAAAGGTATTTAAAAGTGCAGTACAGACAATTTCCTATATTCCTCATTTCCTTTCTGTAGTAGTTATCTGCTCTATGTTAAACGGATTTGGTTCTACCAGCGGACTTTTCAACGATATAAGAAATCTTTTGGGAATGGCGAGAGTGGATATGAATAATGGAAGTCAGTATTTCCTTCCTTTATATCTCGGTTCGCAGGTATGGCAGACAGTAGGATGGAGTTCCATCATGTATTTGTCTGCATTATCCAATGTAGATGTAACCTTGTATGATGTAGCAAATATTGACGGTGCAAACCGCTGGCAGAAAATCAAAAATATTATCTGGCCGACTATTAAGCCAACTACTACGATTCTTCTGATCATGAATCTTGGAAATGTGCTGAACAGTGATTATACCAAGATCCTTCTGATGCAGAACGACACAAACAGAAGTCAGCTGGAAGTAATCGGAACCTTTGTTTACCAGAAAGGTATCGTGGAAGGTAAATTCTCGTATGCAACAGCCGTAAACCTGTTTATTTCAGTCATTGGTTTTGCTCTGGTATTTGGAGCAAACATGATTACCAGAAAAATCAACCCGGAAAACAGTTTGTGGTAGGAGGAAAAATTCATGTCATTTGGAAAAGCAAAAAAACAGAATAACAAAATACATATTGGCAGCAGAGCATTTGACGTGTTCCTCATTGTGTTCATGATCATTGTAGCGATTATATTTCTATATCCGTTCCTGAATGTAATTGCCACTTCACTGTCTAGCAACCGCATGATCACAACCGGTCAGGTTACCTTCTTTCCAAAGGAATTTCATCTGGACGGATACAAAGCCTTATTCAAGGATGAGAATATACTGGGAGCTTACTGGAATACGATTGTAATTGCAGTGGGAACTATGATTGTCAGCCTGGTTTTGAATTCTCTTATGGCTTACGTTATGATGGCACCGGAATTCGTACTGAGAAAACCATTGTCCATTATCCTGCTGATCACTATGTTTTTCAGTGGTGGTACAGTTCCTGCTTACCTGTTGATTCAGAATCTGGGCTTGTATGACAGCTGGTGGTCACTGATTTTGCCAAATGCGGTAAGTGCTTATAATATTTTCATTTATCGTTCGTTCTATCAGGGAATTTCCCCGGAGATCAGGGAAGCCGCCCGAATTGACGGAGCCAGTGAGTTCCAGATTCTTACAAAGATTTATGTGCCCCTTTCAAAAGCATTGTACGCAACCTTCGGTCTGTTTTCCGTTGTTGGCGTATGGAACAGCTACTATGAAGCACTTCTTTACATTAAGGATCCTGCAAAACAGCCGATTCAGATGCTTCTTAGAAAAATTGTATTTACATCCAATACTTCAAACATGAGTAATGCACAGCAGATGATCAGTAATGGTAACCTAAACAGTCTGAATGTACAGTATGCCTGCGTAATCGCAACCATAGGACCAATCCTTCTGGTATATCCGTTCATCCAGAAATACTTTGCACAGGGCGTACAGGTAGGAGCTGTTAAGGGCTGATATTCAGATTATATGGAAGCTGGGGGACAGCTTTCCTTATAAATAAAAGACACACGTTTACTATTCAACAATGTCTACAAAAGAAAATGGAGGAAATTATGAAGAGAGAAACCACCAAAAGACTTACCGCTATGGGAATGTCAGTAGCAATGGCTGCAGGACTTTTCACAACCATAGGAACAACTGCTGTATGGGCAGAGGATTCAGCACCAAAAGCAACAGCTGCAGATAACGGCATTGAGCTTCCGGAGCTTGAGGACGGAACCTTACATCTGGAAGTAAGCATCGCAGATTATCAGCAGTCTTCTGATGGAACACTGGTTCAGGAAAAATGGCAGGAGGCTATGGAAAATTACCTTGGCTGCAAGCTTGACATCACATGGACAAGAACAGCTGCAACGGACTATACGGCAAATGAGCTGGTTGTACTTCAGTCCGGTTCAGTTCCGGATATTGCCACTGTAACAAAGGGATCAGCTGTCAATGAGTACGGCGAGGACGGAACCTTATTAAATCTTGCTGATTATTCCGATTATATGGTTTACTATCCGGAATATATGAAAGAGACAAACGGTGGCGAGGATTTCGCAAAGAATGAGGACGGATCCATGTATTACTTTATGGACGGCTTCTATAACCCGGATGATATCCAGGGAGCACAGTCCTTCACAGCATTTGCGTATCGTTTTGACCTTCTTAAGGAAAACGGCTGGCAGCCGGCTGCTACACTGGATGAGTTTACACAGCTTTGCTCTGACATGCAGGCAAAGATTGACGATGGATCACTTGATCTTGATTATGTTATTATCAACAACACAAAGGATTACTCCCTGTACCGTGGATTTGTTGGAATTTTCCACACATGGGATTGCCTGTACTACAACGGTGAGGAATGGGTATTCGGACCGATTGAGGATAACTTCCGTGAGTGCCTGAAATATCTGAACAGCTTATATGAGGCAGGATATATTGATCCTGAGTTTGCAACAGCAGACTTCAATCAGGGTCAGACAAAAGCTACCACAAATGTTGGCGGTATTTGCCCGACACTTTGGTCTGGATCTGTAGCGAGCTGGAATACTGCTAAGACAGATGAAAATATGGAATGGGGGCTTGCATATCTTCCGGAGAATACAGAGTATGGTACTGCCTGGAAATGG
>ENA-OOWV01001865-OOWV01001865.1-human-gut-metagenome-genome-assembly--contig:-NODE-1865-length-12740-cov-13.276153_pt1 | contig 12740 bp, 12 predicted proteins | sample MGYA00241584_ERZ501337 | MGnify/ENA primary metagenome ERZ501337 (study PRJEB25962, sample SAMEA2042744) | human gut metagenome | biome: human gut; feature: human-associated habitat; material: faeces... | reverse complement strand
AAATCATTCCTCCAATCCCGGCGTTCGGGTCGGGGCAAAAAATCTGAAGCGTCCATTCAGAAGGGCTTTCCGGGGAGCCTAGCGGCTCTCCTTTTGCCCTTCCTCCTGAGCACGCCACTGTTATAGCACCGTATTTTAGCAATGTCAATAGAAGAGTGCTAATATTCACAAAAAAATAATACTTCTGCAACAATTTCTTGGTTCTGGCTCTCCCCGTTTTCCCTTTGGGGCGGGCTGCCACGCCTTTTTTCGTTGCCGCCTGGTTTGGCACTTTTCAACGGCCCCGTTCCGTGTTACAATAGGAAAAAACGAAACCGGGTGATTTTTTTGGAATTTTATGGTACCATCGGCCCCGCCTGTGCCCAGCTGGAGACCTTGCAGCGCATGGTGAAAGCTGGCATGACGGGCATCCGCATGAACCTTTCCCACGGGCCCCTTTCGGCCCACAAAGACTGGCTGGATATCATCCACGCCGTGGGCATCCCCCAGCTGCTCATCGACCTGCAGGGGCCGGAGCTGCGCATTGGCACGCTGCCCCAGCCCCTTGTGCTGGAACCAGGCCAGAGCCTCCGGCTGGGGCAAGGGGGTATCCCCTGCCCGGCGGCGCTGGTGCATGCAGCCCGGCCGGGCCAGAACCTCCTGCTGGACGACGGCAGGCTCCTTGTGCAGGTGGCCGAAGCCGATGGCGCTGCCCTGCAGTGTACTGTGGTACGGGGCGGCACCCTGCAAAGCCGCAAAAGCCTTGCGGCACCGGGGCTGACGGTGGCCTCCCCCACGTTGACGGAGGAGGACCTGCAAAACCTGCAGCTGGCGGGAGCCTGCGGCGTTACCGGGGTGATGCTGCCCTTCGTGCGGGGGGCTGAGGACATCCGCACCCTGCGCCGGGCGCTGGAACAGGCCGGGGCCGGGCAAATCCGCATTTTTGCCAAGATCGAGAGCCTTGCGGGGGTACAGGCCCTGCCGGAGTTCCTGCCCCTTGTGGATGAAGTGGTCATTGCCCGCGGGGACCTTGGCAACGCCATGCCCCTGTGGGAGCTGCCCCGGTGCCAGAAACAGCTTTCGGCAGTCTGCCGGTCTGCCGGGGTGCCCTTTATGGTGGTGACCCAGATGCTGGACAGTATGTGCAGCCGGGCGGTCCCCACCCGCGCCGAGGTCAGCGACATCTACAACGCCGTAGCAGACGGCGCTTCCAGCGTGATGCTCACCGGGGAGACCGCCGCCGGGCAGTATCCGGTGGAGGCCATGGAGTATCTTGTGCGCACTGCCCGCACCGCCTTGGAATAACCCAAAGTCAAAGACACTCGGTCGATCTGTGTTGCCGCATTTAATCCAGAATTTTTCCGTCAATGGAGATGGTGACCACCTGCCACGGAATGAACTTTCCGCTGGTCTGCAGTGCCTTTTTTGCGGCCATCTCCAAGCCGCCGCAGCAGGGCACCTCCATGCGGAGGATGGTCACGCTCTGGATGTCGTTGCTGCGCAGGATCTCGGTGAGCTTTTCGCTGTAATCCACAGCGTCCAGCTTCGGGCAGCCGATGAGGGTCACCTTGCCGCGCATAAATTCCTGATGGAAATTGGCGTAGGCATAGGCCGTGCAGTCCGCTGCAATCAGTAGCTTTGCGCCTGCAAAGTAGGGCGCATGGATGGGTGCCAGCTTGATCTGCACCGGCCAGTTGCGCAGGCGGGAAACTGGCTGCACGGAGGCAGCAGCTGCGCTTTCGGCAGTCTCCGGTTGTTCCAGCGTCCGCATTCGGGAGCCGGGGCAGCCGCCCTCGTGGAGGTGCTTCATCTTCTCCTGCAGCTCCTTTTTCTTTTTGTTCTCCTGCACCGCTGCCTCGTCGTAAGCGGGAGCTTCCCGCTCCTCAAAGGTGATGGCACCGGTAGGGCAGCCCGGCAGGCAGTCGCCAAAGCCATCGCAGAAATTCTCCCGCACCAGCTTTGCTTTGCCGTTGATGATGTCGATGGCTCCCTCGTGGCAGGCGGTTGCGCACAAGCCGCAGCCGTTGCATTTTTCTTCGTCAATATGGATGATCTTCCGAATCATATCTATACTCTCCTGTTGTGGGTGTTTTTTGCATTTACATCCTTATTATAGTATACTAAAGGCAACTTGTATGTTTGAATTCCAACAAGGAGGGCTTTTATGCAAAAATATCTGCCTGTTCTACGGAACTGCCCCTTCTTTACCGGGCTTACCGACGATGAGATTTTGTCCATCCTGCACTGTGTCAGTGCAGCGAAAATCACCCGGCCCCGGGGCTCCTACATTTTCCGTGCCGGAGATTCCACGGAGGTCATGGGGCTGGTACTGTCCGGCTCCACCCTTGTGATCCAGGAGGATCTTTGGGGACACCGCAACATCCTGTCCAAGTGCAATATCGGAGACTTTTTCGGCGAACCTTACGCCGCCACTCCCGGTGCCATCCTGAACATCAGCGTGGTGGCAGAGGAGGATTGCGAAATTCTGCTGCTCAACGTCAAGCGGCTGCTCACCTCCTGCCCCACCGCCTGCGACCATCACCAGAAACTCATCCGCAATCTGGTCGGCGTTCTGGCAAACAAAATACTGCTTTTTAACGATAAGATCACCCATGTCAGCAAGCGCACCACCCGGGAAAAGCTGCTGTCCTACCTGTCTGCCGAATCCATCCGGCAGTCCTCCCTTTCCTTTGACATTCCCTTTGACCGTCAGCAGCTGGCGGATTTTCTCTGCGTGGAGCGTGCCGCCATGTCGGTGGAGCTTTCCAAGCTGCAAAGGGAAGGGCTGCTGGTCACCAAGCGGAATCACTTTGAACTGTTGACCCGTTGACCGCTCCATGCGCCGCCCGCAGGCGGTTTTATCGGGCAGATTTCCCTTGCCGGGAGGTGCGAAAAAACAGCGGACAACCGTTTTAGGGTTATCTGCCGAAAGGTGCAGAATGACTTATTTGCCTGACAGATCGGGAGATTTCAGATTCCCATTTCCGAATAAACCCCTTCGATGAAGGGAGATTTATATTCAATATAACGTTCAATATCGTCAGGGTATTTTTTCGCTCCCTCTTCTTTTATAAGAGAATATTTTCGCACAGCATCAGGATGTGTCCGAAGGTAATCTCTAAATGCGATGTGTCTTTTCAGCTCCGGTGAATCAGCCGGACACACATATAAATGATGTTTTTTCAGGTGATCTTTACCATCGTAGCGAAATGCCTCTTGTCCCGGAATACCGAGGTCTCCTTCATATTGATAACCAATTTTCTCCAAGGCAGAAATAGTATCTTTCAAAGCGTTGTAATCCTTAATGACTACATCTATATCAATAATCGGTTTTGCAGACAGCCCCTGCACGGAAGTACTCCCCACGTGTTCGATGCTAATTGCCAGCTGCCCAAGAGCATCCGTAAGTTCATTCTGTATTTTAAGAAAATCCAGTCTCCAATGTTCATCGAATGGTTCGACAACAATATGTTTCGTAATCATTTTACGCTCCCTCGTTGGCCTTCCAGTTGTTGCGTCCAGTATACCACACCAAATCCAATTGTAAAAGAGCTTATGTACGCCGCCCGCAGGCGGCACCCTTTATTCTCCCGGTGATTCTTGAAGCCAGCCTTTGCGCAACTGTTCCAGTGCGTGGGTCTCGAGCCTTGAGACATAGCTTCTGCTGATCTGGAGCAGCTGTGCCGTTTCCAGTTGGGTCAGGGGCGGCGGAGACTTCCTCCGCAGATACCGGGAGTCAAAAGGCTGGAGCCGTCAGCAGCTTGCCGACCATGCAAAGGTCAGTTTGTTCTTTTTTTATCTGCGGTGTACCCTTTTGCTGCCGGGTGGATTTCAGATATTCCAGCAGCGTCCGGCTCACCACCGAGCTGGCAGTTTTGGAAAACGCCAGCCCCAGCGTCCGGCAACAGGCAGGCTCCAGCGGACGGGACACCACACCGGGGCAGCCAAATGCCTGCATCACCAGCTCCTGCGAGATGGTCACGCCCAGCCCGCTGCGCACGAACGCCATGATGAGGGTATCGTCCCGGAAGCTGTAAGAAATATTCGGCTTCACCGGGCATTTGAGCATCAGGTGCTGGATGTCATTATCACAGCCGGGCGTTTCAATGATGAGCGGATACTGAAACAGCTGCGACAGCGTTACGCTGGGTCGTGCAGCCAGTGGATGCCCCTCCGGGAACACGGCACACAACGGGTCGTCCCAGAGCGGGTAGAATTTCAGGTCGTCTGCCACAATGGATGAGAGAAAACCGCAATCCACCTGCCCATGGATGATCCATTCCCGGATCTCATCATAGTTGCCGTCCAGGATCTCTATACTCACCTTCGGGTAGTTCTCCTTGAAATAATGCACCACTTCCGGCATCCAGAGCGTTGTGATGCTGGAAAAGCTGCCCACCCGCAGCTTGCCCTCCACCTTGTGATTGATATTGAACGCAGCCTGCCGCAGCCGGTTCTTCTGGTTGGCCAGTTCCCGGACGTAGGGCAAAAGACATGTTCCGTTGTCGGTCAGGGTCACGCCTCGGTTGATGCGGGCGAACAGCTTCACGCCCAGTTCTTCTTCCAACCCCGCCATCATCTGGCTGATGCCGGATTGGGTATAGTTCAGTGCCTCCGCTGCTTTGGAAAAGCTGCCCGTTTCGCACACTTTCAAGAATATCTCGTATCGGTCTTTCTGTTCCCGCATCTCAAATACTCCATAAGTAAAATTTATAGGTCATAGTAATTTTATTCGGTTTACTGATATGATACTCCATGTTATCCTATATTACAATAGGAAATATGGATAGGAGTTTCAGAATCATGGAAAAGAAAGCAAGCAGTTTCTCCGGACAAATCGGATTTGTCCTTGCTGCCGCCGGAAGTGCGGTGGGTGTCGGCAACCTGTGGCGGTTCCCGTACCTTGCCGCAAAAGATGGCGGCGGTTTGTTTTTGCTGGTGTATCTGGTGCTGGTGCTGACCTTCGGTTTCACACTGCTCACCTCGGATATCGCCATTGGCCGCCGCACCAAGCAGAGTGCCATCCGCGCCTACGAGACGATGCGCCCCAAGTGGAAATTCCTCGGCATCCTGACCTTTCTGGTGCCAGTTCTGATTATGACCTACTATGCCGTCATCGGCGGGTGGATCACGAAATATGCGGCAGTCTACCTGACTGGACAGTCTGCTGCCGCTGCTGAGGACGGTTATTTTACCAGCTTCATCACCTCGCCGGTCTCCCCTGTGGTGTTCGCTCTGCTGTTCATGGGCGTGACGGCTTTCATCGTGTACAACGGCGTGGAGGGAGGCATTGAGCGGGTGTCCCGCTACATGATGCCCATTCTGCTGGTACTTGTGGTGGTGATTGCGGGTTACGCCCTCACCCTGCGCCACGAAGACGCTTCCGGCCAGATGCGCACCGGTCTGGAGGGTCTGCGCTACTACCTAACCCCGCACATGGAAGGGCTGACTGTCAGCCGCTTTTTGCAGATTTTGCTGGATGCCATGAGCCAGCTGTTCTTCTCCCTCAGCGTGTCCATGGGCATTATGATCACCTACGGTTCCTACGTCAAACCGGAGGTAGACCTGAACAAAGCGGTAAATCAGATTGAGATCTTCGATACCGGCGTAGCCCTGCTGGCCGGTGCCATGATCATCCCCGCCGTTTATGTTTTCTCTGGCACCGAGGGCATGAGCGCAGGCCCCAGCCTGATGTTCGTCTCGCTGCCCAAGGTGTTCAACGCCATGGGCAAGGCGGGCGTGTTCGTGGGCATCCTGTTCTTTGTCACCGCCATTTTTGCCACCCTGACCTCCTGCATCTCGGTGCTGGAATCCATCACCGCCAACTGCATGGAGATCTTCCACTCAGGCCGCAAAAAGACGGTGCTTGTGCTGGCGGTCATTTATCTGGCCGCTTCCGCCATCATTGCGCTGGGTTACAGCATCTTCTATTTTGAAGTACAGCTCCCCAACGGATCGGTGGGTCAGCTGTTGGATATCATGGACTATGTCAGCAACAGTGTTATGATGCCTTTCATTGCCCTGCTGTCCACCATCCTGATCGGCTGGGTCATGACACCGGATTACGTTATTGACGAGATGCAGCGCAACGGCGAGACCTTCCGCCGCAAGAAACTTTACCGGGTGATGATCCGATACGTTGCTCCGGTGATGATGCTGGTGCTGTTTTTGCAGTCCACCGGAATTCTTGCTTAAGCTGAAAAGCCCCCGTAGGCTTTTGGGAAACCGGACGAACAGAAAGGGACTCGCCCCAACAGGCCCGGTTCCGTTATCATCTGATCCACGCCATTGAGGGTGCATATAAGTATCGGAAAGACTGATGATACCAGTTTTAGCGGATGGTTCTGCGGAGCCATCCGTTTTTTTTTTTGCTCAAATCGCATTTTTTAGAGGTTTAAACGCATCTGAATTATCGCACAAGGTTCATTTCCCGTGCTGCACCAGAACCGACACTCCTCCAAACAGCTCAGATTTTTTCCCTATTTTTTATGCAAATTATTGCAAGAAATTCAAAATAAGCTTGAAACGGTTTTAACAGAATGCTAGAATATAATGTCACTACTTTTATAGGAGAATCCACACAAGATCCAGTGCGGACAGGCCGCAAGCGTTGACCGCAAACGCCTTCCTTGAGGATGTAAAAAAGAGCAAGGAGGCCGGCATGGACGAGCATCTGTCCAAGCCCGTGGATATCGCTGCGCTGGAACAGACGGTGAAGCGCTTCCGCGTTACCCCCCCCCCCATAATAAATAGCGGACTAGCGCGTTTTCGCAGATGACTGACACCCACGACCTAGCAGGGCCGCCCATTTGCGGCCCAGTTCTTTTTTTGTGAGAGAGCAATCATAATGAATCAAAGTATTGGATGGTATTGCGTATGGAACAACAGCCAAATAAAATCCAGCCTATGTTGCTATCGGCACTTGCCCAATTGAGCGCCTGCCTGATCGTCTGGAATTTTCATATTCCAAATCCCAATATCGTGCTTTTTGTTGTTCTTTCTGCTGTGCTCGTGAAATGCGGCTATGCAGCAGGAATCGTAAGCGGCCTCATTGCATTCCTATACTCGGCGTTTTTCTTTTCTACCGACCACAGCTTTTTTCTTTACACCTCTTTGAACCTTCAAAAGCTCATCGTGATCGGCCTTGGTATCGCTGCGAACATTCTGCTGATCGGTCACCTGCAAAGGCAGTTCGATCGCTCCAACATGGAAAAGATGCAGGCCGAAGCCGAGGAAAAGCTTCAAGAAACAACAGAGAGCTACCGTGCAAAACTTTACCACGATGTCTTGACTGGCACGTACAACCGCCGCTACTATGAGGATATCGCATCCCGTATCGTCGGCCCCGCAGGCATCGCGCTGATAGATGTGGACGATTTCAAAATCTGCAACGACACCTATGGACATTACGCCGGAGATATGGCACTGGAAACAGCGGCAAATGCCATCCGCTCCTGCATCCGGGAGTCGGACCTGCTCATCCGCTATGGCGGAGACGAATTTCTGCTGGTCTTACCCGGCATTCCGGGAGATGTTTTGCAGACCAAACTGGAACAGATCCGCACGGCTGCACAGATGGCATCCGTACCCGGCTATTCGCATTTCCGCCTCTCACTGAGCATCGGCGGAACGATGCAGGCCATCACCGACCCGATGGAGAATGCGGTTCGCCGGGCAGACCGGCTGATGTATCAAGCAAAGTGCCGCAAGAATGCCGTCACGGTGGATGTTCCGGGTTGCAGCCTGGCCGCACCGGAAAAGCTTTTGCAGGAAAAATCCCAAATCCTGCTTGTGGACGACTCCAAAATGAACCGCATGATTCTGGCAGAGATCTTAGGAGACGGCTACCATATTCTGGAGGCAGAAAATGGACAGGAATGCCTGGAAAAATTGCGGGCAGAAGCCGGAAACATCGCACTGGTGCTGCTGGACATCAACATGCCCGTCATGGACGGCTTTGAAGTGCTGAAAGCCATGAATGCCAACCACACCATTGAGGATACCCCGGTCATTATGATCTCCAGCGAGGACTCTGATGCGGCGATCCGGCGTTCCTATGAGCTGGGGGCGAGTGATTATGTCAATCGTCCCTTTGATGCACGCATCGTATACCGCCGCGTGACCAACACCATCAAGCTGTACGCCAAGCAACGGCGGCTGGTGCAGATGGTCTCTGACCAGATCCGTGCCCGTGAAAACAATACGGATATGTTGGTAGGTGTACTGAGCCATATCGTAGAATTCCGCAACGGCGAAAGCGGTCTCCATGTGCGACATATCCGCATGATCACGGAACTGCTGCTCCACCGTCTGCTGGAAATCAGCAGCAGATACTCTATTACTGCGGAACAGCAGGATATGATCCCGCTTGCCTCTGCTCTGCACGACATCGGCAAGATCGGCATTGATGAAAAAATTCTCAACAAACCTGGCAAACTGACCCCGGAGGAATTTGAGGTCATCAAGACCCACAGTATGCTGGGAGCCCAGATACTGTACGATCTGGATAATTTTTCCGAGCAGCCGCTGCTGCAAACGGCCTACGAGATCGCCCGTTGGCATCACGAACGCTGGGATGGGCGCGGCTACCCGGATGGACTGAAGGGCGACGAGATCCCCATCAGCGCACAACTGGTCTCGCTGGCCGATGTGTATGATGCGCTGACGAGTGAACGCTGTTATAAAAAAGCCTTTTCCCACGAAAAAGCTATGCAGATGATCCTGAACGGCGAGTGTGGAGCGTTTAACCCGCTGCTGCTGCAATGTCTGACGAATATCCAGTCCGACCTGAAAGAAGAATTACAGCAGCACAACTGAACAGCGGATGCAATAAAAACAGGAGAATAAAAAAAGCCCGAATGAAACACAGAATCTCACGCCGTGCATTTCTGCACGGCTGCACGCTGCTGGCGGCATCTGCGGCCGTTGGCAGTCTGACTTCCTGCGGCGGAACAGACGTGAAGGAAAGCGGTCTTCCGCAGATCATTGTGGGGAGCGATACCTATCCGCCCTATATCTATCTGAACAATGACGGTGTTCCCGCCGGGATCGACGTGGAGATTGCCACCGAAGCATTCCGCCGCATGGGATATGCTGCCCGGTTTGAATCGATCGATTGGGAACAAAAAAACAAATCTGGTGGAAAGTGGCATCATAGACTGCATCTGGGGCTGCTTTTCCATGGATGGACGCGAGGAAGCCTACCGCTGGGCGGGGCCTTACATGGTGAGCCGTCAGGTGGCTGCTGTGGATGCCGACAGCAGCATCCGGACACTCAGCGACCTTGCCGGCAAGACCATTGCCGTGCAGAGCACCGGCAAGCCGGAGGAACTTTTTCTCAGCGGCTCCGACCCGCGGATCCCGCAGACGGTGGAGGTGTTCAGCATCGAAGACCGCAACGTGCAGTACGCGATGATGGCCTGCGGCTATGTGGATGCCATCGCTGCCCATGAGACAGGCATCCTGCAATACATGAAGGACAATTCCGTGGAGTTCCGCATCCTTGAAGAACCGCTGCTGGTCACCGGGCTGGGCATCGCCTTTGCCAAAAACGACAGCCGCGGGCTGGACACCCAGCTGAACGCGGTTCTTGCGCAGATGCGCACAGACGGCACGCTGGAGCGGATCATTGGCCGATACCTTGAAAATGCTTCGCAGTATCTGGAGGTGGACACCATTGGCGCGTAAGAACAGAACCCTCCCGGATACTTGGACATGGGTGATCCATTTGATCATCGGCGTGTTTTTTATGGTTGGCATCGTTTTTTTCTCGAGTTGGCGGGCACTGCGCACAGCGGAGGGACGTTTCTGCCAGACCCTTGATTTTGTCAAATCGCAGTCCACCAGCTTTGAAAAGTACAACGACATCGTTGCTGCCAAAGCGCTCCGCCGCACGGCGGTATCGGTGCATCAACTGGCACAGGACCCTGCGCTGGACCTCTCCGATCCGCAGTGCCTGAAAAAGCAAACGGAGAAGCTCTGGCTCACAGGGATCTCGGTTCTGGCCCCGGACGGTACGCTCCTGTGCGAATCCACAACAAACGGTATCGGCTATGCTCAGTTTGGAGAGCAGCTCAAAAATGATACCGTTCTGGACGTTTCTTCTCACCCGCAAAAGACCTACCTGAAGCGTGTCCTGCTGGAAGATGGGTCTGCTGTGGATGTTGCGGCACACAGGGCAAAAGGCAAAGATGTGATCCTGCTTGCCTACCGCTATACCCCGGCAGAATTTATAGAAGGAACGTCCTTGTCCATCCAGAGCGTACTGGACGGCTACTCGGTAGAAACCAGCGGCACGTTGTTCATCGTGCAGAACAATCAGGTCATTGCCTCCAACCGCCCGGAGTTGATCGGGCAGGATGTTACGGACAGCCCGCTGGTACAGGAGATCCGCAAAGTCGGAACCGCCGAAACGCTGACCCATACCCATGATTGGAACGGCTCCGGCTGCTATTTTGGAATGTACTGTCATGGAAGATCCTTTGATCTCTATGCGTATACAGATGAAGGATCGGTCTTTCGTGAATCACTTCCGTTGATCCTGATGGCGCTGGTCGGTTACATCCTGTTTGTAATGGTCCTTCAGGTACTGCGCCGCCGTTCTGTGCAGGAGATGGAACAGCAGAAAGAAGAACAGGAGAAGAAGTATCAGGCCCAGCTGGAGGAACAGAACCGCAAGCTGGAGATCGCGCTCCAGCACGAGGGGGCGGCAAACCGTGCCAAGCGGGAGTTCCTGTTCAATATGAGCCACGATATCCGCACCCCCATGAATGCCATCATTGGCTTCACCTCGCTGGCTGCGACCCATATTGATCATAAGGAACAGGTGCTGGACTACCTGAAAAAGATCTCTACCTCCAGCCAACACCTGCTTTCCCTCATCAATGATGTGCTGGATATGAGCCGCATCGAGAGCGGAAAAGTAAAAATTGAAGAAAAAGCGGTGCATCTGCCGGATCTCGTCCACGATGTGCGCTCCATCATCCAGCCCAATGTTTCGGCAAAGCGCCTGTCGCTTTTCATTGATACCATGGATGTGGAGAACGAGGACATCATCACCGACCCGCTGCGGCTGAACCAGATCCTGCTGAACATTTTGTCCAACGCCATCAAGTTCACCCCTACGGGCGGCATGATCAGCATCCGCATTTCCGAGAAAAACGGTGCGCCCAAGGGCCGGGCCTGCTATGAGTTCCGCATCAAGGACAATGGCATTGGCATGAGCAAAGAGCTCCAGAAACACATATCTGTCCGCAGAGGAGAGAAAAGCAGCTCTGATTCTGAGCAAAACCATTTTTATGGGACAGAAAATGGTTGAAGAAGGCGAAACAGATGCAGTAAAATTAGTAGAAGCAATGAAAAAGAACATTGAGACAGAACCGCTGGCAAAAATTGACTATATCAAAGCGGTAGATGGTCTGACCATGCAGCAGGTAACAGAACTGAAGAGTCCGGTACTGGTAGCAATGGCAGTGTATATTGGAAAAACACGTCTGATTGATAACTTTGTATGTTAATGAGCAGTGCAAAAATTCATAGGATTTCAATTTGGCTGTTGTACAGACAAGATTGAAAGACTGAATTTTTATTCGGCGAATGCCGATCAATGAGAAAAATCAGAGATTTTTCGAATGTGCACTGCGAAAAAAAGTAAAAGAGAGAGGAAAAAGTTTTATGACCCTTCAGATGTTAAAAGGAAAAATTCATCGTGCAACTGTGATACAGGCGGCACTTGATTATGTAGGAAGTATCACCATTGACGAAGATCTTCTGGATGCTGCCGGCATTCTCGAATATGAGAAAGTTCAGATTGTAGATGTCAATAATGGCGCACGTTTTGAGACATACACCATTGCCGGAGAGCGTGGAAGCGGAATGATCTGTCTGAACGGAGCAGCAGCCCGCTGTGCCTCCGTCAAAGATAAAGTTATCATTATGTCTTATGCGGATATGACGCCGGAAGAAGCAAAGGTACACAGACCATCGGTTGTCTTTGTAGATGAAATCAATCGGATTGACCGTGTGACCAATTATGAAAAACATGGTCAGTTATTTGATAAAGCAAGACTGGATGAGGAGTAGAAAGATATCATGTTAAAAGGAAAAACCGTTGTACTTGGTGTGACAGGAAGTATTGCAGCTTATAAAATTGCATCACTGGCAAGTATGTTGATCAAACAGCATGCGGATGTGCATGTGATCATGACGCAGAATGCGACAAATTTTATTCATCCGACAGCATTTGAGACATTGACAAGACATAAATGCCTGGTGGATACGTTTGACCGGGATTTTCAGTTTAATGTAAAGCATGTAAGTCTGGCACAGCAGGCGGATGTGATGATGATTGCACCGGCTTCTGCAAATGTGATCGGAAAGCTGGCACATGGTATCGCGGATGATATGCTGACGACCACAGCGATGGCATGTAAGGCACCGATGCTGATCGTGCCGACGATGAATACAAACATGTATGAAAATCCGATTCTGCAGGATAATTTAAAGGTGCTGGCTTCTTATGGTAAGAAAATTATTGAACCAGCCAGCGGTATGCTTGCATGCAGAGATGTGGGAAAAGGAAAAATGCCGGAACCGGAAGTACTGTTTCAACATATTCTGCGCGTGATCGCCTTTGAAAAAGATCTGGCTGGCAAAAAAGTGCTGGTGACTGCCGGACCGACGCAGGAAGCGATTGATCCGGTGCGTTATATCACCAATCATTCTACCGGGAAAATGGGTTATGCCATTGCAGAAAATGCCAT
>ENA-OOWV01001862-OOWV01001862.1-human-gut-metagenome-genome-assembly--contig:-NODE-1862-length-12754-cov-11.135680_pt1 | contig 12754 bp, 12 predicted proteins | sample MGYA00241584_ERZ501337 | MGnify/ENA primary metagenome ERZ501337 (study PRJEB25962, sample SAMEA2042744) | human gut metagenome | biome: human gut; feature: human-associated habitat; material: faeces... | reverse complement strand
CGGTTTGACCGGAAACCTTACCGCTACCGCCAAAAGCCGTCCCCTTGGGGAAGGTGGCTTGACGCGAAGCGGCAAGACGGAAGGGGTAAACCCGCACCCTGTTTGCAAATTAAATTTGCATCTTTTTTGCGTTTTACGGCGATTTTCAGCAATTTTGCGGGGATGTAAAAAACTTTGCGGATTTTGCTTGACAGGGGGCTGTCTGCGTGTTATCATGAACGCATGAACAGATGCTCATATATCGAAACGAAGGGAGAGGACAGCATGACCGGGCTAGAACAGACCGCACCGGAAAAGGAAAAACAGCCGGTAGAGATGCCGGACGATGAGGTGCTGTACGAGCTGGCAGACCTGTTCCGCGTGTTCGGCGATTCCACCCGCATCAAAATTTTGTATGCCTTACATGACAGCGAACTTTGCGTGCAGGATATCGCGGACGCCGTGCAGCTGAGCCAGTCGGCCGTGAGCCACCAGCTGCGGGTGCTCAAGGATTCCAAGCTGGTACGCTTCCGGCGGGAGGGCAAGACCGTGTACTACGCACTGGACGACGACCATGTGCGCAGCATCCTCTCTCTGGGGATGGACCATATCGAAGAATGATTTTCCGGGCCGCGGCCCGCACAAAAACAGAAAGGCTGGTATCTACGATGAAAAAGACCTACAAGATCGAAGTGGACTGCGCAAACTGCGCCCAGAAGATGGAGGACGCTGCCAACACCGTTGCCGGTGTGGAAAAGGCGACTGTCAGCTTCATGACCCAGAAGATGAAGGTGGAGTTTGCCGAGGGTGCCGACCCCCACGCCACCATGGAGAATGTGCTGTCCGCCTGCAAGAAGGTGGAGGACGACTGCGAGATCTTTGACATCTGACCTCTTCCGGTCCGGTTCCCGGCATCGCTGCTGGGCGGCAGCTCTCCCCCTGTGGGAGAGCTTTTCTTTCCTCTGCCGCCGGGCAGCGGAAAACTTCTCTTTTTCGTGGAAAAAACGGGCAGTTTTCAACACTTTCCACGCACTTTTCAACACCCTTCGCGGAAAACTCCAAAAAGAAACGTGGAAAAGCAAGTTTTCTGCGGGAAAATCCCGTGGAAAACACGGGGGAAAGGGTGGAAAATCCATTTTTGTGGGGAAAACCTGTTGAATTCCACTGCGTTTTCCCGTTTTTTCTCAGAACCGCCGCAATCCGACAAAAGGAGCGTTTTGTATGACCAAAAAGCAAAAAAAGAGCCTGCAGCAGATCCTGATCGCGCTGGCCCTTGTGATCCTGCTCAAGCTGCTGTTCCGTGTGCTGCCGGCACTTCCCACCCCGGTGGAGCTGCTGCTCTACCTCATCCCGTACCTTGTGGTGGGCAAGGACGTGCTGCGCAAGGCCATCAAGGGCGTCAAGAACCGCCAGCCCTTTGACGAGTGCTTCCTGATGGCGGTGGCTACCGTGGGTGCCTTTGCCCTGGGCGACTATGTGGAAGGCTGCGCCGTTATCCTCTTTTACCAGATCGGCGAGCTGTTCCAGAGCGTGGCCGTGGGCAAGAGCCGCCAGAGCATTTCCAGCCTGATGGACATCCGCCCGGACTACGCCAACGTGGAGGACGAGGACGGCAAACTGGAGCAGGTGGACCCCGATGACGTGGAGGTCGGCACCGTGATCGTGGTGCAGCCCGGCGAGCGGGTGCCCATTGACGGTGTGATCGTAGAGGGCACCTCCGCCCTGAACACCGCCGCCCTGACCGGTGAGAGCCTGCCCCGCGACGTCCAGACCGGAGACGAGGTCATCAGCGGCTGCGTGAACATGACCGGCCTGCTGAAAGTCAGGACTACCAAGGAATTCGGCGAGTCCACCGTCTCGAAAATTCTCGATCTGGTAGAAAATTCCAGCATGAAAAAGGCCCGTGCCGAAAACTTCATCACCCGCTTTGCCCGGGTATACACCCCGGCTGTCTGCTACGGTGCGCTGGCGCTGGCCTTCCTGCCGCCCATCGTGCTGCTGCTGATGGGCCAGCCTGCCCGCTTTGGGGACTGGATCTACCGCGCTTTGACCTTCCTGGTCATCAGCTGCCCCTGCGCACTGGTCATCAGCATTCCGCTGAGCTTCTTCGGCGGCATCGGCGGTGCTTCCGCCTGCGGTATCCTGGTCAAGGGCTCCACCTATCTGGAGGAGCTGGCCCGCACCGGCATCGTGGTGTTTGATAAGACCGGCACCCTGACCCAGGGCACCTTCAAGGTGGTGGGCATCCACCCCGAAAACGGCGTGACCGGGGATGCCCTCGTGGAAGCCGCCGCTCTGGCCGAGAGCTGGTCCAAGCACCCCATCTCCCTGAGCATCAAGAACGCTTACGGCAAGGACATTGACCCCAGCCGTGTGACCGATGTGCAGGAGCTGGGCGGCCACGGCGTGACTGCAAAGGTGGACGGCAAAACCGTCGCCGCCGGCAACGCCCGCCTGATGGCAAAGCTGGGCCTGACAGTTCCCGAGATCACCGAGCCGGGCACCATCGTCCATGTTGCCATGGAGGGCAGATACGCAGGCTATCTGCTCATCGCCGATGTGGTCAAACCCCACAGTGCCGCTGCCATCAAGGGCCTGAAACAGGCCGGTGTCCGCAAGACGGTCATGCTGACCGGCGACGCGGAGCCTGTGGCAAAGGCCGTTTCCGCCGAACTGGGGCTGGATGAATACCATGCAGGCCTGCTGCCCGGCGACAAGGTGGACCGGATCGAAACGCTCCTCGCCGCAAAGCAGCCCAAGGAAAACCTCGCTTTTGTGGGCGACGGCATCAACGATGCCCCGGTTTTGTCCCGTGCCGATGTGGGCATCGCCATGGGTGCTCTGGGCTCCGATGCTGCCATCGAGGCCGCTGACGTTGTCCTGATGGACGATGACCCGGCCAAGATCGCGCTGGCCATGCGCATTGCCCGCCGCACCCTGCGCATCGTGTATCAGAACATCGTGTTTGCTCTGGCGATCAAGTTCGCCTGCCTGGTGCTGGGTGCGCTGGGTCTGGCCAGCATGTGGACCGCCATCTTCGCCGATGTGGGCGTGATGGTGCTGGCTGTGCTGAACGCCACCCGTGCCCTGTACACCAAAGATCTTGCAAAAAAGAATGTGCAGTGACCGTGCTTTCTGCCCCCGCCTGAGCGCTGATGCCCCGGCGGGGGCTTTTCGCTGCCGGTGAATTGCATTCTGCCCGGAGTGATGGTACAATAGGACACAGTGACCCCGCCGCCGGACGTTTTTCCGGCAGATAGATGATAGATGGAAGAAAGAAGGCTTTTTATTATGAGCATGAACACGGTTCCTGAGCGCTTGGCTGCCCTGCGGGCTGCCATGAAGGCCAACGGCGTGGACGTTTATCTGATTCCGGTGGGTGACCCGCATTCCAGCGAGTACCTGCCCGACCATTACACCTCCCTGACCTATTTCTCCGGCTTCCACGGCGAAAACTCCAACTTCGTCGTCACCCCCACCGAGAGCGCTGTCTGGGCAGACGGCCGCTACTTTGTGCAGGCGGAAAAGGAGATCGCCGGTACCGAGATCCAGCTGATGCGGATGGGTGAGCCGGGCGTGCCCACCGTGGAGGAATACTGCGGCAAGGTGCTGCCTGAGAACGGCGTGCTGGGCCTGTGCGGCCTGACCGCTTCCTGCGGGCTGGTGCGCGGCGTGCAGAAGGAGCTGGATGCCAAGAAGGGCACCATCAAGACCCTGAACCTTGAGGATGAGCTGTGGACCGAGGGCCGCCCCGCCCGGCCTGCTACCCCGGCATGGATCCTGCCCAAGGAGTATGCAGGCTTCTCCCCTGCCGAAAAGCTGGAGCGCCTGCGCGGCAAACTCAAGGAGCTGGGCTGCACCGCACAGCTGGTGGGCAAGCTGGATAATCTGGCCTGGCTGCTGAACCTGCGCGCCATGGATATCCAGTGCACTCCCTATGCCATGTCCTACTGCTATGTGACCCCGGAGCGCGCGGTGCTCTTCATCAACACTGCACGTCTGGGTGCGGAAGCTGCCGCAGAGCTCAAGGCCAACGGCGTGGAGATCCAGGAGTACGATGACGTGCTCAAGTTCCTGGCCGCTGAGACCGAGCCCCAGACCGTGCTGGCCGACCCTGCATCCGTGAACTTTGCCGTTTACGAGACCCTGCAGAACAACGCCGCCCTGACCGTGAAGGATGAGGCCGACCCCCTGCTGCCCATGAAGGGTGTGAAAAATGAGGTCGAGCTGGCTCACGACCGCGAAGCCCATCTGCGGGATGCGGTTGCCATGGTGCGGTTCCAGAAGGAGCTGGAAGAGCGTCTGGCTGCCGGGGAAGAGCTGACCGAGCTGACTGTGGACGAGATCCTCCACAAGTACCGCTCCGCACAGGACAAATTCATCGTGGAGAGCTTTGGCACCATTGCCGCCTACGGTGGAAACGCTGCCATGATGCACTACCACGCCACCGAGGAGGACCATGCCAAGCTGGAGCGCAAGGGCTTCCTGCTGGTGGACAGCGGTGCCACCTATCTGGACGGCACCACCGATATCACCCGCACCTACCCGCTGGGTGAGCTGACCGAGGACGAAAAGCTGTTCTACACCTGGACCCTGCAGTGCCACATCGACATTGCAAAGGCTGTCTGGCTGAACTACTGCGACGGCCACATGCTGGATACCATCGCCCGTGAGCCGCTGTGGCAGCACCTCATCAACTACCGCTGCGGCACCGGCCACAGCGTCAGCTTTGTGGGCAATGTCCACGAGGGTCCCCACGCCCTGAACGGCCGCAACACCACGGTGTTCCAGCCGGGCATGATCATCACCGATGAGCCGGGCGTGTACGAGGCCGGTCAGGTGGGCATCCGCATTGAGAACGAGCTGGAATGCTACCACAAGGCCGACAACCAGTACGGCACCTTCCTGGCCTTCCGTCCGCTGACCTTTGTGCCCATTGCCACCTCTCCTGTGGTGCCCGGTGTCCTGACCCGGGACGAGCTGGACTGGCTGAACGCCTACCACCGCAAAGTGTTTGAGAAGCTGGCTCCCCGCCTGAATGAAGAAGAGCGGGATTGGCTGGCAAAGAAGTGCGCTGCCATCGGAGCATAACCACAAAAAAGGGAGACCCCGCAGGGGGTCTCCCGATTTTGGTTTATTCTTTCCGGTTTTTCCAATATTCCTTGGCTTCCTCAATGATCTTTTTGAAGGGGCCGGAGGGGTAGGTGCTCTCGGCGATATCCACCAGGAACTTGTACAGCTGGGGCCGCACCTCCTCGTACATTCCAAGGCGGGTGTAGAGGTCTTTATAATACCGGAACGTCTGGATCTTGTTCTGCACGATGGAGGCCGGGTTGATCTGGGTGTGGCAGATGCTCTGGGGATTCTGGACGTAGTAGTAACCGGCTTTGTCAATGGAGACAAAGGTCTCGGCATACTGGATATACTGCATGTTGAACACCAGATCCTCGGCCCATTTCAGCTCGCTGGTGAACTGGATGTCATTGCCGGTGAGCAGGATGCGGCGGTAGAGCTTGTTCCAGAGCACGCTGTAAAAGTAGGAGGCAGGCTTGTCCATCAGCCGCAGGGCAAAGGTGTCCTTGTCGTAGACCCCGGCGGGCAGGAAACCGTATTCCCGTACCTCAGGGGGCCGGGCAACACTCATCACGCCCAGATTGTCCTCCAGCTTTTCCAGCACCTGCTCGGGCTTTGTGGCCCCGGCGGGGATCACCATCTTGTATGGCGCAATCACAAGGTCTGCGTGGTGCGTCTCGGCAGCTTCCACCAGATGCTGGGTGAAGTCCGGGTCGATGTAGTCATCGCTGTCCACGAACTGGACATACTCGCCCCCGGCCAGCTTCAGGCCCAGGTTGCGGGTGTCGGACACGCCGGAGTTTTCCTTGTCCACCAGCACGATGCGGCTGTCCCTGGCGCGGAACTCCTCACACACGGGCAGGCTGTGATCCTTGGAGCCATCGTTCAGGATGATGAGTTCAATGTTTTTATAGGTCTGGTTCAGGATGCTGCCGATGCAGCGGGCCAGATGATTCTGAGCGTTGTATACGGGCAGGATGATGCTGACGAGCGGCTGATCCATGGCGGTGTCCCCCATTTCTTTTTTCGTCCATGATACTCCCTCACGGCGCAAAAATCAAGCGCTGTGCAGAGGGAAAGGAGGAGCGGATATGATCTTTCACATTGCGGTGTGCAGCCCGGACCCTGTGCTGCGGGGCCGGGTGCAGCGCCACTGCATGGAATATTATGCCCGCCGGGCCGATGCCTGCATCGTGGAGCAGCTGGAAAGCACAGCGGCCCTGCTGCAGCAGGAGGAAGCGGGCTCACGGTACGAGCTCTACCTCATCGAGCTGCCTGCCGCCAACCCGTGCAGCGGCCTGCAGGCGGCTGCAGAGCTGCGCCGCCGAGGTGTGCGGGCCCCGCTGGCCTTTCTGGCCCACACCACGGCCTATGCCTACGAAGCGTTCCGGGTGGACGCGATGCAGTACCTGCATATCCCGTTCCGTCCGGAGCAGCTGACAGCCCTGCTGGACCGGGCCACCGAGCCGGAATACGGCCCGGTCATCCCGGTTGCCACGGCCATGGGCCTGCGGGCTCTGCCCTTTGCGGACATCGAGTATCTGGAGTGTACCCACCATGTGGTGCACTACCACCTTGCCAGCGGCGAGGACGTGGCCTCCCTCTCCCTGCGGGTGCCCTTTTCCGAGGTGGCAAAGCCCCTGCTGGCCGATGCCCGTTTTCTGCAGCCCCACCGCTCCTATGTGGTCAACCTTGCCGCCGCCGCCCAGCTCTCTTCCGGGGAGCTCTGGATGCGCAGCGGGGCACGGGTGCCCATCCCCCGGGGGCGTGAGCCCGCTGTAAGGGCGGCGTTCCGGGCGTTTCTGGAAGGGTAAGGTGTCTTACAGGAGCAGCTCGTTTTCTTTGCGGCCGGAACAGCGGGCTCTCAGAAAATCGGTCACCTGTGCGACAATGGCGGCATCCACAGACCGGGCGTGAACCGGACAGCGGGAAACACAGCGCATACAGGTAATGCACCTGGACGGATCGGTAACGGTGAAGTTATCGTAGGAGATGGCTCCCACGGGGCATTCCCGTGCACAGAGTCCGCAGGAAGTGCAATTGGCATTGACAGTGGGAATCAGCCCGGCCCGCTTCGCTTTGCAGTTATGCTCTCCGGGAATTGGCGGGCAGGTATCGGAGCCGGAAGTGAATTTTTCGAGGATCTGCTTGCCGAAAGCGGTCAGCTGCTGGCAATCGGCATCGTCCGGACGGCCGGCGGCAAATTCAGGCAGCAGACTGTGTGCCGCAACGGCAGAAACTGTGGCAATGGGCTGGAACCCGGCGTTCCGGGCATAGTCTTCCATCTGGGCAAGGGTGTTATCAACGGCACGGTTGCCGTAGACCGCTGCCAGGGCGCAGCGGGCACCATTGCCCTGTAAGAGCGCCAGACGGTCCAGAGCGGGCTGAGGTGCCATGGCTTCAAAAGCAGGCATTGCAATCAGAACGAGGTCACCTGCGCTGAATGGAATGGCAGGTGCGGTAAAGTTCTGTGCGGACAAATCGATGGTCTGCACATTCGGCCAGGTCTGAGTGATCGCTTTTGCAACACGTTCCGTGCCGCCGGTGGGGCTGAAAATGAGTTGGAAGCAGTTCATAAGAAAATCCTCCTTGATGTAAAAAATAAAACTACATCTTAAAATGGAGTATACCACTGAAAAGATGTAGTGTCAATATTTACACCAAAAGGAAAATGCGATAAAATAAGAGAGGGAGGGCTGCGCCTATGCACATCAGCAATAAATGTTCCATTGCGGTGCACTGTCTGGTTTTTCTTTCAGAGTACGGTGAAAGGGAAAAAGTGACCAGTGAACTGCTTTCATGTTCGACAGGGTGCAACCCGGTCACCATTCGGAATATCCTCAGTGCCCTGAAAAAAGACGAGATCATCACGGTAAAGCCCGGCACGGGCGGTGCGGCGCTTGCTCTGCCGCCGGAAAAGATCGATCTGTATCGGATCTGTTCCGTCGTAGACCCGGAGGCAATTGATAAAATGATCGGGATCCATGGTTCTCCTTCGCCCTTTTGTCCGGTGGGCCGGAACATCGGCAATGTGCTGGGCAAAACCTACGATACGTTGAAAAATAATTTGATTGCCAGTATGAAAACCATCACGCTGGAACAGATCCTTGCCGATTATCACGCGGTTCTGGCAGAAGAAAAAAATAAGAAGAGCTGAAAATGTAAAACCCCGCCTTTTTGGCGGGGTTTTATTGCTGTATCCTTATACCTTATTCCAGTCCAGCTCCGTCCAGTCGGTCAGGAACTGGTCACTGACCTTCCGCAGGGCGGGCTCATCGGACTTGCTGGCGGCATCGGCGATGCCGATGACGTGGAAGCCTGCGTCGTGGGCGGTGCGGGCGGCGTAGAGGGAATCCTCACAGACAACGCACCGGTCGGGGTCAGTGCCGCCCAGGCGTGTAAGGGTCTGGAAAAATACATCCGGCCTGCTCTTGTGGAGCGCCCCCTGTGCCTCCACATAGAAGTCGAAATATTCATCGATGCCCAAACGGGTGAGCACGGTGCGGCACTGGGCGCTCCAGGTATTGGAGCAGATGCACATGTGGGCACCCTCGGCCTTCAGGCGGGCCAGCAGCTCCCGCACGCCGGGCTTGAGCTCCACGGTCTCGTAGAGCTTTGTGATAACATCCCACATCACATCGTTGTAGTCCTCCATTTTCAGGGGCAGGTCGTACTCCCGGATGAGGTAGGCCGCGCCATCGGCCATGCCCATGGTCAGGAGCGTTTTGTGGAGGTCAGATTTTGGGGTGCGGCCATAGCGGGCCAGCAGGGCATCGGGCGCACCCTCCCATACCACGGTCATGCTGTCGGTCAGGGTGCCGTCCATATCAAAGATCCAGTTGTTGCAGTGCATTGTTTTACCTCCACCATCGTTTCACACAAGTTAACAAAATTATACCATGGATTTTGTTCCAAAAACAGGGAGAATTTTTCCGGAAAATATGGTATACTTCTGACAGATTTCCAAAGAATGACTAGGAGGCGTTCCAGATGGCACAGAATGATACCCCGGTCAAGGCACTGGTGCTGGCAGGCGGCGGTGCGCGCGGCAGCTATCAGGTGGGTGTGTGGCGTGCCCTGACCGAGCTGGGCTGGCGGCCCCAGATCATCACCGGTACCAGTGTGGGCAGCCTGAACGGTGCCATGTTTGCGCTGGACCTGTACGAAACGGCCCGGGATATGTGGATGAGCATCCGCAGCCAGGACGTGATGGAGCTGCCGGAGGAAAACGCCGACCTCTCTGAACTGCACGCTTTCCTGCGGGAAGTGGTGCGGGACGGCGGCATGGACGTGACCCCGCTGGAAGAGATCGTGGAGCGGGTGCTGGATGAGGATGCCCTGCGGGCTTCGCCCATCCGGTTCGGTCTTGTCACCGTGGAAAAGCGGGGGCTGAAGCCCCGGGAGCTGACGCTGGAGGATATCCCGGCGGGCAAGGTAAAGGATTATCTGCTGGCCTCGGCCGCCTGTTTCCCCGCCCTGCGGGCAAAGCAGATCGACGGGGTGCAGTTCCTGGATGGCGGCTACCGGGACAATATGCCCACCGCGCTGGCCCAGAAGATGGGCGCGGAGGAGCTGGTCTGTGTTGATCTGGAAGGGGTGGGCATCACCCTGCCCAACCGCACCGGCCTGCCCACCACCATGATCCGCAGCTACTGGGAGCTGGGGGACATCCTCCACTTTGACCCCGATACCGCCAGACGGAACATGGAGCTGGGCTACTACGATACCCGCCGCGCCATGGGATATCTGCGGGGCTGCGCCTATGCCGTTTCCACCAGCGCCGAGAGCTGTGAGGATGCCGCCGCCTTTGCGTGGAAATTCCAGCAGGTGCAGAAGGCGGTGCGGGAAAAATACCCCGTGACCCTGACAGCGGATGCGGCCCTGCTGCTGGCCAATATGAAGGATGCCCAGCTGGCCCCGCTGGAAGCTGCCGCCGAGGATGCGGGCGTGGACCCCACCGTGTTCTATACCACCCGGACACTGGCGGAAGCCTTTTTGGAAAAATGCGACCGGGAGCGCATCGAGAGCTTTGCGCCCCTGTTTGAGGGCAGCGGCAATGCGGCACAGGCCGCACGGGCCGCTCTGCTGCCCAATACGTTCTTACAGGCATTGGTTTGCCGTGCCCTTACCGGGCCGGTACTGCCGGAGGTGATCGAGGAATGAAGGTCTATCAGGGACACAGCGCCTCGCCGGGCCTTGTGATGGGACAGGTGAGCCGGTTGGAGCGCTGGCACGAAAACTTTGCCACCGGGCCGTTCAACGCGGAACTGGAACAGCGCCTGCTGGAAAACGCTGTCAGGACAGCCCAGCGTGAGCTGGACGGCATGGCAGACCGCAGCGGCCCCACGGAGCAGGCCATCTTCCTGTTCCAGAGCATGATGCTGGAAGATGAAGGCTTTATGAATGAGGTCAAATTCCAGATCAAGGCGGGCATCAGCGCTGCCGAAGCCATGTACCGTGCGGGCAACCGCTATGCAGAGCAGCTTGCGGCCATGGAGGACAACGCCTACATGCAGCTGCGCAGTGCGGATATTCTGGATGCCGCCCGCCGCGTGGTGAATGTGCTGACCAACCGTCCCCGGGTCTGGCTGGCACTGGATCACCCGGTGATCCTGGCGGCAGAGATGCTGATGCCCAGCGATCTGTTCAGCGTTCCGGCGGGGATGATCCTGGGCATCATCACTTCGGAGGGCAATAAGCAGAGCCACGCGGCGATCATTGCGCGGGCCATGCACATTCCCTGCGTGGTGCAGGTGGGACGGGAGTTCCTGGACGACTGCGACGGCCGCACCGTGGTGCTGGATGCCAACAACGGCGAGTGCATCCTGGACCCGGATGCCAACACCCGCCAGCAGGCAGTCAGCCGCATCTGTGAGCTGCAGTGGGAGAGCGAGGAAGCCGCCCGCATCAGCGTCCTGCCCAACCGGACAAAGGATGATGTGCCGTTTGAGCTTCTGGCCAACTGCTACGGGCAGGAGGATATTGAATCGGCGCTGCAGGCAGGCGCTTCCGGTGTGGGCCTGCTGCGCAGCGGCTATATGATGCTGCCGGGCCGCCCGGTGGACGAGCAGGAGCAGTTCGTGTTCTATCAATCCTGCATTGCCGCCGCAAAGGGCGGTGTGGTGACAGTGCGCACCTTTGATTTTGGTGTGGACCGCGCCATGGCCGATATCCATAGGGGGCTGGAATCCTCCAAGCTGGGCCTGCGGGGCATCCGCAGCAGCCTGCGCCAGACCCACCAGTTTGAAACGCAGATCTGCGCCCTGCTCCGGGCGGCGGCCCACGGCCCCCTGCGGGTCATGTTCCCCATGGTGACCAACCTCGAAGATTGGGATGAGGCCATGCGGCTGGTAGCGCACTGCCGCCAGCTGCTGCGGGAGCGCGGAGAGGAGTTTGACCCGAACACGCCCTTTGGTGTGATGTTCGGGGTGCCCTCGGCCTGCCTGACGGCAGAGGAATTCGTGGAGCACGGGTGCAATTTCTTTGTCATCGAGACGAACGATCTGACCCAGTACACCCACGCGGTGGATCGGGATATCTCCATTGCCGAGCGCTACTACCGCCCGGCCAGCCACGCAATGAAAAAGCTCATCCGCATGGTGGTGGAGGCTGCCCGGGAGGGCGGGATCCCCGTGACCATCTGCGGCAGCGCGGTGGGCAATCCGGCCAACACCCTGCAATATCTGCAGCTGGGCCTGCGGAGCTTCTCGGTCAGCCCGCAAAACCTCATTGAGGTGAAAAAAGCGCTGATGAACGCGAAAATAAAGTAAACAAAAAGGACGGCATGCGCCGTCCTTTTTGTATATGTGAAAATAAAAATTACTCCAAGTTGCCAGTCAGGGTCATCACGGCAGAGAGCACCGCCAGCGGGGCGGTCTCGCACCGGAGGATGCGAGGGCCGAGGCCGACCGTTTTCACACCGGCATTGGCGGCCATTTCAGCCTCTTCCACGGCAAAGCCGCCCTCGGCACCGGTGATGAGGGCAATCTTCAGCCGCTGGCCGTCGGCAGGCTGTGCGTCTGCCAGCAGCTGGCGCAGGGGAGCGCCGCCCAGCTCGTAGCAGAAGAGCACGAGGTCGTACCCTTCCAGGCTGCGGCAGAGGGCCCCGAAGTTGGGCAGAGGCAGGGCGACATCCGGAAGCACGCCCCGGCCGCACTGTTTGGCGGCTTCAAAGGCGATGCGGTTGTAGCGCTCGTTTTTCTGCTCCTCCTTTTTGGGGGCGGCCACGCAGTACCGGCTGAAGAAGGGCACAAAGTGGGTGCAGCCCAGCTCCACGCCGTGGCGGATGACCTGTTCCAGCTTGTCCTGCTTGGGGTAACCCACGAACAGGGTCACTTCCACGCTGGGCTCGGCGGCGCTGGGATAGCCCGGCTCCACGCTGAACTCCACCGTCTCCGGCCCAAAGCCGGTGATGGTGGCGGTGTATTCCACGGCGTTGCCGTCACATAAGATGACAGTGTCCCCCAGCTTGCCCCGCATCACGCGGGAAAGATGATGGGCATCGGCCCCCCGCAGGGTGGCGGTGCCGTTGGAAATTTCGGTTGTAAAATAACGGTGAGGCATAGATTCTCCTTAGGTACAAAACCTCTCAGGCGCTTCGCGCCAATGACGGGTTGCGGCTCCCAGCATCCACTTCGTGCAATGCACTTGTGGATTGCTGGCCGCGGCCCCAACAACTCCTCCCTGTTTCCGCCACTGGCGG
>ENA-OOWV01001856-OOWV01001856.1-human-gut-metagenome-genome-assembly--contig:-NODE-1856-length-12773-cov-2.432615_pt1 | contig 12773 bp, 8 predicted proteins | sample MGYA00241584_ERZ501337 | MGnify/ENA primary metagenome ERZ501337 (study PRJEB25962, sample SAMEA2042744) | human gut metagenome | biome: human gut; feature: human-associated habitat; material: faeces... | reverse complement strand
AAAGATAATATTTTTTCATTACTGGATTTTGACTCGATTTATGGAAACTTTATGGAACTTTTTTCTGTGCAGCCATGGGTGTGCAATGATAAAGAAAAGTTTCAAAATATTCTCTTGATGAATCAGACGGTCAAAAATAAAGAGCGGCAATTTTGGGATTTGCTGTATGATGGAAAGAAACCTAAAACAGAGGAAGAAGACAGCATCAGCAAAGAAGGAATCATTAAGCTGCTTTCCGGCGGTACTATAGAAGCGGGAAAATTATTCTGTCAAAAAGAATTTGAGGAAAAAATTTCAATTTCTTTGCGGAAATCAGAAGAAGAGTTTCAATTAATTCTAGGTGAAACGGAAGAGGAAGATGCAGAGTACCTGATTCGGCTTAGAGCACTTTATGATTGGGCTTTGTTAGTGGATTCTCTGCATGGTTGTTCCAGCATTTCCGAAGCAAAAGTAAAGGATTATGAACAGCACAAATCCGATTTGAACATGTTGAAAAGTTTTGTACATAAGTATTGTCCGAATGAGTATAATGCCATTTTTAAGAAAGCAGAAAAAGAAAATTATGCAGCTTATGTATATAATATACCGAAAGAAAAAAGGACAAAGGATTATAAAAGAAAGGTCACGCAGGAAGAGTTTTGTGATTATCTCAAAAAGAAATTAAAGAATATTACATGTGAGCCGGAAGACCAGGAGGTATTTCAGGAAATTATGTTCCGGTTGGAAACATATACGTTTATGCCGAAACAAGTAACCGGAGATAACCGTGTAATACCATATCAGCTTTATTACTATGAACTGAAAAAAATTCTGGAAAATGCAGAAACATATCTGCCGTTTTTGAGTGAGATGGACGCAGAAGGAATTCCCAATAAAGAAAAGCTACTTTCTGTGTTTGAATTTCGTGTTCCGTATTATGTGGGACCTCTTTGTGAGGCAAGTAAATATTCGTGGCTGAAACGGAAAGCAGAAGGAAAAATCTACCCATGGAATTTTGAAAAAAAGGTGGATTTAGACCAGAGTGAGGATGCGTTTATTGATCGAATGACAAATAATTGCTCTTATCTGCCGGGCGAAACTGTGCTGCCACAGAATTCTTTGTTATATTGTAAATTTACTGTGTTGAACGAAATCAATAATCTTAAAATTAATGGAATACCAATTCCTGTGGAATGTAAACAGCTTTGACCAGGAAGGCGTTCAGCTTGGTAAAGTCCTTGCAAAACGTGTTCTTGCACACGAGACAGACGGAGCATTGAAAGTATTCAGCGACCTTCTGAATATCTGATCTTGAAATTAGATTAATTATGAAATGATATAAGCCCTTCATTTACAGATGAGATTCTGCAAGTGAGGGGCTTACTTTATATGTTGTTATCTCCGTTCTACGATATGATAATACGATTTTGCGGTCATGAGATAGATCAGGCCATATACCAGTGCAAAGATCAGCACCGTACCGGCGGTACAGCCGATGAACAATCTGGTATTTGTCATGCCGAACAGCAGGAGCATCCGGCGGATCAGTGGAAATGCCATGGAAATATGAAGCATTGCCATGAGAAGCGGAAGGAAAAATACCATCAGGATCTGACGTCGGATTGAGCTTTTGACTTCGCGATGGCTCAGTCCTACTTTCTGCATGATCTCAAAACGATTCTGGTCTTCGTATCCTTCCGAGATCTGTTTGTAGTAGATGATCATCGCTGTACCGAGAAGGAAAAGTGATCCGAGAAAAATTCCGATGAACAGAAGGGAACCGTTATCTGCGTAGTAGGAATCATATTCCTGTGCACGGATTCCGGAAGTAATCCAGGAGTTATCCGACAGCTGTCCATTATCTTGCAGAGCTTTTATTGCATCCAGTACCGGTGTACCATAGGCAATTTTGGTTTCATCGGAGCCGGTGATATCCAGACCAAGATGAACGGTCAGATCCTGTCCAGCAGGGGTAGCTGAGGTATTCTTATACATTTCTGTTCGCATTTTATCAAACTTTTCAAAATCAGAATCAGTGACAACAAATACTGCATTTCTATAGACGATATCGCGACCGCAGGTCAGAGGAGAATTATCCAGCCATTTTTTTACAGAGAAAACAGAATCATTGACTGTGAGAGAATCTGATTTTTCAGTCATCTTTGAAGCCCATGCAAGAATCTCTCCATCCTGTAATGCCGGATTTGTACCAGTGAGTTTTTCATATTCAGACTGACGCACAAGTGAAAGTGTCAGTACAGAACCAGACTCTGTTAAAGTACCTGGCTCAGCAATCTGAATCTGCCCGTGATCTATACGACTGATGATTGTGAGATAAATTTCTTCGGCTTTTTTGTCTACCGGAACCTTGTTGTCAGAAATTGCTTTTTCAAATGTTTCTATTGCAGTCTGGCATTCCTCTTCACCGACACCGGTAATGGAGATATCGGTATCGTATGGGTAACGGTTTACCATGATATCATTCATACCAAAATAGATAGAGACAGTCATGGAAATCATGAGTAAAACTCCGGTACTTAAGATACAGATACTGGCCAGCCCGACAGCGTTCTGCTTCATACGGTAAAGCATACCGGAAATACTGATAAAATTTCCAGTCTTGTAGTAAAAGCTTTTTCTGCGGCGAAGAAACTTCAGAATTACAATACTGCCTGCAGTAAAAAGCAGATAGGTTCCTGCCATAACAAGGATTACGGCAAGCAGGAAGATTGTGATTGCTTTAATTGGTGATTCTGTTGTGATGGCAAGGTAATAACCGATACCAAGACAGATAAAACCAAGCAGTGCCATAAGCCATTTTGCTTTCGGCTCTCTTTCTCCCGTGTTGTTGCCACGAAGTAATTCTACCGGACGGCTTAAATGAATCCTTCTGAGATTCAGAAGAAGGATCAACAGGAAAATGGCACCGAACATCAGAAGACAAGTAATAATACCCTTTGTGGAAATATAAAATCCAAGTACTGCCGGAATATGCAGCAGTCTCAGAAGAAGGAGAAGTGACAGTTTACTGGCAAGGATTCCGATTGCGATTCCACCAGTGAGGGAAAGGATCGTTGTAAAAATCGTTTCCAGTAACAGTACAATGCCGATATGATTTCTTTCCAGTCCAAGAATATTGTAAAGTCCGATTTCTTTCTGCCTTCTTTTCATCAGGAAACTGTTACTGTAGATCAGAAAGATCACACAGAAGATCACAACAACAACTTCTCCTGTAGAGAGAATCATTCGTACTTCTGCGGCATGGCGAACAGCCTGATCCAGCGTTGGACAGTCGCGTAAAAATTCCATCATATAGATCATGGCGATGCAGAAGATACAGGTGATCATGTAAGGAATGTAGGTGCTTTTATTGTTGCGGATGTTCTGAACTGCCAGTTTTGAGAAGATTCCTTTACGCATGATATTCACCGCCTGTTGTCAGTATAGTAAGCGTATCGGCAATCATCTGATACATTTCCTGGCGGGATTTACTGCCCTTATAAATCTGATGAAAAACTTCTCCATCTTTAATAAAAAGGACTCTGGATGCATGGCTGGCAGCCTGTGCACTGTGCGTGACCATCAGAATCGTCTGTCCTTCGTCATTGATCTCGCCAAACATGGAAAGAAGTGCAGATGCTGCTTTTGAATCGAGGGCTCCTGTGGGCTCATCAGCAAGAATCAGCTTCGGGTCTGTGATCAGAGCTCTGGCAACCGCTGCACGCTGTTTCTGTCCACCGGAAACTTCATAAGGATATTTATCCAGAAGTTCTGTGATACACAGTGCCTGTGCAATCGGGCGGATCTTCTGTTCCATTTCTCGGTAATCTTCGCCGGCAAGGACGAGTGGAAGATAAATATTATCTCTTAAAGAGAAGGTATCCAGCAGATTAAAATCCTGAAAAACAAAGCCAAGGTTTTTTCTTCGGAAAGCCGAGATTTCTTTTTCTGTAAGATGTACGATATTTTTTCCTTCGAGGAGAACTTCTCCGGAAGTCGGGCGGTCGAGAGATGCCAGTATGTTGAGGAGGGTAGTCTTTCCGGAACCGGATTCTCCCATGATTGCAACAAATTCCCCTTTTTCTATAGAAAAAGTGACATTGGAGAGTGCCTGCACTTTGTTTCCTCCGAAACGGGTGCTGTATATTTTTTTGATATTAGTTACTTCTAGTAAAGCCATAACCGGGGCTCCTTTCTTTTTTATTGATAAGGTAAGTATAGAAATCTTTCCCGGCTTCTGCCATCGAAGCAGGTTACAATATACGAAAAAACCTTACATTTCTGTAAGGTCGTTTCGAATGGAGGCATAAACTCCTAGGATATTTCTAATTAATACATGGTCAGGACGTTCTGGGAAAATTCCAGGAATACTTTTGTTCCTTTGCCTTCTTCGGAAGTTACATAGATGCGATGACCGAGACGTTTCATGATTTTCTTGCTGAGATACAGACCGATACCGGTTGCACGGTTGTTTTCACGCCCGTTGACTCCGGTGTAGCCTTTTTCGAAGATACGTGGAAGATCTTCCTTGCGGATACCGATGCCGGTATCTTCGATTATAAGTGTAACGGGAGATGGGCTTATCATGTTTGAAATATCCTCTGTATTTTGTGAGTTACCGGGGACATCTTTCAAAGAAATACGAATCCCGCCGGTACGGGTGTATTTGAGTGCGTTTGACAAAATTTGTCCAATTACAAAACCAAGCCATTTTTCATCGGTCAGGACATTCTCTGAAATTCCTTCATAAGTCAGAGACAGTTTTTTTGAAATAAAGATTCCGGCATATTTATGTATCTGTTCACGGATGATCGAATCAAGGGCACAGCGTGAAAGTTTCAGATCCGAGGACATATCTTCTGTGCGCAGATAACCCAGAACCATTTCTACATACTGTTCAATCTTAAAAAGTTCAGTGAGAGCTTCTTTATTCACTGTCGGATTTTCCTGAAGGAGCAGACGCAGAGCAAAAATTGGTGTCTTGATCTGGTGAGCCCACATCGTGTAATAATCAGTCATTTCTTCCAGTGTCTTCTGGTTAGCAGTTTCAGCATCTATTCGCATTCGGTTCAGGCTGTGCATGATCTCCTGCTGAAGAGCATCGGCTTCGTTGGAAGGAGCATCCATACGGGACAGATTAATATCCGGTGCTGCAGAGATAATCTGAAGATTATGAATGTTCTTCTGGTAGTTATGAAAGCCGAAAGCACACGTACCAAGCCCGGTCAGAATCCAGAGGACCGCAATGTACAGAATGGGTTCCATTGGAAGTTGGTACAGAAGGAAGATCATTCCTGTAAGTATCGTCGGAAAAAGCATCAGTAAGATTTGTAGTTTTATTTTGTTCAGATAATCCAGAAATAATTTCATAAAGTAATCCTTCATAGGGTGAGTGCTTTTAAGTTGCACATTATACCATGTATCCAAGTCCTTTTTTGGTGATGATAAAGTCTTTCAGCCCTTCCCCTTCCAGTTTTTTGCGCAGACGGGTGATATTTACGGTCAGGGTATTGTCGTCAACAAAGCTGTCACTTTCCCAGAGCTTTGTCATAATGGCATCTCTGGAGACTGCTTTTCCGGCATGTTCCAGAAGTATCTCCAGAATGCGGAGTTCGTTTTTCGTAAGGTCAATATCATGACCGTTCCAGGTCAGGGTACAGCGGGAAGGATTCAGGACAGCACCCTTATGTTCAAGGACATTTCCCGGAGTTCCGAAGGAATAAGTACGGCGCAGGATTGCCTGAATCTTGGCAGTCAGCACATCCAGATCAAATGGTTTTGCAATAAAATCGTCTGCACCACGGCTCATTGCCATGACCATATTCATATTGTCAGATGCAGAGGAAATAAAGATGATCGGTACCTGGGAAATCCGACGAATCTCCTCACACCAGTGAAAACCGTTATAAAAAGGCAGTTTCAGATCCAGCAGGACAAGCTGCGGATCTCTGTGAGCAAATTCCTGTATGATATTGGAAAAATCTTCTGCGCAGGAGACATCATATCCCCAGGAACAGAGATTCTTTTTCAGAAGGTTGGCGATGATCTCATCATCTTCTACGATGAAAATACGGTACATGGGCAGTCCTTTCTGGTAAAATTGTATTTTATGCTAATCATAACATGTCTTTGAAAGATTGCAACAAAATTCACTTTGTGGCATTATAATAGAAGGAAATTATTTGATGTGTATAATAGAAGACTATGAATAACAACAGAAGGGAGATTTTAATATGGATCTGGTGAAAGAGGCAATTTTCCTGGGATTTTCGGGAGCTGCCGTTATGGATACAAAAGAGCTTGTTTTTGTGCCGGAATATCGGACATTCTGTGAAGAAAACCTGTGTGGCTGCTATAATGTAAATCCGGCCTGTCCTCCGGAAAGCGGAACAGCAGAAGAGATGAAACAACGTGCACTACAGTATGAAAAGACGCTGGTGCTGCAGACCATGCAGGAAGACATGCATGATTCTGCACAGTACAAGAAGGACAAGTTACTGCAGAACAAAATGACTGAAGAACTTGCAGAGAAGATGAAAGCAGAGGGCAAAACAGATATCCTGATCATGAGTGCCGGACCGTACAAGCATAATTCCTGTATGTCTGCATATTGTGTAGATGCGCAGAAAATGGCAGATGCAGCCGGGATGCTCTGCTGGACAGATGACGGAATGGTGCGGTATTTTTCACAGATTCTGTTTCATGAATAAAAGAATTTTCAAAAAGATTTCACAGGTAATATTTTACTGTAAATCAAATTGTATTACGAATGCGGATGTGGTAAAATCAGTATCAGAAAATTTGATTTTATAAATCCAGGTGGAAAGTCTGGTGCAAACACATATGACAGGAGGCCTTTTATAATGGAAAGACATGCATTTGCAATGAAAGTAAAATCAGGCAAAATGAACGACTATCGTAAAAAACTTGGAGAAATCTGGCCGGATCTGACCACATTTCTTGATCGAAATAAAGTAAAAAATTTCAGTATCTGGAATGCAGAAGACCTGATCTTTGGTTATTATGAAAATGAAGATGGAGCAAAATTAAGCGCTGAAGAAGTGAGCGTAAAAGATGCAATCACTGCGAAGATCGATGACACATTTGACTGGATTTCCACACCGGGTGAAGATATGAGACTGATGTATCATAACTTTGGTATTGTAAGAGAAAATAAAGAATTGATCCGTCACAGAATGTTTATGACAAAACTGAAAGCAGGATGTGAAGAGGAATACAAGCGACGCCATGACGGACTGATCGCACAGAGAGGTGACACTGTAGATCCGGGTCCGGACAGTAATTTCAGCATCTGGTGTGCCGGTGGCTATATTTTTGGATACGATGAGATCGATACTACAATGGAAGTAGAAGAGACTGTTGAATCCAGAGAGCAGACCGTTGAATGGGAAATGCGTCAGCTGGGAATCATGGACTGGATCACCAATGATGTAGACTGGATGACAGGTGATGTACATGCAGATGTAAAACGTCTGGCATGGCATAATTAAGATTACATAAAAAGAACCTTGCAGCTTCGGACAGAGATGAGTTTAAAATTTCTGTAAGAATCCGCAGGGTTCTTTTCTGTTATAATTATTTTTTCATATTCAGATAACCCTGTATGGTATTTTCAATCAGATGATAAGTCAGTCGCGCCACCTGTTCAGGAGACTCACTCTGTGGCGAAGACAGCCAGGTGCGGATCAGTCCAACACATCCGTTAAGAATAAAGGCATATGGATATTTAATATCCGGATCATTCTTTGGAAATCTGTCCGGAAGTTGTTTCAGAAAAGTTTCTGCCAGAAGGTTTTCAATCTGTTCTACAAATGCCATATCACCGTGTGGTCCAAGAAGCGCCAGGCACAAATCACGGTCTTTATCCATGATGGAAAAGAACTGGACAATAAATGGCAGTACGGAATCCGGGTTACCTGGGTCAATCGGGTGGTTCTGCATAACTTCCGTAATATTCTGCATTGCTTCTTCTTCAATTTTGTGCAGCATCTGATAAATGTCTGTATAGTGCAGATAAAAGGTAGAACGATTGATATCGACCTCATCTACCAGTTCTTTTACGGAAATTTCCTTGATACTTTTCTTCTGCATGAGCCGGGCAAGTCCTTCCCGGAGCTGTGCTTTCGTTTTGCGGACACGTCGGTCCATTTTTTCTGCCATGTAAAAATCCCCCAATCTTTTTACCAAAAACAAACAGGTTTTATGTAAAATGTCAATTTTTGACATCTAATAGACATAATTTGTAAAAATGTTCATTAATATACAAAAAACAAAATGTTTGTCGGTTGTAACTGTTTCCTGTGTTTAGTATAATACGGATTGCAAAGAAAAGCAACATGATGTTGATTAATAGAGCTAAAGACTTTTACTAGAAAGAAAGGGGCACAATTATGATCAAAAATGAGTGGAAAAGCTTATGGAATAATAAGATTCTGATCATTGTCGTGATGGCGATCATTGTTATTCCGGTGATCTATGCGGGATTGTTCCTGAAGTCCATGTGGGACCCATATGGAAATCTCGATAAACTCCCGGTAGCAGTAGTCAACAATGACAAATCAGTAGAATATAATGGAAAGACGTTAAGCGTCGGTTCAGATATGGTGGATGAACTGAAAGACAACGATTCACTGGATTTCCATTTTGTAGACAGCGACGAGGCAGAACAGGGACTGAAAAATGGAACCTATTATATGGTAATCACGATTCCGGAAGATTTTTCTTCTGATGCTTCTACACTGATGGATGACAATCCGAAGAAAATGGAACTGAAATATGAAACAAACCCGGGAACAAACTACATTGCTTCCAAAATGAGCGAAACTGCTCTGTCAAAGATTCGTGAGGCGGTTGCTTCTAAAGTAACAGAAACCTACACACAGACAGTATTTGATCAGATTGGTACAGTTGGAGACGGCATGCAGGAAGCTGCGGACGGCTCAACACAAATCAAAGATGGTCTGACAACAGCCTCTGATGGAAATAAAACCATTACAACCAATCTGAAAAAACTTGCAGACAGCACGCTGACTTTCAAAAGCGGTGCTGAGACTCTGACAGAAGGTTTGAAAGAATATACAGATGGTGTATCGCAGGTTGACAGTGGTGCAGCACAGCTTGATGAAGGTGTTGGTACACTGACTGACAAAGTGCCGACACTGACAAATGGTGTGAATACCTTAAATGATGGAGTAAAGAGCTATACTGACGGAGTTGCAACACTGAATGCCAATTCCGCACAGATCACATCCGGAGTCAGCAGTCTGGCATCCGGAGCGCAGAGTCTGGAGACAGGACTTGATACATTAAAGAGCGGTACTACACAGTACGTCAGCGGAGCAAATACACTTGCAGATGGTGTGACACAGTATGTTGCGGGAGCAGAACAGCTTGCAGCAGGTGCGAAACAGTTATCTGCACTGGAAAATCTGGATCAGGTTTCTACAGGAATCTCACAGTTGAATGCAGCAGTTTCTGACGGAAACAGTTCTCTTACAAGTGGAACACAGCAGCTGGAAAGTGGACTGGGACAGCTTGCTTCTCAGTTAAAAACATTGTCAGACAGCACCACTGCGGACAGCATTAAACAGCTTGCAGCAGGTCTGAATACAGCGAAGGCCGGTATGGAAAATGCGAGCAACGGAATGACAAGTGCGGCAGATGGTATGAATCAGGCAGCATCCGGGATGAATACGGCAGCCGAGACAATCAGTGCAGCTATCTCCCAGGCAGCATCCGGTCTGCAGAGTGCGACACAGCCGGTTGCTGCAGCGGCGAATAGTATGACCGGTATCGTTCAGCAGTGTGCACAGGATGCCAATAATCAGATCAGTGCGGCAAACGCACAGGTTGAGGCAGCAAACGGACAGACGGCAGCAGCGAATGCAACAATCGCAAATGCGGCAGCGGCATTAAGCGCACTGCAGGGTCAGGCTGATGAAAATGGCATGATTTCTGCCGAAAGTCTCAGCGCAGTGATTAGTTCACTTGCTCAGGCGGATGCAGGAGTATCTGGTGTCGATGGAATCAGTGCTGATACTTATACAGGTCAGGCACAGTCAGTTGCAGGAGCAGTTTCTGAACAGCTGTCATCCGCACAGGCATCATTGAATGATACAGCTTCACAGTTAAATCAGGCAGCAGCCGGACTGAACAGTGGAGCAGAGACATTAAAAACAAAATCTTCTGATATGAGCAATGGTGCTTCTCAGATGAGTGCCGGAGCAAAACAGATGGAAGCAGGAGTTTCTTCGATTCCGGAAGTACCTTCTGATCCGATCAATACGGTAACTGCAGCAGTAAATCAGCTTTATGCAGGTGCACAGAAAGTGAATGCAGGCACAGGAAGCGTTTCTTCTGCATTGGATACACTGGAAGCAGGAACAAAAGATTTCCCGAAGGCAGCAGCCGGTGTAAAAGCACTGAACACAGGTTTTGAAACTCTGACAGCAAATGATGAAACTCTGACAACAGGAGCTGCAAGTCTGAAAGCAGCCGGAAGCAGTGTGACATCCGGTATCAGCCAGCTGAGTGTCGGTGGAAAGACACTTGCATCTGGTGTGACAACTCTCAGCAATGGACTGAAAACATATACAGATGGTGTAGCTACTCTTGCCGGCAATAACAAAGCATTGACAAGTGGAACACAGCAGCTTGCAGATGGAGCAAAGACACTCGCAGATGGAGCCGAACAGCTTGCATCCGGTACACAGACACTTCATGCAGGAACACAGAAACTGGTTTCCAATAACAGTAAGCTTAACAGTGGAGCTGATCAGCTTGCAGACGGAGCCGGACAGATTCAGGATGGTTCTTCCAAACTTTATGACGGTTCCAAAGAACTGGGCGATGGTATCACAAAACTGGAAGATGGTTCTGATACACTTGCAACCAGTCTGAATGACGGCGCAAAAGAAGTAAAAGAAACAAATGCATCTGATGATACGATCAGCATGTTTGCAACACCGATCACAGATGAAGAAACAAAGATCACAACAGTAGAAAACAACGGTCACGCGATGGCACCTTATATGATGTCTGTAGGTCTCTGGGTAGGATGCCTGGCATTCTGCCTGATGTATCCTCTGACTGAGTACAAAGGAAAACTGAAATCCGGATTTGCATGGTGGGCAAGTAAAGCTTCTGTACTTTATCCGGTAGCAATCCTTCAGGGCGTACTTCTGATTCTTCTGCTTCATGTATTTGATGGATTTACTCCGGTAGAAATGACGAAGACAATCCTGTTTGCAGCACTGACTGGTGCATGCTTTACATCTATTATGTACTTCTTCAACATTACATTTGGTAAGGTAGGAAGTTTCCTGATGCTGATCTTCATGGTTGTTCAGCTTGCAGGATCTGCCGGAACTTATCCGGTTGAGATTTCACCGTCCTTTGTGGCGAAGATTCACTATTATCTGCCGTTTACTTATACAGTAAATGCATTCCGCAGCACGATATGCGGAGGAGAGAGCATCCGTCAGGCTGTAATCGTTCTGATCGGACTGACGATCATTTTCTCAATATTAACAATCCTTCAGTTCAACCATATGGCAAGAAGAAAGAAACAGGGCAAACTGGTTCTTCTCGACTGGCTTGAAGAAAAAGGGGTTGCATAAAGGCAGTCTTATATGCATAATAGAAGAGTGTTCTGATTATATAGAGTCACATCTGTAAAAGCGGATGTGGCTCTTTTTGGATAATGTTGCTTTTGGCGGAAGATGAAGTTTCCAGAATTAACAATTTCATCACATTTTTCCCACAAAGTAAACACAAATCATCCCTATACTCTTAAGCATAAAAGGAAAACAGAAACAGAGATAGCTATTCACGGGAAATGATTTATGAAGTGAACAGTAATGATCCTAAGGAGGGGATTTTGATGAGCGATAAAAACAACAACGTAATGATGAACAATGACATGAATAACAATATGAACAACGACAACGATCCAAAAGAAAGAATGAGAAAAAGAGTAAAGAAAGCAGCCGGAATTGCACTTTGTGCAGTACTTGCAGGCGGACTTGCAGCAGGTTCCTTTGAAGGAATCAATACACTGACCGGATGGAACAGTAGCACAGTAGAAGCTGCATCCAATAAAGAAAATACAACACTTCTTCAGACAAAATCAAAGAAGAAGAGTTCCGATAAGAAATCAGATGACAAAGAGAAAAGCAAAGATGACTCTGAATCAAAGACAAAAGGAAGTCTGGATGTCTCTGATATCGCAGCAGAAGGAATGAAATCTGTTGTATCTATTACAACAAAATCTGTTCAGGATGTACAGAACTATCTTGGATATTATGGATTTGGCGGAAGCCAGGGATATACAACACAGCAGGAAGTTGAAGGAAGCGGTTCCGGTATCATTGTCGGAAAGAATGATGACAATCTTCTGATCGCTACCAACTATCATGTAGTAAGTGGTGCAGATACCGTATCTGTTACCTGCATTGATGGGGAAACCTATGCAGCAACCGTTAATGGATATGATGAAGATAAAGACCTTGCAGTTGTTTCCGTACCGCTCTCTGATATTTCTGATGACACGATGGATCAGATCGAGGTAGCTACGATCGGAAGTTCTGATGATCTGAAAGTCGGTGAACAGGTTGTTGCAATTGGTAATGCACTTGGTTACGGACAGTCCGTAACAACCGGTATTGTCAGTGCAAAGAACCGTAAAATGAACGATCAGGGCATTGAGCAGGATGAAGATTCTGATGCAACAAATCTGATTCAGACAGATGCAGCAATTAACCCTGGTAACAGTG
>ENA-OOWV01001855-OOWV01001855.1-human-gut-metagenome-genome-assembly--contig:-NODE-1855-length-12774-cov-2.332337_pt1 | contig 12774 bp, 12 predicted proteins | sample MGYA00241584_ERZ501337 | MGnify/ENA primary metagenome ERZ501337 (study PRJEB25962, sample SAMEA2042744) | human gut metagenome | biome: human gut; feature: human-associated habitat; material: faeces... | reverse complement strand
TACATCTTTTCTATGCTTACTCAAGCGTGTGATTGACCCTAGCGTGCTTAATCACTCTATCTGATACGATAATAACGCCATTAGAATTACTTGTCAAGAAGTTTTTGTTGACTTTTAGATATAGATTAAGTATGATATGCTTATAAATACCAAGAAAAGCAACGAAAGGAGCGGTTATACTAAGTTATGGAGCATTATGAAAAGAAAATCAGTTTCTTAGGAGAAAACATACAGACCATAAGAAAACACAGAGGAATGAAACAACAGGAACTTGCGGACAAAATCGGTATCAATATGCAGAGCCTTTCCAAGATTGAACGTGGCGTGAATTATCCTACCTTTGATACGTTAGAGAAGATAATGGACGTGCTGGGTGTAACGCCCAATGAATTATTGTCGGGAGAATGGAAATATATCGACCACACCGAGCCATATATCATGGATATTATCAAACGGGAACAGGACTTCAATGTTTCCTTAGATTATCTGTCTGAAAACGAATTTTTCGATAATGAAAACGAATACAAATTTTACATGGAAACCATATTGATTAGATACATCAGCAATTATCTTTCTAATGAGGTTGTAGAAATTGAAGAACTTATGGAAATTAAACAGTTGATACAGCGTCAAAAAATAGAACGTATGATGAAAGTACACAAGGAAATGCGAGGGTTAGACCGATACAGAGAACAACCGAAAGAATACAAATATCACGACCCTTATGATGATTGGATATTCCGTCAGCTTGCAGATATAGACAACAGAAACAACATTCCCAACACTTCGCCACAATTAGATTTTAATGAAACGGACTATGAAGATTATCTAAAAGAGAAATGGAATAGAGGACTTTAATTTTCCTCTTGCATGAAAGATACAGCAAACAAAAAGCCCAATCAAGAGTGCAAAGCACCACCAATGGTGGTAAGGCTCTTTACAGGGTTCTTTCTTTTCTGTGGTGGGTAATCAAGCGAAAAATGAAGAAGTGTTTTGTCATGCTTTATATTTTTATCCCGACTTTGATAATTCAGATTGTGAAAATGATTAAATACAGAAAAGCTAAATAACACGATTTATATTAGCATCACTTTAATGATAAATTAGTTAGAGTGGTGCCTTATTTTTTTCTCTGTACAATCACTTAAATAGGTGCTATAGTAATGGGTAGATAGTATTCGAACAGAAACTATACCACATATTTTTTATTTTTAAACCATGAGGATTATATCAGTTTGAACGAGACCTCATCCATGCAGATTTTCATGATTGTCACTTCCCAGAAAGGAGTGATCGATATGAGAGCAGGATTTATCGGAGCGGGGAAAGTAGGATTTTCCCTTGGAAAATACCTGAAGGAAAACGGCGTAGAGATTACGGGTTACTTCAGCAAATCACCGGAATCAGCTAAATCAGCAGCAGATTTTACTAACACAAAACTATATAAGAGTATAGAGGATATCTTAAGTGACAGTGATACCCTGTTTATTACTGTGCCTGATGGACAGATAAGCAAAGTATGGGATTATATGAAGAATCTGGATATTAAAAATAAAAATATTTGTCATTGCAGCGGTTCGATTTCATCAACCGTTTTTTTTGATGGTGAAAACCTCGGTGCAAATATCTATTCGGTACATCCCCTATATGCAATAAGTGATAAGTGCGAATCATGGAAACACTTGAATAAGGCTTATTTTACTGTGGAGGGTTCGGCAGAGAATCTAGATGAGATTAAGAGTATCTTTGAGCGAGCAGGAAATAAGGTAATCGCAATGGGAGCGGAAAATAAATCTCTTTACCACTGCGGTGCAGTAGTTGTAAGCAATCTCGTAAACGGACTTTTTCAAGTGGGGGCTGAAATGCTTGTAAAATGCGGCTTTGATAAAAAAGATGCAAAGAAAGCCTTAGTGCCTTTGTTTACTGGAAATGCCGACACATTGGCAGAAAAAGGAGTTGCGGCTGCCCTCACAGGTCCTGTTGAGCGAAATGATTTGTCGACTATCACAAAACACATTGAAGCTATTAAGGCAGCATGGATAAACGAGTCTGAGGAAAAGGTGGGATATGAGATGATATATCTTTTGCTTTCAGAAAAGCTTCTCAGTATTGCACAGGAAAAACATTTAGACAGTGACTATTTGAAGATGACGGAGGTAATTAAAAATGAAAAACACAGTATCCACTTTTAAAGAACAGAAGGTTAAGGGCGATAAGATTACAATGCTGACAGCCTATGACTATTCGACAGCTAAATTGATGGATCAGTCAGGTATTAACGGTATTCTCGTTGGAGATTCTCTTGGCATGGTTATGCTCGGATACGAAAATACTTTGCCGGTAACAATGGAAGATATGATTCACCATACAAGAGCAGTTACAAGAGGTGCCAAAGATGCCTTAGTAGTTGGAGATATGCCGTTTATGTCATATCAAGTTTCAGTTGAAGAGGCCATGTATAACGCAGGAAGACTTATGAAAGAAGGAAGATGTCAAGCAGTAAAGCTAGAAGGTGGAGCCTCTGTTTGTCCACAGATTAAAGCTATTACAGCTGCTTCAATTCCTGTTATGGCACATATTGGACTTACACCTCAGTCAGTGAACGTTTTTGGAGGCTTTAAAGTTCAGGGAAAAAGTGAAGAGGGAGCAAAGAAACTCATTGAAGAGGCAAAAGCTGTTGAAGAAGCAGGAGCATTTGCGATTGTTTTGGAATGCGTACCTGCAAAATTAGCGGAAATTATTTCTGAAAGCATTAATATTCCTACAATAGGAATAGGTGCAGGATCTGGCTGCGATGGACAGATTCTCGTTTATCAGGACATGCTTGGAATGGTCTCTGACTTTACACCTAAATTCGTAAAACAATTCGCAAAGGTAGGAGATGTAATGAAAGAAGCCTTTGCTGCATATATAGAAGAAACTAAACAGGGAAGCTTTCCAGCACCTGAACACACATTTAAAATTTCAGAAGATGTAATTAACAAGTTATATTAGGAGATAGAACGATGAAAATAGTAAAAACCGTAGATGAAGTGAGAGTTATAGTCAAAGAATGGAAGAAAGAAGGTCTTACAGTAGGTCTTGTTCCTACTATGGGATTTTTGCACGAAGGACATAAGAGTTTAATTACAAGGGCTGTTTCAGAAAACGATAGAGTTGTTGTCAGTGATTTTGTAAATCCGACTCAATTTGGAGTAGGGGAAGATTTGGAAAGCTATCCGAGGGATTTGGAAAGGGATACTATGCTATGTGAGGAGGCAGGTGCTAATTTAATATTTAATCCTGAGCCGGAAAATATGTATTTTGACGATTTTTCAACATATGTAAACATAGAAAGTCTTTCAGAGGAACTTTGTGGAAAATCACGACCAATACATTTCAGGGGTGTAGGCACAGTAGTATCTAAACTTTTTAATATTGTAAATCCCGACAGAGCTTACTTTGGTCAAAAGGATGCACAGCAGCTTGCGATTATAAAAAGAATGGTTAGAGATTTGAACTTTGATATCGAAATTGTGGGCTGCCCTATAGTTAGAGAAGAGGATGGTCTTGCAAAGAGTTCAAGAAATACATATCTAAGCAAAGATGAGAGAAAGGCGGCACTAATTTTAAGCAAAGCAGTTAAGCTCGGAGAAGATATGGCAAAAGCAGGAGAAAAAGATACAGATAAAATTGTATCAGAAATGATTAAGCTTATTGAAACTGAGCCTATGGCGAAAATAGATTATGTTCAGGCTGTAGACGCTGTTTCAGTTAAACCGGTCAAGGAGATGACAGCACCAGTACTAGTTGCCATGGCAGTTTATATCGGCAAAACCAGATTGATTGACAACTTTATTTACGAAGGTTAAACGGGGGTTAAATATGACATTTGAAATGTTAAAGGGGAAGATACACAGAGCTACAGTAGTTCAAGCAGAACTTGATTATGTAGGAAGCATCACTGTAGACGAAGACTTACTTGACAGTGCTGGAATTTTGGAGTATGAAAAGGTAAGTATCGTAGATATAAATAATGGGAACAGATTTGAGACATACACAATTGCAGGAGAAAGAGGCAGCGGAATGATATGTCTCAATGGAGCTGCTGCAAGATGTGTTCAGACAGGTGATAAGATAATCATAATGTGCTATGCACAGATGACTCCAGAAGAGGTAAAGAAAAATCCACCTAAAGTAGTATTTGTAGATGAGGATAACAAAATATCAAGAGTCGCAAGATACGAAAAACATGGTAAGCTATAAGACATGTAATTTGCAAATAAAAAAGGGAATTTCGGTAATTAAAAAATGTAAAAGGTGAAGAATATGTCATCTGCCCTCGTTGTGAGCAAGAAGTTTATAAAGAAGTAATAATTTATCCATTTTGTAACTTTGGCATAATGGCATGGCTTGAAGGAGAAAATGATGAAAATAGCAAACCAGTGAAAGATAAATCTAAGTAAAATCTCAGCTTAACAATTTAATATCTATATTTACAAAGCAGTTGGTCTTATGATTGACTGCTTTTAAAAAAGACACCGTTTAGGTGTGAGGTCTTTTTAGTGTTATTTATAGTCATATCAAGGCTCGTTTAATTATGGTAAATTCGTGGTAAAATGAGTGCTTTTCTATACTTCAAAATATTTGAAAGTATAGTGTTTATACGGATAATCAAAAATTAGATATAAAATTTTGTTTAATCTATTGGCAAATTTGTTCTTTTATATGGCTTTATATGAAAATGAACAAGAGGGATTTGAAGAAAAGGTGTTTGTATCTAAGTCATACGAGGTTGCTTCATGACAACACGTGATATGGTCTTGTGTGCAATCTTAGGTGCGATTCAGTTTGTTGCCTTTACTTCACTTTCATTTGTGATGTATCTGGAGGTAATCACTTTATGTACTTTTGTGATTGCGATGAGCTTTTCAACCAAACAGGCTGTGATTGGATCTTTGATCTTTACTGTGGTCAATATGTTTATTAAAGGAGTAAACCCTTGGAATGCCATGTATGTTCTGGTGTATCCAAGTTATAGTTTGATCATAGGTCTAAATAAAGAGAGATTAGCAAAAAGAAAGATATATCCAATCTTGTTATGTGGTTTCTTTTCCTTTTTAACAGGACAGATCTTACAGTTGCCATTCTTATTGTTCTCAAAGCAGGTTACTGTTTTATATTTAATTTTGGGGTTACAGGTTTCAATTCCACAGGGAATTATCAGTAGTGTTGAATATGCCTTGATTGGAAATAAATTAGTTGGATTTTTAGAAAAATTACAGAGGAGATATTGAGATGAAAAAGAATATTTTATTAATGGGATTATGTGCAGGAATGATTCTAACAGGTTGTGCTTCACAGAGTGATACAGATTCTTCTGTAAAAGAAGTTTCTTTAGATATTGTCGTAAAAGATGAAGTAAATGATAAAGAATTGTTTAATGAAACTTTGACAAAAGAAGGAGATATTGAAAACTTGTATGATTTCTTATCTGAATGTGATGAATTAGAAATTGTATTTGAAGAGGGCAGTTATGGAGCATATATTGATTCTATGTTAGGGTTAAAACAAGATTTTAATAAAGGGCCATGGTGGTTGTTTTCCAGCGAAAACAATGAAACATGTAAGGAAGAAGGAATGTGCCCAGCTGTACAAAATTTAGAAATCAACGATGGAGATCAGTTTGTATTCTCTTATACCAATGAATTTTAAGATTTGGATTCTTTCTAAAAGATTTATAAGAAAATGAGCATCACACTTAAATCAACAAGTGTAATGCTCATTTTTCTTTAGAATTGCGTCATGCCAATGACGCTTATAATTGATTTCTAGGTTTACAAAGAACGCAATTTAGCAATCAAAGCATCTTGTAAAACTTTTGAAAAGTTGATGTTCTTTTTGGTTGCTTCACGATTCAGCCATTCAGGTATCGTAAGAGTTTTCTTTACGGATTTATTAAAGTGTGTTTTTGCGTAATCTTCTAAATCGACTGAAATAAGATTAATAAATGAATCTTTTCCATCAAAACCTATTGTATTTGCGATGTCAATAGGATGAATGTCATCAATTTTTGATGGCGTTGGTAATTTATCATCATCTAGTTTTGCGGTATATAAATATCCGGCTAAACAATCGATTGCCATTTCCATCGCATCATTTAAGTTTTCACCACATGTCGAGAGATAGTTCAAATCTGGAAATATTACAGAATATCCGTTTTTCTCTTTATAAAAGATAGCTGGGTAAATGGATAACATAAATTAACCTTTTGAAAATATAATTATGAGTCAGGGATTATTTCGGTCCCGCCTGCCTCAAAATGGAAAGATCCATAGCCTTTTTCAAGTCTTTTGAATGTAAAGGAATCGTAACTTTACCTTTTTTGGTTGGATGTATGTATTGTCTGTGAGATCCTACTTGACTTTTTAATATCCAACCATTTGCAAGGATAAGTTTTTCCATATCCTTAGACGTCATTGGCATATGACACTTCCTTGCATTTGTATTATAGCAAAAAAAACACGTATAAAATGAATACGTGTTATCAAGGTAAAGGCTATAAATTAAAAAAATATTAATCAAGTTTATTTAGGATTCGGATAAACAAATTATAAAAGTTCAGATTATAAAGAGATTGAATTTATATTAAATCTAGATTTCAAAATATAAAAATGTGATTTATAAATCTAAAAAACTTAGAAAAATGTATAAAATTACTTAATATAATAAGGGGAAAATGTGCAAAAAATAATAAATACAATTTAGAAAAATGTGTAATTTATATAAAATAAAACTGGAAAAATGTGATATCATAAATATGAGTAATAAAGCAGGTGATTTTAATGAAACGATTGGCTATGCAAGACTTATTGAATTGGAAATCAAGTGAAGATCGTAAACCACTTATATTAAAAGGTGCAAGACAAGTCGGGAAAACATGGTTAATGAAAGAGTTTGGTAAAAAACATTATGATAATCATGTATATTTCAATTTTGACGAAGAAGATGACTTAAAGTCAATTTTCCAAACTAATAAAAATCCTTTTCGAATTATTGAACTCTTATCTATGATATCTGGAGAGCCGATAAAGCCAGGGAATACTTTGATCATATTAGACGAGATACAGGAATGTCCAGAAGCGCTGAATTCACTAAAATATTTTAAAGAAAGAGCAAATGAATATCATATAGTAGTAGCAGGAAGTTTATTGGGAACCTTATTAGCTCAACCAAAATCATATCCTGTAGGAATGGTTCAAATTCTAAATATTTATCCTTTATCATTTGAAGAGTTTCTTTGCGCAATAGATGAAAACTTATACATATACTATAAGGATATTGATAAAAATCAAAGAATAGAAGAGTTTTTTCATAATCGATTATTAGAAGTTTATGATTATTATCTAATTATTGGTGGTATGCCAGAATGTGTTTATTCCTGGTTAAGATACAAAGATCCAGCTAAGATAGACCAAATTCAACATGCGCTTATAGAAATCTATGAAAATGATTTTTCTAAATATAATGGAAAAGTAAACAGTGGTAGAATCCTAATGGTATTTAGGAGCATTGTTACACAATTGGCAAAGCCAAATGAGAAATTTATGTATGGCGCAGTACGAGAAGGGGCACGTGCACGAGATTTTGAAGAAGCAATAGAATGGTTAGTTTCAGCTGGATTGATAGTTAGAGTTTATAATGTATCGAAAATAGAACATCCATTGAATGCATTTAATAAATTGGATCAATTTAAGTTGTTTTTATTTGATACAGGGCTCTTAAAACATATGTCCGGATTGGATAATAAAGCAATTCTTTTAAAGGATAATTATCAATTTAAGGGACCTTTTACGGAAAACTATGTTTTACAGCAACTTCGTAGACATTTTGAATCAAAGATTCATTATTATTCAAGTAAGAATCAGGAAATTGATTTTATTCTCCAGAATGGTATTGATATTATTCCTATTGAAGTAAAAGCAGGAGAGGATAAATCCGCTGCATCTTTTAAAAATTTTATTTCGAAGTATCAGTCTAAAGTAGCTATTCGATTTTCTAAAAGAGGATATCGAACAGATGGATCGATTACCAATATTCCATTGTATTTAATAGAAAAGACAAAAGAGTTTATTGAATAAAACTTTTTTGTTTATAGCTGATGTTAAATTGAGAAAATTAAAATCAAGGTTATCTATCCATTTTGGATAGATAACCTTGTTGCTTTATTTAACGATTTCTGGATCATTAAAGATATCAAATGCTGTCATTACCATAGTTTTTGTAGCTGTATGTAAAGAGTATTGAGCGTTTTCTCCATGAATATATGGCAGGAAATCTTGATTGTGAGCATAAACTTTTGGGCTGGCACCGGTATCAGTTTCGCAATAGACAGTAGGACAAACTAATGAGATATTACCAATATTTCTGGATCCACCTAAAGAGTAAAAATTATTTCCAAATAATCAAATGGATTATTTCGATAAGAAATTCATGACTAAGCTGATCATTGTTTCTTTTTCTTCTGGTCTAGATTCAGCAATCATCAAAGTAATTGCGACAAGAGCGCTATTAGAGATAATTGGAGTACCCTCTATGATAAGATGGTTATTCTTATTTAAGAACTCAAGAAAAATGGTTGCACCAATTCGTTTGCAACCATCGGCAAATGGATGATCTTTAATTAAGAAGTATAGAAGATTGGCTGCCTTTTCTTCAATACTTGGATATAATTCTTGACCAAATACATTTTGATAAACGGCAGCTAAGATACCATTAAGTTTACCTTCTTCTTTTTCTATACCAAAAACATCAGAATCAAATTTCATTTTATCAATTAACTCTCGACACTCTTGGTAACTTAAACGATAAATAAAATCTGTTCCTTCTGGTTTAGAAAGTAAACCATGGTCATAATCATCTAGTAAAGATAAGGCGTTGGCATAAGTTTCAATAACGTTTAAAACTTCTTTTTCGTCTAATTCTAAGGTTGATGCAAGTATTCTAGTTTGAATTTCAACAGTTTTATGCAAAGCATCTAGTCTTTTTTGGTTTATGGTATATCCTTTGATCATATAGTCTTTTAAGATAGAGGTAGCCCATTTGCGAAATATGATGCCATTAGGGGATTTAACGCGGTAGCCGACTGCTAGAATCATATCAAGATTATAAATCTTAATAGTACGTTTGACTTTTCTTTTTCCTTCAGTTTGAACAAGTGCGTTTTCCGCACATGTTGAATTTTCATCCAGTTCATTATCATCGTAGATATTTTTGATGTGTCTAGTGACTCTAGATCTATCGACATCAAATAAAGTAGCCATCTGATCTTGTGAAAGCCACACATTTTCACGATTCTCGCTTACCGTAACTTCTAATTCCAATTCACCATTTTTAAAGATTACAACTTCTTTTGACATATTATTGTCTCCTATCTTATATCTATTACTCTAGCATTGTTAAAAGATGTTGTCATTGAACCTGTTGTTTAAACTTCAGAGGACGATTTTGAGAAATATAGGCATAGCTAGCTAATATAGGTGACTGTGCTTATTGAAGCTTTAGTCAAAGAATGATATGTTGTTTCTATAGTTAGTAGTACGATACCTCTTGAATGTTTTTTCTTAATTAAAGTCTGATAACGGTATATATAAGAAAATTCACAAATATGGTAAACGATATACTTTAAAGTATAATACTCATAAGTTATAGACCATCAAATAATTCATATATAAAAAGAAAGGATATCGTCAAAAAAAATAAAGGTCTAGCCACAAATATATGATCAAGATTGAGTCGTATTATTTGTAGATGGACCTTATAATATTTATTCATCCTTTATGTGCAAAGGACGAGCCATAATTTATTTATTTTTATGGAGTTATAAAAATGTTTTGTAAATAATATTTTACATTATTGGAAAATCACTTTAAAAGAAATGGGAATTGTGGTATATTAGCATGGTAGTTCGGCTCTCTCTCGAAAATAACCGGGGGAGGGGGGTATATATCTGCCCTCTAAAGTATGAAAAGAGCAGAATTATGAATCTGTATATTGTTCTTGAAAAAATAAAGTTTTTAGGGAGTGTGAGATAATTTTTTAAGCATTGTTTCACCATTTTTTTTAGACAGGAAGTATACATAGTGAACTGGTATGTGTTATTTGTACAAACTTTATACGAAGATAAGTTGTGTTCATTTTTTAATCGAGATAGAAAAATTTTTGCGTTTAGTGCGAAAATTGAATACTATCGCAAAGATAGAAAACGAAATGAATTAAAGTCTTTGTTTCCAGGATATGTTTTTATCAAGACTGAACTAAATCAAAAGGAATTTAATGACTGGTTAAGACATCAGGAACAGAAAAAAGGCTTTATAAAACAACTACAGTATGAAGCAGAAAATGCGCTCACCCCAGAAGAAATTCAATTGTTTAATATGTTGTTAGATGACAATGGGATATTAAGAATGTCCTATGGGAATACTGTCGATTCAAAACTGGTTATCAAAAAGGGGCCTTTAGCGAATTTTGATTCTTATATTATTAAATATGATAAAAGAAATCGAATTGCTACCATGGATTTATTCTTTTTGAACAAACGTTGGATTGCTGGAGTAACGTTATTAGATTGTGTTGAAAATAAGGAAATATAAAATATAGTAGGTTTACCACATATTTTATGATTCCAGATCATTTTCTCTAAAACATGGTAATTCCATGGGGTAGGGGAAAGTGTATTTACATGGAGGTTTTAAGGAATGGATTTAAGAGAATTTGATTATGAATCGGGTGACATAATTTAAAATATGAATCGGATAGGTTTTATAAAAATGATAATTGAAACCCTATTTGTTTCAATTTTAGTTTGCGTGTTACCATTTTCAATGGAATTTAGAATAAAATTGGTAACTTTATATGCATTAACCCAGATTTTAGTTGGCCGGTATCAAGGAAAATCATTATTATTTTATGATGAAGTTAGATTATTGTTGATTGGTTTTGCGAGTTATTTGTTTAGTGGTTTTTTGGTCATACCAAGTTCGGAATTAAATGTGTTTGTGACCTTACACTTTATTTTTGCGACCATTCTTGCATTTGTATTTAATTTATTTGAGAATAGATATTTACATATTTTTTTGCGGCCTATTTTTAAGAAAAATGTAATGATTATAGGAACTGGTCATACAGCACAAGCATTATATACTGTTTGTAAAGGAAATAGATATGCTTTAATGGATCCTATATGTTTTATAGACTGTAATGAATCTGAATATCTTGAAGTGAATCAAGAATATGTTGTAAATGAGAAACCGATTTATAAAGTAAAAGATGTGGAAGATATTATTAACAAAGAAAAGATAGATACTGTTCTATTAGCAATACCACAAATGTCCAAAGAAAATGTAAAAAAGATAATAAGTAGGATACAAGATAAGGTTTTAACTGTTAAATATTTGCCACAAGTACCGGGATCGATCAACTTTGATTCAAAGATTGAAGATTTTGATGGATTATTGATGATTTCTAGTGTAACTGGAAAAATTAAATTGGTTAGCAGATTTTTTAAGAGGGCAATAGATATTATTGCGTCTTTGGCTGGAATGGTATTGTTAATTCCTCTTACAATTTTTGTGTATTTGAAAAATCGTTGTGAAGGAGATAAAAATCCAATATTCTTTACGCAAGAAAGAATAGGAAAAAATGGTAAAACGTTTAAAATTTATAAATTTCGAACTATGATTCCTAATGCCGAAAAAGTGTTAAAAGAATTAATGGAAAAAGATCCAAAAATAAAAGAAGAATATACAAAAAATAAAAAACTAGTGAATGATCCAAGGATTACAAAAGCAGGGAAATTCTTAAGAGAAAAGAGTTTGGATGAATTTCCTCAATTTATCAATGTATTTTTAGGTCAAATGAGTTTAATTGGTCCAAGACCATATCTCCCTAGAGAAAAAGAAGATATGGGAAATTATTATAATAGTGTAATTGCATGCAAACCAGGATTAACAGGTATGTGGCAAACACATGGAAGAAGTAATGTCTCGTTTGAATATAGATTAGAGTTAGATGATTATTATTATCATAATTGGAGCTTTTGGTTAGATATCACGTTGTTTTTGAAAACCATAAGACAAGTACTTTATGGAGATGGTGCGATGTGATGTTTACAACTAAATGATATTCTTGATTCATTAGTTATAGATATAAATTTAGCATGCAAAATTTATTGTGAAGTGGAGAAGTAAATAAATGAGAAAATATTAAGTTGTGGTTGTAAAATCAGTTATGTATTATCTAACTTTTATTCTATTAAGAAAAATTGGTGAAGAGATTTTAGAAAATATTTGATTTAATTAATAAGAGTAAATTCCTGATTCGAGATAAGTACATCGAAAATTGTCTGAAGAAAACACGTTTAATTTGGTTTCTATATTGTGTGGAAAGATTTCTAATATAGTCATTTATTTTTTCTAATGTGGCACTTAGAAATATCTACCAGGAAATAAAATTAGCGTAGATAGGTTAAGAAATGTCTGTTTTGCTACTTTTTATAGTGTAAAAATTCGTCATATTTTACTATAGTATAAATTTGAAAAACTGAGACTAGTTAATAAGACTGAATTTTTGGAATTAGTAACGCAATAATTGATGTAACTTTTTCAGAATAATCAAGAAAAAGGGAGGGGAAGGATGATAAGTGTGTACAGTGGTAATATTATATAGAATATAATTATCATCTAAAAAGTTAAGAAAGTGAATAAAAAGATAATTTTTCAGTTATTTATTGATATC
>ENA-OOWV01001847-OOWV01001847.1-human-gut-metagenome-genome-assembly--contig:-NODE-1847-length-12795-cov-10.428257_pt1 | contig 12795 bp, 10 predicted proteins | sample MGYA00241584_ERZ501337 | MGnify/ENA primary metagenome ERZ501337 (study PRJEB25962, sample SAMEA2042744) | human gut metagenome | biome: human gut; feature: human-associated habitat; material: faeces... | reverse complement strand
ATCATCAGCTGCTCATGGAACGGGTACTTGTAAAGTCGGGCTGCCGTAGTAAGGAACCCTGCCCATTCCTGCCAGCTTCCAGTGAGTTGCGTTGCCACTTTCTCCGCCATCTGTGCATATAGTTCAGCTTTGGTTGGCATGGTGTTCTGTCCTCCTTTCGGTTTTTGGGTAAAAGAAAAGCAGGAAACCTAAACGATTTCCTGCTAAGTAAAACTGTGAATATTACATTTTAGTTATTTAATATCTCTGCAATCGTGTTTGGTGCATATTTATTGAGTTCATGTCCTGCATTTGGAACGATGTGCAAAGTGGCTTGGGGTAGCAGTTCTTTTAGCCTTTTAGAAGCCTTTAGATTGGCAGTATCCTTTTTGCCACACAAAATTGTCACTGGACAACGAATATTGTTTAATTGAGAAGTAAAATCCAATGACCGCATAGAGTGAGCCAATTTTATGGTGCTGCTTTTTGATAGTCCCATACTTTCAAAAGCCTTGTCTGGCATACAACGGAAGATAAGATTTTGAAAATCTATCAGTAAACTTGGAACTTTATATTGTGCGCCAATCAAAACCAGCGAAGCCACTTTTTCTTCATGCCGAATAGCAAAATCAATCGCAAGAAGCGCACCTAACGAAAGGCCGCAGATACGAAGCGGCTCTTTTACTTCTGAATACCGCTGTTCTAAATCGCCCAAAATCTGCGAATATGATATTTCATCTTCTGCTGAAGAAAAAAGTTCTGGGCAATCGACATCGGAAATTGATAGTTGTTGGACTACTTCTTTCCAGTCCTGTGCAGTTTGTCCCAACCCATGTAAAAGAACCGTTTTCATTAAACACCTCCTAAGTTCAAGATAATCATCAATGCACAAACAAACTGGAATTGTTTACTGTTTCTTCTTTACAACGAAACCAATAACGAACAAAATAATTGCAGGAATTACCAAAAACAAAGCATTTACTAACACCCACAAATAAAAAGGTGCAGAGTTTAGCGATGTTGAGTATTGAGTATAATCAACGATGCTCTTAATAACAAATACAATCAACAGAATGAGACTCACAATGTTGCATATCATAGGTACTTTCTGTTTCATTCTAAACACCTCAATAAATTATTGTTTGTTGCTTAGATTATACTTCATCCATCTCTCTAAGTATAGTGGGATATTGTGATGAAAGTGAGAGAAATCGCTTATCCGTCAGACAATTTCTCTCACTATATTTTTTACACGATAAATTTACTGGTCAAAATCCGGGTACAGCTCCAGCTGGGAAAAGTCCTCATCGGTCATCACGCAAAGCTTCATAAGGGCGCTGTCAGTCAGCTCCCTCAGTTCCGTTTCCTCCGGTGATAGCTCGCCGCGCATCTCACGCAGGCTGTCGATCAGTCCGGTGCGGCTGCCGGTATTGTAAATGCACATCAGGTTCATTTCCTCAAAAGTAAAGTTTCCCATATCAAATCTCCCTTTCCGCACTCTTTTTGGGTGCTGTCTTTTTGTGTTCTGCCTTGGGCTGGCTTTTCAGCTGCTCCATGACGGACTTTTTCTTTTCCCGTTCCTCCCGATGGGCAGCGGCAGCCAAATCCATGAGGGAAATGGGCTGACCGTTGCGGGCCTGCTGTTCCAGCTCTGCCACCGTAGGCTCTTTTGCGCCATTGTTGATGATACCGTCGATCATGCCGTAATCGTCCTCCACGGCCATCTCCGCATTTTTCAGCGGATTTTCCGGCAGGAATCCGGGGATCTGGGTAAAACCAACACTGTCACAGTAATGACAGGATACCTTACCGTCCTGCTTGATCGCAACGATGTCACTGACACTCATAGAAGGACTGTGAAAATCCGCCGGCTTTTGCAGATTAAACTGCTCATATAGTTTTTCCAGCTGCTCCGGTACCGTGCCAGACTCCCTCAGCGGAGCTGTGTAAATGAGGTCATAATTGCTGCGGTCTATGGAAATGTCATGGGACTTTAACCAATCCAGATTCATAAAGCGCACATTCTGCGGATCGTCACGGCTCACCTGATAGATAGCAAAGCAATCTCTGTTCTGGGATAGAAATGCCTGTTCGCGTTCCTGCTGATGTTCCTGACGCTCCATGACCTTTTCGTGGAACTGAGGGCTTTTCTCCCATTCCTCACGGTCCACGCCAAAAAGACCGCCATGATCCATGATTTCCTGCGGGTCAAACACCATGCTCTCCGTATTGTCCTCATGCAGCACATAGACGGTCAAACCGGCGGCATCCAGTTCCAGCGCCCGTTCTCTGGTAACAGGGAGCATCCCATCATAGGAGTAGCCGTATTCCTGCATATCTGGTGTGGAGACCTGCTCATCCGGCATGGGGTATTCATCCAGTGCCTGCTCCTGTGCTTCCGGCAGCTGGGAAGAAGCAGCCATCTGACTGGCCTCTGCCTGCATCTGCTGGTAGGCAGCTTCCTGCAAGGTCTCAATCATGGACAACGGTGCGTATTTTACCGAGTCTCTGCCCAAATCGTTGTCATCACAAATCTGGAGAACTGCCTTCATGCGGGAAATCTCCGGCATATCCAGCTGACCACCATCCAGCTCTTTCATGGATGCGGCATCGTAAAGGGTATAGTCCCAGCCGCTGTCACAGGACTGGATATGAAGATAGGTGGCATCGTCAATCAGAAACAAAGCCTCCTGCTGGTTGGCATCCGCCCCCAGCACTTCCATTTCCGGCATTGCCGCAGCCAGTTCCTTTACCGCTTTTTGCACCAGAGGATTATCACGGTAATAGTCGATTGCCTGGATGGTGTCCAGGTCAATGGTCTGGCCGGTCAAAATCGGAAAAGGTCCTTCATAGTCGCTTCCGTCTTTCAGCTCAAAACCAATGCCCTTGATCCCGTTCATTCGTTCTGCCGGAATCTCCTGATAAATGCGGATTGCTTCCTCCAAAGACAGGTTATCGTGGTATTCTCCGAGGTTTGGAAATTCCATGCACTCTGCTACATAGTAGGTCAGATCGCCGGTCGGCAGCCTATCAGATACCTTAATGGCATCTGCTGGCTGCTCTATCGGGGCGGTTTCCGGCTCTACCTTTGCATGAGGGTCGATTCCGCGCTCTTTGCAGATTTCCTTATAGTGGCGCTCAATGTCGGAGATCAAAGTGCCGGAGGTTTTGTTGATGGTCTCCAAACTGGCTCTCAACTCTTTCAGTTCCTTGCCCTGACTCCAACTGGCAATATAGCCAAAGCTGTTTTCTCCAGTCTCGATGCCAAAATATTTGCAGACTGCATAGGAGATGCTTTCAGCCTCCACTTCTTCCGTGTGACGATCTTTCCTCTGTTTCTGCAAAAACTGGGAGAGGGTAGAAAAGCCACCGGTAAAATTCAGCCCTTTTTCCTCGGTCAGCATCAAGCGTCCATCTTCCGTCAGTTCCAACGGCTCTGTCAGCAGAACGGAGCCTGCATGGTTTACAACCACTCGTTCTTCCACACAGACCGGATCTCCAGGATCGTAGTCAGAACCGCGCAGATCATAGCAATAAACGCCCTCTGGCAGATTATCGCGAGCAATCCGTCCGTTGGAGAACAGACCAAGTTTATCAAACAGCTCGATCTCCTGATATTGCTCGTCATTGGCAATCTGAATCTTTTTCTGATTGTGGAGCTTGCTGTGGGCAATCTCGTGTACTGTGGCTGAAACCGTCTGAACCTCACTCATGCCCTGACGAATGGCAATTTTCTGATGATCGGCAGAAAAATAGCCGTCCGTATCGGCGGCCATTGCTTCAAAAGTAATCGGCACCGGTGCGCTGCGGCGCAGGGCCTCCATGAATGCCTCATAATTTGGCACATTGCCGGAAAGGGAGGAAGCAAGCTCCGGCAAAGGTTTCCCGTCGGTCTGACTCACATCAAAGACCTTGACAGGGCGAAACATGGGAATCTCGATTTCTTTTTCCTCTGTGACGATCTTTCCGTCTTTATCCAGAATCGGAGCCTTGGTATCCGGGTCCAGCTTCTGCTCCTCGATTTTCTTCTTATACGGTGTGGGAGCGATGATGGTAATGCCATGCTCGCCCTTTTTTACATGACGCTCAAACTGGTCTTTCCACTTATTGTATCCGGCTACCAAAGTGGCGTCCGGCTTCTGCATATAGATGAGCATGGTGTTGTTTACCGAATAGCGGTGAAATCGGGACATGACGGACAGATAGCGCATATACTTTTCGCTTTCAAACAGTTCTTTGATGCCCTGCTCGATGCCATCTGTGATTTCCCTTAGCCGTTCTCGGTTGGTGGGTTTGTTCTCAGCCATGATTTTCAATCTCCTTTCCAAGTGTGTGATTTCTGCTGTGTGTTCTGCAATCCATGCCTTTTGTTCTTCTTCACTTTCATAAAGAAAAAGGTCCAGCAGGTACTCTACATAGGGTTTCTTCTGGATTGCTTCCACAAAACGGGGGTGCGGTTCTTCCTCCGGTGTCCTGGGAGAACGGTCGGCTTCCCATTTTTTCAGCAGATAGTAGTAATCGGACAGTACGCGATAACAGCGCTGTCGATCCTCCCGAAACTTCTGTGCCTCGGTTTTTTGCCGGACATATCTCCTGCGGGGCGGGGCCTGACTGTCATAGATCAGGCCAAAGTCCTGTGCCAGTTTCTCCGCCGCTTCTTTTGGGGAGAGGTCAAAGAGCTTTGCGGTAAAGTCGATCACATCCCCATCTTCACCGCAGCCAAAGCAGTGGAATCGCTGGTCTACCTTCATGCTGGGGTTCTTATCATCGTGAAAAGGACAGCAGGCCATACCATTTCGTTTGACCTCGATCCCATAAAACGCTGCCGCTTCTCTGGTGCTGACCGACTGCTTGACCGCTTCAAATACATTCTCTGCCATGTGCCTTTAACTGCCGGACTTTTTCACAGGGGGCTGGTATCCGGCGGCTTTCGCACGCTCACTGGCAGCTTTGCGACGCTCGGCGCTGTATGGCTCCCGGACTGATACACACCGCTTGGGGACGGTAAAGTTATGGGCGTCCTTTCGGGTGATCTGGTCGGGGTGCTTTTTTGCCAGCAGTTCCAGCTTCTCCATCAGACGGGGATCGTGGGTGTAGACCTCAGCCATTGGTTCTGCCTGGTTATAGAGGAGAATGGTTTCCCGTTCCACTAAAGAGAGCTTCATCGGCTGCCTCCTTTCCGCTGGTCAAATTCCAGCTTGAAGTTGGCATACTGTCCATCGTCCTCCAAAACCACAGTGGCATCGTAGGTCTTGCCGGTTTTCTCCGAATATAGCCCCGTCACACGGACACGGCCATCGTTCAGCAGCGCAGACACCACAGCCTTGGTCGGCTGTTTTTTCTTGGCAGCCCACCATTTGTTGTTTTTCCAGATTGCAAATTTGCAAGAATCATTCTGACAGAAGAAGCCTTTTTGCAGTTCTGCAACTTCACCGCCGCAGCGAGGGCATTTGCCCACCACCTCACGGGGCGGAGTGAACAGGTACTCAGTTCCCTTGATGACCTGATAAGTCCCCACCAGATCTTTCAGCATGGTGCTGATCCCGTCTAAAAACTCCTCCGGGGCAAGCTGCCCGCGCTCGATCTCGCCCAGGCGGTACTCCCACTCGGCAGTCAGAAGCGGCGATTGCAGTTGTTCCGGCAGCACTGTGATCAGGGAAACTGCATCGTGGGAAGGGAGAAGCTGCACCGTTTTCCTGCTCTTTTTTCGTTCCAGAAAACCGGCAGATACCAGCTTTTCCAAAATACCGGCACGGGTGGCCGGTGTCCCCAGACCTTTTCTCTCAGCATCCTCTGGCATATCATCTTTCCCGGCAGTCTCCATTGCGGACAATAGGGTGTCCTCCGTAAAGTGCTGAGGCGGACTGCTTTTGCCTTCTTTGACGATTGCCGCAGAAACCGAAAGTGTCTGTCCTTCGGTCAGCTCCGGCAGGGCTTTCTCTACGCCCTCTTTTTTCGGCTCTGTATCCTTCATTTTGGCACGGTAAGCGTCCTCCAGTGCTTTCCATCCGGGGTGCTTCACCGTTTTTCCTTTTGTGGTAAACTCCCCACCGGCACACGCTGCAATCACAACGGTTTCCGAATAGATATGGGGCTGGGCTACGGCGCACATCAGACGCAGGGCCACCAGCTCCAGCACCGCTTTTTCTCCCGCAGGAAGGGCAGAAAGGTCTGCATCCTTGAGATTTCTGGTAGGGATTACTGCGTGGTGGTCGGTTACTTTCTTATCGTTGATTACCGTCTGCGGATCACAGGTAATGGCGATCCCTTTGCGAAACGGCATAGCATTGGCAACCAGATTCACCAGCACCGGCAGGCTGTCTGCCATATCACCGGTCAGATAGCGGCTGTCAGTACGGGGATAGGTGCAGAGCTTCTTTTCATACAGGCTTTGCAGATAGTCCAGGGTCTGCTGGGCTGTAAATCCAAGCAGGCGGTTGGCATCTCTTTGCAGGGTAGTCAGGTCATAGAGGGCAGGCGGCTTTTCGGACTTTTCCTTGCACTCCACCTTTTTGATTGTGACATTTGCACCCTGACAGGCTTCTTTCAGCTGCTCTGCAGCGGCCTTATTCGCCATGCGCTCCCCGGATACGGTAAGACCGGGCAGCTCCAGCGCCACGGTATAAAAGGGAATCGGCTTAAAGGTGTCGATCTCAGCTTCTCGCTGGACAATAAGCGCCAGTGTTGGGGACATCACGCGCCCGATGTTGAGGGTTCGGTGATACAGCACGGAAAAAAGCCTTGTCGCATTGATCCCCACCAGCCAGTCGGCCTTGGCACGGCAGAGGGCAGCATCCCGAAGTCCGTCATAATCCGCACCGGGGCGCAGGTTTGCAAAGCCTTCCCTTATGGCAGAGTCCTCCATCGAAGAAATCCAGAGCCTTTTCATAGGCTTTTGACAGTCTGCCAGCTCATAGACGCTGCGGAAGATCAGCTCACCCTCGCGTCCGGCATCGCAGGCATTTACCACTTCCGTCACATCCGGGGCATTCATCAGCTTTTTGAGAATATCAAACTGCTTTTTCTTATCTTTTCCCACCACCATCTGCCAATGTTCCGGCAGGATAGGCAGATCATCATATCGCCACTTGGCATACTTTGGGTCATAGCTGTCTGCATCCGCAAGACCGGCCAGGTGGCCCACGCACCAGCTGACACGCCAGCCGTTACCCTCCAGATACCCATCCTTACGAGCAGTTGCACCGATTACCGTGGCCAGACTTTGTGCAACCGATGGTTTTTCAGCAATCACCAGCTTCATAATCTTCAACCTCCCATTCATTCTGCCAATTATCAGACAGTTTTTTTGCAATGCTGTGTTCTGAGGCAAGTGTAATGTCATAGCCAAAGCGATAATCATATCGGTACAACCTGCCAATCAAATCATTGATTATGATATTGCAGGCCATAATCACACGCTCTTTATCCACCTGCATCAGTTGATAGCGTTGATAATTGTTGTAATATTCTCGATGTCTGTGGGTTCTGCTGACCGTATCTTCCATCAGACAATCTATGGCATCTTTTTCACCATCTTCTTTGCTGCCCTGTGTATAAGACAACAGTTCCTTAACCATGGGAAAACTTTGTTCATCTACCGTTGCTTCTTCGCTCAAAAAACCGATATAAGCTTTTAGTAACAGGCTAACTGCTGTTTTTTCAGCTTCAGATAAAGCGTTCATGGTCTCCGCTGCATCAGGCAACAGTTCCTTTTCCACAAATTCATCTATCTCACCAGAATAAAGCATTCGGATTGAGTCCACACATAAAGAGCGTTTTTGGGGTGCGGTCTCAATTTCAAAATCATAAAGATCCAAGTCATCGTCCTTCTTTGATTTTTTTTGAACTTTGCTTATAGCAGTGAAAAGAATGTCTCCTCCAAAGTAAATTCCGAAGGCGACCAGATCAAAAATAATCAGAAAGTGTAATAACAAGTTCCAGGTGTTCATTGTGAGGTCCTCCTTTCTTTGACCATGTGCTGATTTTGGGTGTAGATTTGCAGTAAGAGAGTGAGTAGAGCAGCAGAGGACAGGAATTTCTCCCTGTCCTCTGTCCCTTATCCCGCAATGATTTGAAATATGCTACGCTCAAACGGTTCAATCTGTTCTATCACTTTCCTCATTAGGGTCAGAACCCTCAAAACCATCCTCAAGGACTTCCTCATCTTCGGTTTCCCATTCCTCGGAATCTTCCTCGCCATAATCATAATCGTCCAGACTGTCATTGCCCTTGGTCTTAGGCTTGTTCTTAACGAGCTTCAAGTAGGCAAATACGCCACCGCCTCCCAGCAGAGCCAGCAAAAGGACTATCGCAGCCGGGTTCAATCCGGCAGGCTTCTCTTTTTCCGGCTCCGATGTTTCTGCCGGAGGTTCCGGTGCTTTGCCCGTACATTTACTCTTATCAGTTGCGCAGACCGGGCAGGCCGTATTGACTGCCCCTGCTTCACATTTTGTTGAACAGCTGCATACCGCAGGCATCTCCTCTTTGGGTTTTCCATCTTCCATCAGCGCCGCAAGGTCTGCATCGTCCACCTGATTCAGAAAGTGAACAGCAGTCTCCTTGTCCTCATTCGCCCTATCAATCAGGATGTAAAAGTAATTTCCAGCTTTGGTCGTAACAGTAATAAGCTGCTTATTGCCTCCAAAATCATCCACCAATGCCGCATTCCCCTCCGGTGTAAGTGCCGGTGCCGGTTCTGTTTCTTCCACAATCACATTGCTGTCATTGGTAGAATCCTCTGCCGGTGCCGCCGGAGCCTGTTCTGACCCCTGTGCGAAAGCAGGGATCGTAAAGCCAAATGCCACAACCATTGTCAGGCAAAGGGCGGAAAGTGTTTTGCAAATTCTTTTATTCTTCATAAGCGGTAGCCTCCTGATTATTTGATTCCGACAGTGCTGTATCTCTGCCGTGGTTCATTCCACCGGAAAGCATAGCGTTCAGCTGTGCTGGAGTCATGCGTAACGCACGAACCATCTGAACGATTTCCAGATTCTCTGCCTCCGTTTTCTGTGCTTCCAGGGTCTTGAGCTTTTCCTGATATTCCGCAATCTTCTCACGGGTTTTCTCAATTTCCTGGTCGATACGTTCAATTTTGTTTTTTGCCATAACCGTTCACTCCTTTCCACAAAGTCTGTTACCAGTTCATCAGGCCGTAGCCCTTAATACTTTGATAATTCAGGTCATAACTTTTGATCTTGCAGGCATCGCCGGAATTTCCCTCCACGGTATAAACACGGCTGCCATCCGTACCGATCACGATACCCACATGGTCTGCTGTCCCATCCAAATCCCAATCAAAGAAAATTGCATCTCCGGGAGCCAGATTGTTATAGCCTCTTGCACCCCATTGTCCATGAGACTGGAACCACGGAACGCCCTGCCACTCACAGCCTGCAAAGCGCGGTTCACTTTTTCCAGCCTGGTTATAACACCAGGATACAAAGCAGGCGCACCACTCTACGCGGCTGTCAAAGCCATACCAGCTCCAATAAGGATAGCCGCCCACATTGCCGACCTGACGCTTGGCCAGCTCCACCAACTGCGGATTTCCGGGACGGGTTCCATTTACAAACTGTACACCGGTCAAGTCCTCGGAATTGCTCATGTCAGGGGAACCACCGCCAAACAACAGCGGCTTATTGCCCATGGTCTGCCGGTAAACCTGATACATTTCCATCTGCTCCGGGGTCAGTAACTCCGACGCCACAGCGGAAATGGGCTTGCTGGTGAGTTTCACATTCAAAATGTAATACTCATAGGGGACTTCTTCTGAGGTGGTCTCGCCGGTCTCCGGGTCGGTGGAGGTCTCCGTGCGGTAGCGAATCTCCACTTCCTCAGTAAGCGTCAGCTGATACTGTGCTGCAAACACACGCGCCAGCTCTGCCTGAGCGCTCTGCCGGGTGTAGCCTTGCAAAACGGCAGACAGAAATGCTGCCAGCTCATGAGGGTCATGACCGATCATACCAAGGTCATAGCGATACTCGTCATACCCTGGGTGGCTGCTTTCTATGTTGTCGATTTCCTCCTGCAACTGGGCTTCTCTGGCTGCATAATCTGCCTCCACCGCCAGCATTTCCGGGTCATCCGACGGATAGGTGGTGCCGGAGAGAACGGAACCGATGCTCTGCGCCATCATGGAGCAGGAGGACATGGTATTCATCAGCATACAGGTAATGAGGAACAAAACCCCTGCCATCAGGAAACCCTTCTTGTGGCGCATGACGAATGCCCCTGCCTGCTGTGCCTTTTCTTTTACCGTCCTTGCGGCTTTTCCGGTTTTGGACGCAGCCTGGGCGGTATTTCCGGCAGTCTGACCGGCGTGTTTGGCGGCGGCATACTGCTTTTTGATGGCCTGCTTTTGCTGCCAGCGGGAAAGAGGGTTGCTGGCAAACTGGGGATTTTCCTGCAAAGATTTCTGGTACAGAACATTTACATTTGCCTTTTCCAGTTGACGCTCTGCCTGGGCTGCTTTGCGGTACGGCTTCAGCTTGTGGCTGCGATAGCCCTCCCGCACCAGATAAGCGCCGGTCTCCACCGCCTCCTCGGACTTGTGGGCGCTTTCCACGCCCACATTGTCCTGCTCTGTTTCCCGGATCTCTTTGTGGAGCTTGCCTGCGACCAGATGGACGGGAGCTTCCCTGACTCCTTGAGAAACTTTGGAAGGTGGCTTTTTCTTGTCCTCAAAGGTCAGCTTCGAGGTCTTTTTTCCGGTATCCGGGTCAATGACCGTCTGCCTGACCTTTTTCTTTGGGATATTGGCCTGCGCCTTATCTGCTCTGGCCGCAGCTTTCTCCGCTTTACGGATCGGCTTTTCCAGTGCAGGATCAGACCGTTCCTCATCAGTAAAGCGCAGGCGCGGCTCTTTATTCAAACCATTCTCCCAGCATGAGGGAGGACATCATGTAGTGCAGCTCTGCATAAATGGCCATTCCCACAGGATCGTTGAACATACAGCCGGACAGGTAGGCATAAAACTGTGCCACCACATCGGACAGGATCTTCGCTTCGGTTCCTTCCAGAACCAGACCACCCATACCTTCCTTGGCACGGATGGTGCTCCAGACCTCTGCCAGACGGAGCAGCCCCACCTGACCGGTCTCATTCAGTTCGGCTGCCTGATCTGCCGCCGTGCGGCACTCACTTACCGCATCGGCCATGACCGTAAGCAGCTGGCTGCGCTGGGCATTTACCGCCCTGTCAAAAAACATCAGCGGGTTTTTATTCAAAATGTTGGGGTTCATAATCATTCATCCTCCTTTTTCAATTCTTGAGGTTTGGTGGTCATAATGCGGTAAAGTTCGGTGTTCTTCGGGAAGTGGTCTACAAACGGCAGGATCGTGGAGCCATAGAACAGCAGGCCCTCGCCCTCACCGGAGTGGGTCACATAGCTAAGCTGGTGCGTGGAAATGCCCAGCTGCTTGGCGAGAATCTGACGGTCTCCGCCTGCCTGGTTGAGCATATACACGAAGTCGGAATTTTCAAAGATATTTTCCACCTCGCGGCTGCTCAAAAGGTCTTTGACATTCTGGGTGATACCTGTCGGAATACCGCCCCATTTTCTGAATCGCTTCCAGATTTCCACCGTATAGGCGGCGGTCTGCTCCTCCTTCAAAAGCAGGTGCATCTCGTCGATGTAGTAACGGGTGGACTTGTGGGCGGCACGGTTGATGGTAACGCGGTTCCACACCTGATCCTGTACCACCAGCATACCGATTTTTTTAAGCTGCTTGCCCAGTTCCTTGATGTCATAGCAGACAATCCGGTTATCAATGTCCACATTGCTCTGATGATTGAACACATTCAAAGAACCCGTTACATAGATTTCCAATGCCGTTGCAATGTACTGAGCTTCTTTTTCTTCCTGCTCCCGCAACAGGTTATAAAGGTCCTCCAAAATCGGCATATTCTCCGGCTTTGGGTCATTGAGATATTCGTTGTAAACCAGCCGTACACAACGGTCAATAATGGTTTTCTGCACCGGCTGCAAGCCCTCCTTACCGCCCACGATCAGCTCACACAAGCTGAGGATAAAGTCAGACTTGAGTGACAGCGGGCTTTCATCATCCGAATAGTCCAGATTCAGATCCATCGGATTGATATAGTTGGTTGAAGTAGGTGAGATCTTGATGACCTGCCCATGCAGACGCTCAACAAGAGGTGCGTACTCCGCTTCCGGGTCACAGATAATAACATCATCACTGGTAAGCAAAAAGCAGTTGGCAATTTCTCGTTTTGCGCTGAAGGACTTACCGGAACCCGGCGTACCCAGAATCAGGCCGTTGGGGTTTTTCAGCAGCTTTCTGTCCACCATGATGAGGTTGTTGGACAGAGCATTGATGCCGTAGTACAGAGCTTCTTTCCCGTTCTGGAACAGTTCCTGCGTAGTAAAGGGCACAAAGATAGCTGTGGAACTGGTGGTCAGTCCTCGCTGAATCTCAATCTGATTGAGACCCAGAGGCAGACAGCTCATCAGCCCTTCTTCCTGCTGGAAGTCCAGCCTGGTCAGCTGACAGTTATACTTCTGGGCAATAGAGCCTGCCTGAAAGATGTTGTTGCCAAGCTGACGGGGATTGTCCGCTGTGTTCAGCACCAGAAAGGTCAAAAGGAACATTCTCTCGTTGCGGCTCTGCAAATCCTGCAAGAGTTTTTTCGCTTCACTGCCGTAGGTAGCAAGGTCAGATGGAATGATGTCCATGTCGTATCCGGCACGGACTGCTTTTTTCTGTTCCTCGATCTTGCTGCGGTCCAGGTCGGTAATCTTCCGCTTTACCGTTTTGATGGCTTTCACCTGATCCACCGACTGAATGTGCATACTCA
>ENA-OOWV01001845-OOWV01001845.1-human-gut-metagenome-genome-assembly--contig:-NODE-1845-length-12804-cov-3.481685_pt1 | contig 12804 bp, 13 predicted proteins | sample MGYA00241584_ERZ501337 | MGnify/ENA primary metagenome ERZ501337 (study PRJEB25962, sample SAMEA2042744) | human gut metagenome | biome: human gut; feature: human-associated habitat; material: faeces... | reverse complement strand
TGATAAATGTTCTTGATTAAAACAACTGTTCAATTTGCACTTGCAATTATCCAAAGCAGACTTTCAAGAAAAGTTCCTTGAAAGCTATTTTCATCTCATTATTTCGGATGAAACATATGCAAAACAGTTATGGAGTTTGGGGACAGCGTACTATTCGCAAAAGCAAATAGGCAATGCAGAAGCATTACTTAGTCCTATTGTTGTTTTTCAATCTCGCGGCTCTATAACAGCGACACAAGGACATATACCTGAAACAATTCTTCGTTCATATATGGCAGAATGGGGGCTTGAAGCGGGGACAGACTATAACACGCAAGATGTTGAAATTGGTCAACTGCTTGGCGATATTGAAGCAAACCCACAAATTAAAAAAAGAAAATACGATTTCATAATACCTTATCAATCAAGAGAAAGCGGCGCAAAAGTGTTCGTACAGAGTCAATTTTATGCCGGTGATTCTGGAAGCGTTTCGCACAAGGTTGTTGACCAAACCGACAGCAGCCGTGAAGTAACTCTTAAAAAGTACCCACAAGCCGTATTTGTTGAATATCTTGATGGGGCGGGCTATTTTTCGTCTTTGAATGGCGATTTAAGAAAAATGCTTGCGAAGCCTTCAACAAAGAATTTCATTCAAATTACTACGGCTCCATTAAAATTGCGTCGTGAATTGCAGGGAATCAATTTTCTTACTACACTGGAAATCGAACATGCAATTTTGATGACAGGCGGTAAAAAAGTTGATGTAATTGAAAAATTACATAACGACGGCTATTCCGTTGATGAAATAGACACAGCATTGAAAGCGGCGATTAGAAATGCGGTGCTTTCGGATAATGACTTTTTGACTATTTCACGTGATAGGGAAAGCATTGTCAGGAAGTATTGCATTCTTGACACCATAGCAAATTATGGTCAGCCTATTCCGGCAGATAGCACAGCGGGTTATTTGACGGTTCCCGGATATTCAACGTATTGGGGATTGCTTCAAGCGGACGTAATAAAACGCGCTCTGGAAATTGCGCCCATGTTGAATTCACTTTGGCGTTCTCATTTAGAACCGTTTGATGATATTCAATGGTTACTGGAGAAAGGATTTGTTAAAACGAAATGAGCGTAAAAGATATTATCTTTGAATCAATAGACAAACAAGGGGTTGCAATATTACCGCCTATGGATGCTTTTGATTCTATCAACCTTTTGAAAACAGAACAAATACATGTTGCCTGTACGATGCTCGATCCTTGGTATAACAAGGGAAAAGGCGATGTATTACCTACCGATGAATATGACGCTTTTATACAGCGGTTGTTGGAAAATTCCGGAGAAATATCAGACTTGTTATATCTTTGGGGATTCCCGGAAGTAATTGGGCCATATGTAAGATATGCCCCTAAAGATTTTTATATGGTATCATGGTTGACGTGGTACTATAAAAATTGTCCTTCCGTTATTCGCGGGTGGCGTTCAAGTCAGAACGCTTGCATTCAATTTATGCGTCATGGTTATGCGTTGCATCCTGAACATTTTTTGAACGAAACGCAAAAGGAAAAATTTGAATCAGGGAAAATGCGCTTTGTTCCGGGGCCTCCCAGTGTTATTGAATCACCCTTAATTATTGGTTTTGTTGGGAAAAAGGAACAAACAGGGCATCCGTCTCAAAAACCTGAAGCCGTATTTGATAAACTGTTGCTTATGGCAATGGCTGATAATCAAATAGTATTTGACCCTATGGCGGGTTCAGGAACAACGGGTGCATCTGCTACGAAAAACGGTTTTCGGGCAATTCTTTGTGATAAGAATGAAGAATATATTTCTCTTATGGAAAATCGACTTAATGTGAAACGTATTTCCATATAACAGAAAGGCGGTGTCATTATGTCGAAACCTTTTCATGTGATCGCAACGCCGGACGAAAACGGTTATACCGTTACCATTCCCGAAAACCCGAACGTTTCCGCTCGCTGCTCGGATGCTGCCGACATTATACCGACAGCGACAGCATCAAGGGAACAGGACGAACAGAACAGGCATGAAAAACCGCTGTCTGTCCGAAATGCGGAAAGACATATACAGATTATCCGGCAATCTCACGGATAGACAACAAAACGGAAATCTGCCCGGAATGCGGAACCCGTGAAGCGTTGGACGCTGCCGGGGTTGACAAAGCAGAACAGGACAAAATCATAGCAGAAATTCAGAAAGCAGCGGCGGGCGTTTAAGCCTGCCGTTTGCAATATAAGGTTAGATCGCTTTTGTAACCCTATGCTGGTAGGTGTAGGCAAATGGATGTATTGCACTGTAGGGGATTGGGAACCAGGCGGGGAAAAAGATACTATCCTCACCCAGAACAGTATTTATACTTTTTCCCGTCAGTACAATCTGAGCAAAGAAGAAAAACGAATCTTGCTGGAACGGGCTGTATCTTCCGGGAGGATTCCAAGTGACAATCAATAGAAGACCCGTCAGACCCTATTAAAAAGAGGACCTGACGGGATTTTTTTATGGGTAATTTTAGGATTGTTCCTTAAGGCTTTAGGAAACTGACTCAAAAATTTCTCTAGTAAAAACTGATAATTGTGCTATAATAAATTCATAAACGAACACTTGTTCGTAACAAGAAAAACAAAGACAATCCGAGGGGGTAGGCTACATGGGAAAAGTAAGAAAACACATCAGAAACCTGCACGATGGGTCTGAGGATGGAGAAAGGATCTTTGATGCCATCGTGGAAGAAGGTAGGGTGACCATTGAATTGAAAACCAGTAAAAAGCAGCTGGTTCAGGTTCCTTGGGAAGACATTGTGACTCAAGTGGATGCAGCGAAACATACAAATTCCAGAAAATAGAAGTTACCTGTGCGGCCCTATTCTTTATACGGAGCTGTCAAACGGAGCTATCTACGTTGACCGAAAGGTCATGTAGATGGCTCCGTTTTTTTTGTTTCAGCAAGTTCAAAAAGCAACTTGTTGAAACAAGAAAGTACAGTCAGATTCCCGGCTCAAGGTTCATTCCCGGACGCGGGAGTGCCCAGAGCGGCGAGCCGGGCCCTATATACCGTCAGCCTACTGGGGTGGTTGACCATGGAAGCGGAGATGCATCTTATGGTCAATAACGACAGGCTGCCTGTGTGGATCTTCGCTTCGCATTTTGCGAAGGAGTTCCGCACATGGCCAATCAAGAGAAAACCAGAGTCAAACAGCAATATTTTATTCCCCTGGAAGTGAAGGAGGGAACTATCATCACGAAAGAATTTGAAGACGCACCACGGACGTGGTCGAAAATCGGGAACCGGAGGGTCCGTACCATTCTCATCCCGGCAACCAAAGAGCAGTATGAGGCATATATGCGTCCGGAGTGGAAGGAAGACAAGCGGCAGCAGCGGTTGGCCAAGAAACGCCGGAAGCGGGAAATGGCCCAGGAGGAACACCGAGTGGACCCGTCCGCCCAGGGCTGGGATACAGCCGTTTCTTTTGAACAGCTGTGTGAAAGGGAATATGGATTTAGGGAAGAAACCGGACAAACGGGATTGGACGAAATCCTGGAGAAAGAGGAACTGCTGGCAGCCCTGCGGCGTGAACTGGCCAAGCTGGAAAAATTGGACCGGATCATCTTGCAGATGGCCATGAGTGGCATCAGCGAAGCGGCCATTGGCAGGGAAGTGGGCCTTTCTCAAAAAGGGGTTAACAAAAGAAAGCATCGGCTGTTGAAACAGCTCCGGGAGCAGCTGAAGGACTATCGGTAACGGGACCCCAAGATCCGGCTGGAAAATTTCTGGCCGGATTTTTGAAAAATGGGTACTTATCCCCAGGGAACTTGTCCTGTTAGGGGTGAAGGGCAAACGAAGAAGCCCCTGGAGAGGAGGACAAACCATGGAAAATGGACAACTGCTGAGAAATCGGAGTCAGGCCCTGGACCGGGAACTGGCCGGAGTGCTGCTGAAAATCAGTGACACAGCCGGACGCGCTGCTCGGAACCTGATAATGTTGCAGATGAAGAGAAACGGGAAAGGAGTCAATTTCAATGAAAGAGGAAACGTTGGTCAAAGTATCCGGTGAACTGGAAACCTGTGGAAAAGCCCTGTTGAAGCTTGCGGAAGCGCTGCGGGCAAAAGAGGAAACCCTGGCGCCAGAACCCCAAAAGAATGAGCCGGGTTCTACCAAACTTACCCTGGAAGAAGTGCGGAGGGTGGCGGCGGATAAGGCCCGTCAGGGATTCACCGATGAGGTCAGAAGCCTGATTCAAAAGTATGGGGCCGACAAGTTGTCCAGTATGGATCCGGAAAAGTATGAGGCCTTTCTAAAAGACCTGGAGGTGATGGGCCATGCCGGGTAACCATGCGGTGCTTTCTGCCTCGTCCAGTTACCGTTGGCTGGCCTGTCCCCCTTCAGCCCTGGAATGTGCCAAGCTGCCGGATGTGCAAAGTGAATTTGCCCGGCAGGGAACGGAAGCCCATGCCCTTTGCGAATTCAAGGTGAAAAAAGCCCTGGGGCAGAAAGAAAAGGACCCCACCAAGAACCTAACGTATTTCGATGAAGAAATGGCCGAATGCAGTGATGCCTATACCCAATTTGTGTTGGAGAGTCTGGCTGCGACTAAAGTTGTCTGCAAGGATCCTCTGGTTCTGGTAGAACAGCGGTTGGATTTTTCCCGGTGGGTGCCGGAAGGGTACGGAACCGGGGACTGCCTGATTGTGGCGGATGACACCCTCACCGTTATCGACTACAAACACGGGCTGGGGGTCCTGGTGGACGCGGAAAGAAATCCCCAGATGATGTGCTATGCCTTGGGGGCGCTGGATCTTTTTGACGGCATCTATGATATCCAGAAAGTCTCCATGACCATCTTCCAGCCCAGGCGGGAAAACGTCAGTACCTGCACACTGTCCAAAGAAGAATTGCTTCAATGGGCGGAAACGGTGCTAAAGCCAACTGCAGAACTGGCGGCCAAGGGGGAAGGGGAGTACAAAGCCGGTGACCACTGCCGGTTCTGTAAGATCCGAGCCACCTGTCGGAAGCGGGCTGAGTACAACCTGGAGCTGGCCAAGTACGACTTTGCCATGCCTTCCACACTGGAAGAACCAGAAGTAGAAGCCATCCTGGCCAAAGCCGATGAACTGGTGAGCTGGGTTGGGGACGTGAAAGACTATGCACTGCAGCAGGCTCTTTCCGGCAAGAACTGGGCAGGATGGAAAGTGGTGGAAGGCCGGTCCAACCGGCGGTATGTGAACGAAGACGCCGTGGCAGCCAAAGTGGAAGAGGCTGGGTATTCTCCCTATGAGAAGAAACTCCTGGGGATCACGGCTCTGACCAAACTGCTCGGGAAACGCAGGTTCGATGAACTGCTGGCCGATCTGATTGAAAAGCCCCAGGGCAAACCGGTCCTGGTTCCGGAAACGGACAAACGGCCGGCTATGCATACGGCAGCTGATGATTTTTCTACAGAAAATGAAGGAGGAAATAAGAATGACTAAGAATTATGTGAATCCGTGCAAAGTGATCACCGGGGTGAATACCCGCTGGAGTTATGCCAATGTGTGGGAACCCAAATCCATCAATGGGGGAACGCCCAAATACAGCGTCAGTCTGATCATCCCCAAGTCTGACACCAAGACGGTGGAAAAAGTCCGGGCCGCCATTAAGGCTGCCTACCAGGAAGGGGAAGGAAAACTGAAGGGGAACAGCCGGGTGGTACCGGCCCTGGAAGCCATCAAGAACCCGCTCCGGGACGGGGATCTGGAACGGCCGGGGGATGACGCTTATAGAGACAGCTTCTTCATCAACGCCAACTCTGCTACCCAGCCGGGCATTGTGGATGCCCACTGTCAGCACATTCTGGAGCGCTCCGAAGTGTATTCTGGGGTGTATGGCCGTGCCTCCATCAGCTTCTATGCCTTCAACAGCAATGGCAACAAAGGCATTGCCTGCAGCCTGAACAACCTGCAGAAGATCCGGGACGGGGAACCCCTGGGCGGCAAACCTCGGGCAGAAGACGACTTTGCTACAGTGGATGAGGACGATTTTCTTGCGTAAGTGGATAGGAGAAAAAAGGTGGCAGGATGCGTTCTGCCACCTTTTCTATAAGGAGAACCTTATGAAAAGCCTTTCGTTAGATCTGGAAACGTACAGTGATGTGAATTTGCCCAAGTGCGGCGTGTATAAATATGCGGAGTCACCTGCCTTTGAAATCCTCCTTTTCGGGTATGCAGTGGATGGAGGACCCGTGCAGGTCATCGACCTGGCTCAGGGAGAAACCATCCCGGAAGAAATCCTGGATGTTCTCACCAATGACACCGTTACCAAGTGGGCCTTCAATGCTAACTTCGAACGGGTGTGTTTGTCCCGGTATCTCACTGACCTGGGGAGGAGCTTGGACCCCTTTCATGACCAGCATCCCCTATCCAAGAAATGTGCCCGGTTCCTGAATCCGGCCGGATGGAAGTGCTCCATGGTCTGGTCTGCCTATCTGGGGCTGCCCCTTTCTTTGGAGGGAGTAGGAGCTGTGCTGAATCTGGACAATCAGAAGATGAAGGAAGGGCGGGAGCTGATCCGGTATTTCTGCATCCCCTGCAAGGAAACCAAGGCCAACGGCGGCCGGACAAGGAACCTTCCCCAGCATGCTCCGGAGAAATGGAATCTGTTCAAATCTTACAACAAACGGGACGTGGAAGTGGAAATAGCCATCCAGCAGAGGTTGCAGAAGTACCCGGTGCCAGAAAAAGTGTGGGAGGAATACCATTTGGACCAGGAAATCAACGATCGGGGTATCGCCATTGATCTGGAACTGGCCAGACAAGCGGTGGCCCTGGATGCCCAAAGCCGGAAAAGCCTGATGGCTGCCCTGAAGGAATGGACCGGCCTGGAGAACCCCAATTCTGTCCTCCAAATGCTGGACTGGCTGGAACAACACGGTATGAAGACGGATTCCCTGGGAAAGAAGAATGTGCAGGAGCTTTTGAAAACGGCCCAGGAGCCTTTGCGCAGCGTTCTCTTGCTCCGGCAGAAACTAGCCAAGTCCTCGGTGAAGAAATACCAGGCCATGGAGAATGCAGTCTGCGAAGACGGGCGAGCGAGAGGAATGTTCCAGTTCTACGGGGCGAACCGTACTGGAAGGTTTTGTCTTACTGGAGACCATGAGGTATTGACGGATACAGGATGGAAACGTTTGGATTCCTGGAAAGGCGGCAGAATTGCTGTTTGGAACGCCAATTCTTGTGCTGTTTCCTTTCAGGCAGCTAAGCAGGTTAGTTTTGATTATAACGGAAAAATGTACACGTACACCGATGTCCGTATCGATCAGTGCAGCACCCCGGACCACAAGATGAGAGCAAAGCCGAGAAATGACAAACCTTGGAAAGATATGACGGTAGAAGAAATGGCCTCTTGTCGTCCTACAATTCCCTTGAACGGATATCGCTATTACAGGGGATGCGCAAGTCCCGCATGGCTTCGTGTAATTATCATGACTCAGGCAGATGGATTTTATACTGCCGATGGAGCTATCCGTTACCACTTCAGAAAGAAACGGAAAATTGAGAGGTGCAAGATGTTGCTTCGAAAGGCTGAAATTCCTTTTACGATGGCTGACGAGGATAAGCATGGAACGACTGTTATCTCAATCCCAGCAAGAGCAGTACCTCTTTGGCTTCGTCAGTTTAGGTCAAAGACATTCGGATTCTGGCTTTTTGAAGAAAATCCGGATATCTTCTTCGATGAACTTCCCAATTGGGATGGCTATTATCCTGCACCGAACAGCATCCAGTATTCGACATGTAATAAACAAAACGCTGATATCGTACAAGCACTGGCCCATATGAGCGGGCGTACCTGCAATATGAGAGTCAAAAAACATTCTAAACTGCATGAAAATTGGAAGGATGCCTACGTACTGGATATTTGGCTGAACAGTTCCGGTACCCATGAGATTCGAAATAAACCAACGATTTCTGATTTTACAGGGAAAGTATACTGTGCCGTTACATCAACCGGGTATTTTCTTGTTCGCAGGAACGGAAAGGTTTGGATTACGGGAAACAGTGGCAGACTCATACAATTGCAAAATCTCCCTCAGAATCATCTGCCGGACCTTTCCGAAGCCCGGGAACTGGTACGGCAGGGGAACTACAAGGCCCTGGATCTGCTCTATGATTCTGTGCCGGATGTCCTGTCCCAGCTGATCCGGACCGCCTTTGTGCCCCGTGAGGGGATGAAGTTTGTGGTCTCGGACTTCTCAGCTATTGAGGCACGGGTCATTTCCTGGATGGCCGGTGAAAAGTGGAAATCCGCAGCTTTTGCAGCCGGGAAAGATATTTATTGCTCAACGGCCAGCCAGATGTTTGGGGTCCCGGTGGTGAAACATGGAGTCAACGGGGAACTCCGTCAAAAGGGGAAAATCGCAGAACTGGCCTGTATAGCAGAAGGTCAGCTTGTCCTTACAGACCATGGCCTTATCCCCATTGAGAAAGTAACAACGGATGACCGTGTGTGGGATGGAGAAAACTGGGTCCACCATGACGGGGTGGTCTATAGAGGCGAAAGAGAAGTGATGCGTTATGAAGGTCTCCTGGCCACCCCGGAACATCTTGTCTATGTAGAGGAAAAGGAGGAACCTGTCCTGTTTCAGGCAGCGGCGGAGAATGGGTACCACCTTCGAAGATTGTGCTCAACAATCGTGATACGGTATGGAAATCCGCCTGCCCGGGCCAGGGTCTATGACATCCTCAATGCCGGACCACATCACCGTTTTACCGTATCGGGATGTCTCGTCCACAACTGTGGCTATGGCGGGTCTGTTGGAGCACTGAAGGCCATGGGAGCCCTGGACATGGGAATCCCGGAAGAAGAACTGGGCCCCCTGGTCCAGTCCTGGCGCTCGGCTAATCCGCATATCGTCGATTTCTGGTGGCAGGTGGATGGGGCAGTCAAAACGGCCATCAAGCAGAGGATCCCTGTCTGGGTGAACAATATTCGCTTTTTTTGCCAGAGCGGTATGTTGTTTATTGAACTGCCCAGCGGCCGGCGGCTTTCCTATGTGAAGCCCCGGATCGGGGAGAACAAGTTCGGTGGGGAATCCGTAACTTACGAAGGCATCGGGGCCACCAAGAAGTGGGAGCGCCTGGAAAGCTACGGGCCAAAGTTCGTGGAAAACATCGTCCAGGGAACGGCCAGGGATATCCTATGCTACGCCATGCAGACCCTTCGGCACTGTGCCATTGTTGGTCACGTACACGATGAACTGATCATCGAGTGCAGCAAGGAAGTGAGCGTAGATGCCATTTGCCAGCAGATGAGTCGGACTCCACCTTGGGCGAAGGGGCTGGTGCTTCGGGCAGATGGATATGAATGTGCGTTTTATCAGAAAGACTAAAAAATAAATGGGTATGCGAGCGAATCACATACCCATTTCTATTATTCAAATAAAAAAGTACTCTTCTCTGGTGGCGGCTACCTTCACCAACCGGCTCCGGCGCCGATTCTATTCTGGACAGAAGTCACCGCTCCGCAAAATGCCGGAAAGAGCGCTGCCCTGAAGCCTAGAAAGAAGAGTACTTTGGAACTTTAATTTTATCAGAGCGGTGAAAATCCGTCAATAATTTTTATTTTTCCAGTACTTAACTCAGCGGATTCTGTCCTGTTACAGGTAGAGAAGAAAATCTTCTCTAGTCCATGTAGCGGGATTGGGATCCGCTGTTTGTTTTTGAAGGAGTGATAACGCCATGTTCTATGTGAAGGAGCCGATTACGGACAATATGGAATTCCAGATGGAAATTACGGACAAGAATGTATTCTGCCGCTGCCCGGTTTGCGGAAAGGAAGTGCCAGTAAACCTGGAAGAAGTCTTGGGCAAAGGGAAAGGGGACTTATTCGGGACAGCCGTCTTGTGTGAAGACTGTTCCCGAGAACTGATGGAGGTGAGCCATGGAGATGGATCAAAAGCGGAATGCTGAACATTACCCGGATCCCACGGCGTACCAGGCCATCCGGAATACGGAACCACCCCGGTTCCCCTTCCGTCCCATCGTGTACGTTTGTTCGCCCTACGCGGGGGACGTGGAAGGGAACATCCTGCGGGCCAGGCGCTGCTGCCGGTATGCCGCAGACCAGGGGTGCATCCCCTTAGCTCCCCATCTGCTCCTGCCCCAGTTCCTGGACGAAAGGACGGAACGGGACCTGGCTCTTTTCATGGGGATTGCCCTGCTATCCAAGTGCGCGGAACTCTGGGTCTTTGGGGAAACCATCTCCCCGGGGATGGAACTGGAGATCCAGCAGGCTCGGAAAAAGGGGAAACCCATCAAGTACATCAATGAGGTGATTTAGTTGAAATTTACTTTGTTTACCGCATCCTGCACCGGCCGGGAAGCCAACTGCCGGTATCCCCAGAAACGGGAGATTCAGGATGCCCAGGATTTGAAGGAGGCAGCAGCCTTCGACCATGTCTGCGCCGCCTACAAAAACAGCTACCGAAGCCGGGACAATTTCCTTTGGTCCGATGTGGCGGTGATGGATTGCGACAACGATCACACGGAAGATCCCCAGGAGTGGGTAACGGGAGAGAAGCTCCTTGCCATGCTGCCGGGGGTGGCCGTGGCTATTGTTCCTTCCCGGAACAACGGAAAAGCCAAGGAAGGCAAGAAAGCCCGGCCCCGGTTTCATGCGTATTTTCCCATTCCGGAAATGCAGGACGAAAAAGCCTACACGGCTCTGAAACAGGGGATCCGGGAGCAGTTTCCCTTTTTCGATGAAGCGGCCCTGGACTCTGCCCGGTTTCTCTATGGCACGGAAGTTATGCCGGATGAAATCTTCTGGCAGGAAGGGGAGCGCACTATTACGGAATTTTTGGCCAGCCTGGAACCTGTGGAACCCGGCCAGACGGAAACCCCCTTCTATGCAGGAATGTCCATCCCCGAAGGCAGCCGCAACAATGCCATGTCCCACTTTGCCGGCCGGGTGCTGAAACGGTATGGGGATACGGACAAAGCCTACGAAACCTATCTGGAACGGGCTGCACAGTGTGAACCCCCTCTTTCGGAGAAGGAACTGGGAACCATCTGGAAAAGTGCCCTGAAATTCTTCCGGAACAAGATTGAAGGCAGTGAAGGGTATGTCAGTCCGCAGGAATTCAACAATCCCTATCCCGGATGGAGCGAGCCACTGCCATTATCACGTTTCACAATGGCTCCCTTCCCGGTCGATGCGCTGCCGCAGCCGATTGCTGATTATGTGAGGGCCGTAGCGGAAAGCACACAAACACCTGTGGATATGGCGGGGAGCATCGTACTTTCCGTACTTTCGACCTGTCTGCAGAAGAAATACCGGATCCAGGGAAAGCCTGGCTGGGTGGAGCCGCTCAACACTTATGTGATTGTGATTGCTCCGCCGTCCGAAAGAAAGTCATCCGTCCTGCATCTCATGCTGCAGCCGGTCAACGATTACGAGACCGAGTACAACAAACAGAATGCCGCTGCGGTGGAGGCTGGGAAGATGCAGAAACGTGTCCTGGAACGCAGGCAGAAGGCGCTCGAAGACAAGGTCGCCAAGGGAAATGCCAAACCGGAAGAACTGAAACGTATCGCACAGGAGGTCGCTGACTTTGAGGAAATAAGCCCCATGCAGCTTTATGTGGATGACATCACCACTGAAAAACTGGTAGCCGTCATTGCCAAAAATCACGGCCATGCAGCTCTCATTTCCAGTGAAGGAGGTATCTTCGACACCCTCTCCGGTATCTATACGAAGACGGTCAATATCGATGTCATGCTGAAGGGGTACTCCGGAGATACGATCCGAGTGGACCGTATCGGGCGCGAGAGTGAAAGCATTATGGATCCGGCACTGACGATCCTCCTGATGGCACAGCCGAACGTGGTCTCATCCGTATTGAGCAACACCACATTCCGGGGACGCGGCCTTACGGCGAGGTTCCTGTACAGCATGCCAGTCTCGTCAGTGGGAAAAAGAAAGTATCGGAGTAAAGCTGTGACGGACGAAACCTACCGCGGCTATGAACAGCTTGTGGTGAATCTTCTGGAGGATGAGTATCCGGAAAAACCGCAGACCATCACACTCTCTCCGGAAGCGGACAGGGAGCTTGAAGCATTCGCAAACTGGCTGGAGCCGAAGCTCACAAACGACTATGCAGAAATGGCTGACTGGGCCGGAAAGCTTGTCGGCAATGTACTGCGCCTGTCCGGACTCCTTTGCAGGGCTTCCGTTTACCAAAGCCATGACTTTCTTATGGTGCAGAAAGCCTTTTCCGTCACCGGGAAAACCATGTCGGATGCGATACGCCTTGGGAAATATTATCTCAATCATGCACAGGCGGCCTATTCCGTCCTGCCGGAAAATGACATGTACGAGAACGGGAACCTGATCCTCCAGAAAATCAGGGAGCGGCATCTCACCGCCTTTGACAGGCGGGAAGCCATGCGCATGTGCCGGAGGTTTAAGACCATCGATAGCATCCAGCCGGTTCTCGACTTCCTTGAGGATTACGGGTACATCATGCAGCAGCCGCAGAAATACTCAGGCACGGGCAGACCGCCACTCCCAAGATATGACGTCAACCCCTGGTTGAAGGAGCATTGACTGGGTTTTGTCCTTTTGTCCTGAGTCTGTCCTTACCCTTTTGGGACAGCTGAGGCAAGGCTACATGCGGGTTTAAGGGTTTTGTCCTTTTTGTCCAAAACCTTATAAAAAGTAAAAAGTACTTACTTACTTACTCTATTTATTCTATTAAATACATAAATCTATTTATATAGGTTCGTTGTAAAATGAAGTTGAACAGTTAATCAAAAACAAAAATCCATAGC
>ENA-OOWV01001844-OOWV01001844.1-human-gut-metagenome-genome-assembly--contig:-NODE-1844-length-12805-cov-1.521569_pt1 | contig 12805 bp, 7 predicted proteins | sample MGYA00241584_ERZ501337 | MGnify/ENA primary metagenome ERZ501337 (study PRJEB25962, sample SAMEA2042744) | human gut metagenome | biome: human gut; feature: human-associated habitat; material: faeces... | reverse complement strand
ATATCCAACACGTTGTATAGGCGGAGCTTCCTGCGATCAGGAGGACTCCGCTTTTATTGTCTAAAAACCGTTTTCTATAATCAAAACACTTGCCCGATGCTTAAGTGTATTTGAATTTGGAGAATGGTTAGAAAAAGGAAGGAGGGGCCTAAGGCTAAGGCAAATGAAACTCTATTTCTAAAAACTAAAATGTGTAGAAGACAATTAATTGTCTCAAGAAGGGAGAAATCAAGTATGATGAACAAAATGATCAAAAAAATTAGTTCAGTAGCACTCGCAGCAGCAATGACTCTTAGCACTGGTGTCGCAGCTCAGGCGGCAACATTAAAAGTATATTTTAGAGAGTGGACACAGGGTGAATCTGATAATACTTATCTTGGAAAACCAACTCTTACTACTTATGGAACTGAACCAGTACTTGAAGTTTCCGGAATCGAAGCTGATATGACTTATAAGGAAGCATTAGATGAAGCGGTTGCAAATTACAATGGGAAATATGTATTGGGATGGAATGAAAAAAACGACCAGTATTTGGACTATATTGTCATCAGCGGAAAAAAAGTGGGTATTAAAGGTGAAAACACCAATCCCAAATATGATTCCAATAAGAACATGATTAGCGCTACATGGGTAGGCAGCTCATGGATGTGGTACCCGGGCTCTGACATTGAGCTGGAAAATACATCTTCATATCCCAAAACAACTCTTGGAGAAACATATGTTCCTGTAAAAACAGCGAATAACGACAAAGAAATCGTTTCTATGGTATTGAGTTACGATACAACTCATTTCTTTTGGACAAACGAAGGTAACAACTAATGAAAAAGAAAATTTGTTCGATATGTTTAGTCTCTTTAGCAATGTTAGCTTTTGCGCCTCTTAACACGGGCGCAAAAGCCCTAGAGGATTCGTTTTACAGTGAAGAACAAGTTGAAGAAAGCACTGGTATATCGGATTTTTTAGAAAAAGATTCTGATGACTTTACATCTGGTGATGAAGAGATTACCGATTCATTTTCTTCACAAATAGAAGAACAAGTTGAATCAAATAATGATGAATCAAATAATGACTGGACTCCATTAGATAACGAATCCAAAATATCTTTTAAATACGACAGTGAAACAAAAGTGTTATCATTTAAAGCTTCTGAGCCGGCAGCTTTACCTGATAATACTCAAGATGGAAGTACTAGCAATTGGTATTTAAAAAATGCAGAAGTTGCTAATGCGGTAACAATAGAGATTGGAGATAACATTACCAAAATAGGAGAGAATAATTTTGATAATCATCTAAACGCTTATCCCAACATAAAAAATGTTATTTTAGCTTCGTCTGTAAAGGAAATTGGATATGCTGCTTTTTACAAGGTATCGTCATTACAGTCAATTAATTTAGAATCGGTTGAAACATTAGGACAGGCTGCACTTTCTAATACAAGTATAGAAAAGGTTTCCTTTGAAAAACCAGAAGTAACAATTGGCAAAACTGCTTTTTCTAGTTGCGGATTATTAAAAGAAGTGACGATTAAAGGCAAGCCCAATATTGGAGATTCTGCTTTTGAAAAATGCTCACAGTTAAATTCTTTTGTATGTGATTCGCCTATTTCTAAAATAGGGGCAAAGGCGTTTATGAACTGTAGTGAATTAAGTTCATTTAAAGCTGAATCTATCACAGAAATTGGTAATTATTCATTTCAGTATTGTACAAATTTGAACCAGTTTGATTTTTCTGGTACAGAATCTATAGGTCGTAGTGCTTTTGCGTCTACAGCTATTGTAAATGTTGATTTTTCTGTATTGAAAAAAATTGGAAGATCTGCATTTTCCAATTGTTCTAATTTAGCTTCTATTTGTTACTATGGAAGTGAATCGGAATGGAACTCTATTGCTATTAGAGTTGGTTATACAGAAGCAACTTCTATACATTATAGAGGAGATACGGTAGAAGCAATGCCGGCAACATGCACTGAATCAGGTTGGAAGGAAACCGGTGTTTGTAACGTTTGTGGGAAACATTATTCCGATAAAAATAATGCAGATAATATAATTCCTGCTCTAGGTCACCTCTATTCTGAAGAGTATATTGTGGATATAGAACCAACTTGTACTGTAGACGGAGAAAAGAGCAAGCATTGTACACGAGAAGGCTGTGAAGCGAAAGATGATGTTCAAAGAATTGACGCACTTGGACATGATTATGTTGAAACAACAGTAGCAGCTACCTGTACTGAAAAAGGAATTCTCACCAAAACCTGCAACAGATGCAACGATGTTATTACAGAAGAGATCCCAGTACTTGGACATGATTTCGCCAAAGACTATACAGTGGATAAAAAAGCCACCTGTACAGAAGAGGGTGAACAGAGCAAGCACTGTACTAGAAAAGACTGCAATGGAAAAGAAGATATCCAGAAAATTCCTGCACTTGGACATGACTATGTTTCCAAGGTAACAAAAGAGTCTACCTGCACTGAAAAAGGAAGCCTCACAAAGACCTGCAGCAAATGCGGTGATGTTATAACTGAGGAAATCCCGGCACTTGGACATAAGTTTGGTGAATGGAAAGTCACAGTTGATGCAACTGTACTTGCACCAGAGCAGCAGGAAAGAATCTGTGAAACCTGCGGTACGAAAGAGACAAAAGAAGAGGGTACTGTTTTAACAGCAACAGCTAAAGTAAATGCAACAACAATAAAGTTAAAAGTAAAACAGTCCACTTCTGGCTTAAAAGTAACAGGTCTTGCAAAGGGTGATTCTGTAAAAACATGGAAATCCACCAATACCAAAATCTTTACCGTAAAAGGAAAAGTAAATGGAACCTGCAAGATTACAGCAAAGAAGGCTGGCACTGCAAAACTCCAGATTACTCTTGCAAGTGGTCTGAAAAAGACTGTAACTGTGAAGGTACAGAAAACTGCTGTAAAGACCACAAAGGTTACCGTAGCTAATACAAAAGTAACAGTTAAGAAGGGCAAAAAAGTCACCCTGAAACCAGTGGTAACTCCATTTACCTCCAAACAGAAAGTTACTTACACCACTTCCAACAAGAAGATCGTCACTGTTTCTAAGAATGGTGTCATAACCGGAAAGAAAAAAGGAACAGCGAAGGTCACTGTAAAATCCGGAAATAAATCCGTAAAGGTAACTGTAAAAGTAAAATAAGCACCAATAATGGAGGCTCTTCTTCCGTAAGGAAGAGGGGCCTTTTTTAAAGGGAAGGAGTCTGAAATAAATGAAAAAAATAGGACTATGGAAAAAATTAGCCAGTTGGCTGCTTGTTTTTTTGTTGGTTCTGCAAATTCCGGTAAACGTGTTTGCGGAAGGATGGATCAGCGAAACTAATATTTCTGCAGATAACGATTTTGCAGAAACGGAAAATGCTGCTAATGTTGAAGAGGAAGAAAACACCGATTTTATCGATGATGAGAAAATAGAAGAAATAGAAAATGATGGTTTTACTGATTCGGAAAACCTGTCAGAAGAGGAGAATGCTCTTTTTAATGACGGAACCGATCCGGAAGAATCTAACGAAGAAGCCCAAGAAATACAGGTTACTGTAAGTATCAGTAAAGATGGTAAATTTCTAAATGATAAAGACGGTGATCCAATGGCTGGACGTACTCTTACACTCACAGGTAAAAGTACGTATAACATGGATGACGCATTAAAGTTGGCTCATGATCTCTATTATCCAGGTGGTTCAGAAGCTGGATATGATTATCATGCGGATAGTGAAGGAATCTTTGATGGTGTAATATACAAATTGTGGGGCTACAATAAAGATGATGTTCCATACATTAAGTCGGCTTTAAATTATGATAATAGTAATCCGGGTTCTGCTCTTAGTCGATCAGTTCAAAATGGAGATAAGCTACATTTTTATATACAGGCACGAAAGGGAGAAGATAAGTTTGCCTTTTTTACGGAAACATCACCTACATTTACGCAAGGACAGGAAATTACGTTACAGTTAAAACAATGTAACGATGTGGGCGTAAGCTTTTCAAATTGTTCTGGTGCAAATATTTATATTGATGGGAAAAAGCAAGAAGGAATTTTAACAGATTCGGAAGGAAAAGTGACGCTTCCAGAACTGGAAGCAGGCCGCACTTACTTTATTACAGCCGAAAAACTTATAACAACATCTGAAGGCATAGAAGTAACGGATATTTCAGCTGCATATTCAAATGTTACAGTGGTTCCGTCCAATGAACAATCTGGAAATTACATTAATAAGATACATTTGGCTATAGAAAAAGCAGACGCAAAAAAAGAATTTGAATGTTCTCCTTTAGATGAAACAGCATCTTTATGGTTACCGGCAGAATTGCATGATGGAAAATTCTATGCAAAACTTGAGCTTACAGATAATGTTCCAGAAGATACTGTTGCTTATGCTGTTTACTCAGATCCACAAAATGGAAGTATATATCGAGTAAAACTTACAGAAGGAAAAGAAACTTACTTAAAGAATACTGTTATTTTTCAATGCTCGAACGTCACTTCTTCAATTGGATTTGAAATTCGAAAAAACGGAGCTGTTTTGCAATATGTAAAAGTTCCGATATATTATAGGGCCCATTTGACAAAAGTAGAAGTGAAAGATTCTTGGGGGCACAAACTTGAATCTGGGTTAAAAGATACGATAGAAGATCAGAATCTTGAAATAAATGTCCCCTCAAACTCAAAATATTTTGATTTGTATGTAAACACAGGTTATGGTGGTATAAATGAAGTCCTTTATAACACAAACAGGCTTAATGTTACCGGGGCAGAAACTGTTTCTATCTCTACAGGTGTCCGCTTTTTTCCAGATTGGGAACATTATGCTGAATGCAGAATTTCTTTCATTTTAAAAGAAAGTGATATAAATTACTTATCAAAAGATACAAACTATACGATAACCATAACTCCTGGAAATATAGATTATACTCCAGAACTAACCATAAATATTTCTGGAAAATACGGAGATGTTTATGAGAATTCCGAATCTCCTATTTTGACGGCAAATGCAGATGTTTTAAACCCTGAAGAAGGAGTATTAAGTTATCAATGGTATTATGTCGTTTTACCAGATCGGGTTTATGTTCCTGATTATATTAGTTTTGATAAATACGTTAAAGTTGATTGTGAGGAAAAAAGCTATAAAGTTCCCACGGATTCCACTTTCTCTACAAGATATTACTGCTGCATTGTCAATTATGAAATTGATGGAAAAACATATTCTTCAAAAAGTAAATTTACAGAAATCGCAGTAGTATCAAATGAACTTGAAATTCCAGAGATAGAAAATCAACCACAGTCTATTTCCTGGATTAAAGGAAAACCTTTAACAGAAACGTTAGACGTTAGCTTAAAAACAGTAGTTGGTCAAGGAAATGCGCAGTATCAATGGTATGAAAATACTGAAAACAATAATGAAAGTGGAATCGCTGTTGCAGGAGCAACCAAAAGTTCTTATAAACCGCCAGTTTCTGAAGCTGGAACCACCTATTATTATTGCCAAATTTGGTATGAGCGTAACGATTTATTTTATGAACAAGGGAAAAAAGCAGAAGCGAATACTTTAACCAGTGAAAAAATAGTTTCTGATCCAGTTGCTGTCATCGTCACAGAAGAGCCTCTGCCTTGGGAAGGAAATGGCTCAGAAGAATCCCCTTACCTTATTAAATCAGCTTCGGATCTGGAAGCATTGCGTGAAAAAGTAAATAAAGACGGATTTGCTTTTTCCGATGCTTATTTCAAACTGGATGCGGATATTACTCTTCCAGATGGATGGAAACCAATCGGTGCTACTAAAGATGGCAGAGTAAACCTGCAGGAAGGTGCAAACTTAAATGCCTTTAGTGGTATCTTTGATGGAGCCGGTCACACAATTACAGTTCCAGAGGATGGACTTCCGCTGTTTGGATATGTCAGAAATACTAGAATTCGTAACCTGAATATCTATGGAAAGAAGATTGCTGGTTATGGTCTGGTTAATAATTTTGAAGGTGTCGGCCTTTCTGGTAGTGCAGTTGAGATTGATAATGTAACTTTAAAGAGCGGATCCAGTACCTTAAAATCCGGTCTTCTGGGAGCAAATAAGACTGTAAATGGTTATGCCGGTTGTTCCGCTGCATTTGTAGCAACCATTACAAACTGTACTATTGAAAAAGGAGTTGTCATTGGATATGACAAAAACCAAAGACAGATCGGTGCCATTGCAGGGCGCATGCAGGGAACTATCAAGAACTGTGTGAGTTATGCAGATGTTTATGGAACGGATTATGTAGGTGGTATCATTGGAACCCGTGATAATGCTATGGGAACCTGTGAAGTCATCGGATCTGAATTCTATGGTACAGTAACTGCTTCTGGGCAGCATGCCGGAGGTATTGTTGGTGGCGGATATGATAGTTCTTCAGCTCCAAATGGAACAAAGGTTACCATTAATAATTGTGTGTCTGAGGGAACTGTCACAGGTTCTGATAAAGTTGGCGGAATTTTAGGTGGAGATACCTATGTGGCACAGACCTGGGATAACTGTCAGTATTCCCTTAGAAATAATTCCTTCACAGGAAAAGTCCAGACTACTGGTGAAAATGCTTCCTATATAGGCGGAATCATTGGTTTCTATGACAGTCTGAACCGGATCGATGCGATTTCGAATAATTATTATTCAAAGGATTGCGGAGCTACAAGTGGTATTGGATTCGTAAAATATATTGATACCAGTAACACTTCCCATGAGACATCAAGCGGATCTACCTATTTTAATACAGAAAATGGTACTACAGACTGCCCGGATGTAAACGGCTGTGGCTGGAAAACCGGATTTAACCGTACTGACGATCCTCTCGGGGCAGATATGGATAAACTGTTTTCTACAGAAGGTCTGCGGATTACAGTAGATTCCCTGGAGCTTAGCGGCGATTACCGTACTACATTTGATATTGGGGAAGACCTTGATTTTACCGGAATGCAGGTAAAAGCCCTTATCAGTGACGGTACCGAACAGGAAATCCCGTGGACAGATCTTACTATTGAAGGATATAACAAAAATCAGCGTGGCGAGCAGACCTTAAAGCTTTCTTATAAAGAAGCTTTTACCCAGCTGACCGTAACTGTTTTGAAGAAAAATGCAGGAACGATCACCGTCAGCCTTACCCTTCTTGGAGACAGCGTACATAACAGTGATACAGATGGAACCTGCCATACCTTATATAAAGGTAACCTGGAAACCTGGATCAAAAAGACAGATTACAAGGTAGATGGAAATGCAAATGTGCTTGCAGTATTAAAGACTGCTTTTGCAGAAAATAACATGACCTATCGTTCTGCAAAAGAAGAAAATTATATTGCCGGAATCACCCAGGCAGGAGAACCAGAACTTGCTGAATTTACAAACGGGGATTATAGTGGATGGATGTATACTTTAAATGGTATCCATTCTGATCTTGGCGTAAAAGAGCAGTATCTGGAAGATGGGGACGAGATTGTCTTCCATTATACAGATGACTACCGGAAAGAACATGAACATGAGTGGTCGGAAAGCTGGTCTTATGACTCAGGATTCCATTGGCATGAATGTGTGTCCAGATATGGGACCTGTGATATTACCGATAATACCAAAAAAGGCGGCTATCAGAAGCACACCTTCGGAGATGGTAAGATAATAACTGCAGCTACCTGTAAAGCAGAGGGAAAGAAGGAATTTACTTGTCTGGTGTGCGGCTATACAAAAACAGAAGTTATTCCAAAAAACAGCCAGCATTCCTATGATACTGGAACCGTCACCAAGCAGGCCACCTATACTTCAGCCGGGGAAAAGGTTTATACCTGTACTGTATGCGGGGTAACTAAGACAGAATTGATCCCGATGCTTACGCACGATCATAACTTTGCCTGGACGGTCATTTCCCAGGCCACCGTATTTGCTCCGGAGAAACAGGAGGGTATCTGTACCATCTGCGGTGCTAAAAAGACACGGGATAACGGAAGCAAGCTGACCGCAACCATGAAATTAAATGTAACGTCCATTAAACTTCAGAAAAAACAAAGCACTACGAAAGTAAAGGTTACTGGTCTGGCAAATGGTGATTCCGTGAAATCCTGGACTTCCAGCAATAAAAAGATCGTGACCGTGGATAAAAACGGCAAGATCAAGGCTGGTAAGAAGACTGGAAATGCGAAGATCACTGTAACATTAAAGAGTGGCAAGAAAGCCATCTTAAAGGTGAAAGTACAAAGTACGAAAGTAAAGACTACGAAGATAACTGGTTTAAAAACCAATGTCACCTTGAAAAAGGGCAAGAGTCTTACTTTAAAACCAGTTGTTGCTCCAATCACTTCCCAGGAGAAGGTTACCTACACCACTTCTAATAAGAAGATCGCAACCATTACGAAAAATGGGGTGGTAAAAGCAAAGAAAAAAGGTAAAGTAACAATTACGGTAAAATCTGGAAAAGTTACAAAAAAAGTAAAAATAACTGTCAAATAAAAACAAGCAGCAGTAGAAGATTCGTATGTCTTCTACTGTTGCAATATAAAGGTAAAGAAAATGGGCAGGATAAATTAAAAAGGAAATTATGAAATACGATATAAAAATAAGAAAAAGAATTGCTATAATCCTTTGTTGTTTCCTCTTTTTTAGCAGCAATTTCGCTATTGGCTGTGGAACTGATAAAAATTCCGGGGAACCGGCTGCATGTATCATATCTATTGATTGTCGAGCTGTGCTTGATAACATGGACGACCTAAAGGAAACCAAAAAAGAATTTATTCCAAATGACGGCTGGATTCTTTCATCAACAAGCGTGGAATTTACAACGGGTGAAACTGTGTTTGATATTTTAAAGGACATTTGCGAAAAGAATGGAATACAAATTTCTTCCAGATACACGCCTTTGTATAACAGCTATTATGTTGAAGGAATCAATCAACTCTATGAATTCGACTGCGGCAAAAAGTCAGGGTGGATGTATAGTGTAAATGGAGTGTTTCCAAATTATGGAGCGTCTTCATATAAACCTAAGGATGGAGACAAGATTGAATGGGTGTATACTTGCAATCTCGGAGACGATGTAGGAAATCATTACGAAGAAAAATGATTTCGTAAAGGCACTTTTCTCGTAAAATAAGATCCAGCTGTTTATTCTCTAAGAGTTGACGGCTGGACTTTTTTCGTATGTCTAAAAAGAGACAATAATGTATATTCTCTATTTGCACGATGGAAATGCCTATTTGCACGATGGAAATGCCTGTTGTTGACAGTTATTGGCAAAACTGTTATAATTTTCTAATTAATAGTGGTAGAATAATATCAATTTGACAAAAATTCTAAAAAGCATCTTATTAAACGCGGACATATACATTTATAAATGTATTAAAAGATTGTTTTTTGGGAAAGAAAGGCAAAAACAGAATAACCAGGCGTGGTTCGGTTTATAAGACCGATTTAAGGAAATCCGGTGCGATTCCGGAACTTCTTTTCCCTGTATAAAACGTTAGTCTTTTGTGAAAGACTGTGCGGAAACGTTTTGAGTCAGCATATCCAACACGTTGTATAGAGGTCGGAGGCTCATGTGTACAATGAGGCTCTGTTTTTGTTGCCTAAAAGCAAAAGGAGAAAGACATAAATGATTTTATACCCAGGAGAAAACAGTTGGAATACCGTGCGTTTAGATAAACGAAATTATACCGCACAAAAAGCTAAGGAGCAACAAAAGGAATTGATCAAAAGAATCCCTGAACAATATATTTATATTGATGATAGATGCTTTAGAAATGCCGGCAGAATGAAGGAAGTAATACTTTCGCCTCAATGCAAAATAATTGGAAAACAGGCTTTTGAAAGCTGTCAGTTTCGAAAAGGAATTGATTTTCCCGATACTCTTATAGAAATTAAGAAAAGAGCATTTGCAGAAAATCATAGTTTAAGACAGGCTATTTTTCCATCTTCCGTGAAACGCATAGGGGCACAATGTTACCGGGAATGTAATAATCTAAGAGTTGCAAAATTTGAGAAAAATAGTAATTGCACAGTAATTCAAGAAGGAGTTTTTGATTCATGTGTTAAGTTAAATGAGGTTGTTCTTCCAGAAAAAACGAAGGGAATTGAAAGACGTGCCTTTTATAGGTGTAAAGAATTGAAAAAAATCATTTTTCCAAATACGCTCAGAAAAATAGGGGATGAAGCTTTTTACTTTTGCGGATTTGAAGAACTTCACCTTCCTGATAAGCTTGAAGAAATAGGAGACAGCGCATTCTTTCGATGTAACAGTTTAAAATATGTCTTTATCCCTAAAAGTGTGAAGTCAATTGGCCGGTGGGTATTTCATGGCTGCAGCAAATTGGTATATCTGGAAATTCATCATGATCCAGAATATATAGGTCCTTGGATTGTCAATAAAAGTTGTACGATCCGATGTTATAAGGGTAGTAAAATGGACCATTATTGTGATGAATTCGGATTAAAGAGGGAGTATATCAGTGCCAAAAGCATTATTGATAAATGAAAAAGGATTTAAAATCGATCATTCTGCGGAGAATTTCATGATCGACACATTTTCTCTATATCATCCATTTATAAATTTTTTCTATTTTTGCGTGGTGTTGCTTTTTTCAATGTTTAATCAGCACCCTGTCTTTCTTGGAATATCTTACGCAGGAGCTTTTTCATATGCTGTGCTTTTAAATGGCTGGAAAAAAACAGCCAAGCAAAGTTTCCTTTTTACCCTACCTTGTTTGACTATTATAGCACTTATGAACCCTCTTTTTAATCATTATGGAGTCACTATGCTCTATTATGTAGAAAGCAGTGGAAATTGGATCACACTTGAATCGCTTGTATATGGTATCGTTCTTGGGGCGGTAATGTTCGTTGTCATTCAATGGTTTTCTTGTTATAACAAGATCATGACAACAGACAAATTTATTTATTTATTTGGAAAACTGATCCCTGCACTTTCACTTATTTTATCAATGGCTTTGCGATTTGTTCCGAGGTTTTTGGGGCAACTCAAATTTATCCGAAATGGACAAAAAGCCATGGGAAAAGACATTTCCGAAGGAAAGCTTTTTGACCGAATCCATGCAGGGCTAAATATGTTATCCATACTTATTACCTGGGCACTGGAAAACGCCATAGAAACTTCAGATTCCATGAGAAGCAGGGGGTATGGATTAAAAGGAAGAAGTGCTTTTTCTATTTATCATTTTACACGGAAAGATAAGTATGTCTTTGGAATTATGATCGGTTTATTTGCAGTGTTCACAGCAGGCTGTATGAGAGGAGCCTCTTATGCTACTTATGATCCTCGAATTATTCTTGCGGGTTTTTCGATAAATGGATATGAGGCTCCAGTAGTTGCTTCTAAAGCGTGGACGATACTTACTTATGTAAGTTTTGGCATTTTTTGTTTTCTTCCAATAATAATCGATATAATAGAAAGCATCAGCTTTTCACGCAGTCGAAGGAAAAGTGTTGCGGATCTTGAAATGACTTACAAAAAAATCTATGAAACTCTGGAAGAGGAAGGAACTGTTTTATGAATCTTGTAGAAGTGAAGGATTTCAGCTTTTCATACCCGGAATGTTCTCACAAGGTTCTGGAACATGTAAATCTGAAAATAAAAGAAGGAACTTTAAATGTGGTCTGCGGCAGAAGCGGCTGTGGAAAAAGTACGCTGCTCCGTCAGCTGAAAACGGTACTGGCACCCGCTGGAAATACAAGCGGGCAGATCCTTTACAGGGGTGTTTCCCTGAAAGACACCGATCACAGGACACAGAGCCAGGAAATCGGTTTTGTCATGCAGAATCCGGATAACCAGATCGTGACGGACAAAGTATGGCATGAACTTGCCTTTGGCCTGGAAAGCCTGGGCTGTGACAATGCCACCATCCGTCTTCGGGTTGCAGAGATGGCAAGCTATTTTGGAATCCAGCAATGGTTTTACAAAAATGTAGCGGAATTATCAGGCGGTCAGAAACGCCGTGTGGCCATTGCAGGTGTTCTGGCGATGCAGCCGGAAGTGTTGATTCTTGATGAACCGGCGGCTGGATTAGACCCGGGAAGTCGGAAAGAGATCCTGGATACGATTGTGCATTTATACAGAGAAACCGGGATGACGGTTATATTATCTTCGCATTCTATGGAGGATATGGCGGAATACGCTGAGAGGTTGCTTGTAATGAATCAGGGAGAACTGGTCATGGACGGCTTACCGCATGAAATTTTTGGTCGTTATAAGGAATTAGAGAAAATGGGACTTTCTGCGCCGAAGATGACCTATCTTATGCACAGTCTTGCGGGAAAAGGTTATGACTTATCCACAGATATCTTGACTGTATCCGATGCGGCAGAGGAAATTCTGAATTTATGGAGGAAGACGAGAATGGAGGACGGTGAGAAATGATACGAGACATAACCATTGGACAATATTATCCCCAGTCTTCCGTGATCCATCGTCTGGACCCGAGAGTAAAACTGCTTGGAACGGTTTTGTTTGTCATATCTGTTTTTTTGATTCACAGTGTTCCGGCTTTTATCATTGTGACGGCAGCGATGGTAGCTTTGATTGCGCTGTCCAAAGTACCGGTGAGTTTTATGCTGAAAGGGTTAAAATCCATTTTTATGATTATTCTCTTAACCTTTTGTTTCAGTCTTTTTCTGACGCCGGGAGACAGTTTATTCAAGATCGGTTTTTTGAATGCAACTGTACAGGGATTAAAGACAGGTCTTTATATGGTCATGCGTCTGAGTTATCTGATTATTGGCTCATCTCTGATGACATTGACCACAACACCGAACCAGCTGACAGATG
>ENA-OOWV01001842-OOWV01001842.1-human-gut-metagenome-genome-assembly--contig:-NODE-1842-length-12827-cov-1.728625_pt1 | contig 12827 bp, 9 predicted proteins | sample MGYA00241584_ERZ501337 | MGnify/ENA primary metagenome ERZ501337 (study PRJEB25962, sample SAMEA2042744) | human gut metagenome | biome: human gut; feature: human-associated habitat; material: faeces... | reverse complement strand
GAGATTACGATAAGGGAAACTTGCAACATATCCAGCCGGCAAGCCACTGCTGCACGATGTACCTCAAAAGAAGATAGAAGCAAAATAGAAGTCAGGAATGCCGTCTTCACATTTTTCCGTTTGGCAACAAAGCTGAAGAATACCAATTGCATGGCAAGAAAAGCAAGCGCCGACGGCATACGTGCCGAAAACTCCGATACTCCTCCTAAAATTGACGATATAACAGCTATTGTCCAATAAAGGAAAGGCGGTTTATAGGCTATTTCCACTCCGTAATTCATCGGAAGTATCCAGTTGCCACTCTCCAACATGGTGTACGCCACTATCGCTTCACGCGGCTCCCCTTTTGAATAGAATATGGTTTCTCCTAAAAAAGGGACCAACACGAGTACACTCAACAGTGCAATGAACCAGAACGCTATCTTTTTATCTGACATATATTTCCGTTTTTATATTTTCACGCTGCAAAAATACGAATTATTCTATAACAATACCTAACTTTGCCGACTCAATGATAGTGTAAAACCAAAATGAAGCAATTAAGAAGACTCCCTGAATTTATACGTTTTGTCCTGGTAGGCGTTTTTGCAACCGCCTTGCACTATGGAATCTATTTTTTGCTGCAGAAGTTCATCAATGTCAATATAGCCTACACCCTTGGCTATGCCTTCAGCTTCATCGCCAATTTCTATCTTACCGCCTACTTTACGTTCGGTAAAAAACCGTCATGGGGAAAAGCGTTCGGTTTCGGCGGGGTTCATTTGTTCAACTACCTTTTGCACATTGGATTACTGAATACATTTCTTTGGCTTGGCCTTTCCAAGACCACTGCCCCTGCTCCGGTGTTCGCCATAGCCATTCCGGTAAACTTTTTATTAGTACGCTTTGTTTTTAAGCACAAAGGCTGATATTTTTCAATTGATCATGTTTTTAAAGCAATTTTGTTCAATACTTCTTTAAAAATAATATATTTGCGAAGCATTTATTATACATACACATTTGTGAAATGAAAAAAGTAACCTTACTGATTCCCGTCTACAACGAGGAGGCCATGCTTCCCACTCTATATCAACGCCTGATAGAACTTATCAATCGCAACAGTGCCTATGAATGGGAAATTTTATTTATAAACGACGGTAGCAGCGACAGAACGCTCGAAGTGATCCGCCGGCTCAGGCAAACGGACAGCAGGGTGAACTTTGTAAACCTCTCACGTAACTTCGGCAAGGAAATCGCTATGCTGGCAGGCTTCGACTATGCCACCGGAGACTGTTGCGTGGTAATGGATGCCGACTTGCAGGATCCTCCCGAATTGGTAGATCAGATGTTGCAATACTGGGAAGAAGGTTACGACGACATTTACGCCAAGCGTCGCAATCGCGGCGAAGAAAGTTGGATGCGCCGTCGGTTATCGCTTGCTTTTTATAAGCTCCTTCAAAACATGAGCCGGATAGACATCTTGCCGAATGTAGGCGACTTTCGCCTGCTTGACCGTCGTTGCATACTGACATTAAGACAGTTACGCGAGCAAGAGCGATATACAAAAGGGCTGTTCTGCTGGATAGGCTACCAAAAGAAAAGCATAGAGTTCGACCGCGGTGACCGCCTTGCCGGGCACTCCTCCTGGAATTTCTTCCAATTGCTCAATCTAGCGATTGAAGGAATTACCTCTTCCTCCACCGCCCCCTTGCGTATTGCCACCGTATGTGGTATCATTTGTTCCATTTCCAGCTTCATTTACGCCATCTATTTCCTGATAAAGACCGTCATATACGGCGACCAAGCAGCCGGTTTCCCCACTTTGATAGTGGTTATCTTGTTTCTGGGCGGTATCCAGCTCTTTTCATTGGGAGTCATCGGGGAGTATATAGGACGCATCTTCAAAGAAACCAAAGGACGTCCTGCTTATATCGCATCAGACTACAATGAAAAAAAACTGGGATATGACGAATAACAACTAACTCTTTACGAAAGAAATCAAGATTCCCTTTTTCTTTTCTTCCACAACTGATAACTATTGATTATATTTTGCCACAGTACATACGATCCCGGCCCCACAGAAGACAGCGGATTCAAATACGTATAAGACATCCAAATGGCAAGAACTGTGTTTTTTTGCCCCAACGCCTGCCCGCCACTGATACGATCATTGTAGTGTCCGCCAATTTTTTTTCCCAGATAGAATTGAACACAGCAGGTTATCAAACCGGCCAAAGCAATCAAGACTTCCACAAAAACCGGAGCGTCGCTATTCGCCAAAGAACGCACAGTCTGCCCAGACACAATGGCAAGCGCCACTGCCCACAAATAGAAAGCGGCATCGTGGAATTCAAGCAAATACCGATGTACCTTTTTGACAAACACCCGCAGAAACCATGCAATAAAAAAAGGCAGAAGCAACAAAGGGAACACCTTACTCAATATTTTCAGGAAAGCTGCAAAAAAAGTTATATTGGCATGCGGTTCAACCCAAGGAAACACCAACGGAACAGCCACCGCTGCCAAAAGATTAGACAACAATGTATAGGTAGTAAGGCTTGATGCACTCCCACCCAACTTACCGGTAATAACCGCAGCGGCAGTGGCCGTAGGGCAGATAAGGCATACCATAGCCCCCTCAAAAACTTCCCGATACATCCCCTCCATAGGGCAGCATACCAACAAGACGGCAACAGCCAGGCACGAAACTGTCTGAAACAGCAACAACCACCCATGCCATGCCTTCGGTTTCAGCTCATGCACCTCCACCTTGCAAAAGGTAAGTAATAATTGTGCAAAAATCAACGTTGGAGTGAGCAGGGCTATCAGCCCGTTCAAACAGGGTTTAACCGGTGCCAGCAAAGGAACTCTTGCAAAGAAGAAGTATCCTGCAGTGCCTGCAAGCATTGCTAAAGGCAATGTCCAATTCTTTATGAAACGAAGAAGCATACCTATGTCTACCTATTAATTTTGCGTGCAAAGTTACGGATATTATTAACAAGTATGTCCGTCGCGGAAAATAAATAAGGAGAAAGATTTGAATAAGCGGGAGATACAGCAATTTTAGTTCGTTAGGCATTTGTCTAACGAACTATTCGCCACTAACCGCAAACTAAAAGCAAACATAGAAAATCTATAAATTTTGCAAACACTAAGACTAAATCTCCCTAAAAAGAAGCTGTTACAGATAAAACTTGAAAGCAAAGTGTGAGTTTTCTATAAAATTACATTACTTTTGCAGAGCGATAATAGACCTTTGCGCTATCTTTGCGACGATATTTTTAATATGAAACTATACAGACGATACATATTATATATAAATATTTGCTTGGGACTGCTCATTTCACCCTTTTGCAGCAGCAGTGCCGAAGCAAAAGATTTTGTTGTCGTTATTGATGCCGGACATGGCGGGCACGACCCTGGCGCTGTCGGCAAAATCTCCAAAGAAAAGAATATCAACTTAAACGTTGCACTCAAACTCGGCAAACAAATTCAAAAGAACTGTCCGGACGTAAAAGTCGTATATACCCGTACGCGAGATGTCTTTATCCCCTTGGACCGTCGTGCAGAGATAGCCAACAACGCCAAAGCAGACTTGTTCATTTCGATTCACACAAATGCATTGGCTAAGAACCGCACTGCCAAAGGCGCTTCTACATGGACATTAGGTCTTGCCAAATCGGATGCCAACCTCGAAGTCGCCAAACGGGAAAACTCGGTGATTCTCTACGAAAGCGATTATAAGACACGCTATGCGGGGTTCAATCCTAATTCTGCCGAATCGTATATTATTTTCGAATTCATGCAGGATAAGTATATGTCGCAAAGCGTACACCTGGCCTCACTCGTACAAAAGCATTTCCGTAATACTTGCCGCCGGGTGGACCGAGGCGTGCACCAAGCTGGTTTTTTAGTACTGAAAGCCAGCGCCATGCCCAGCATTCTGGTTGAACTGGGTTTCATCTCCACCCCTGAAGAAGAACGTTACCTGAATACAGATGCAGGAACCACAACTCTTGCCAACGGCATTTTTCGCGCTTTCCTTACCTATAAGCGAGAGCAGGAAATCCGTCTGAACGGAAGTAGCCAGACCATTCTACCGGAAGACCTGCCGGAGGAGAAAGATACGACTCCTGCCGGCACAACGCCGAATGCAACAGAAAAGACAGTTAGACAAGACAGCAACTCCACACCCCGGCGCACAGAAAAAAACGCTGTTGCGCAAACAGAAGACAACGCCCCGGTGTTCAAGATACAAATACTCACATCTTCCCGCCCATTGGCAAAAAATGACAAGCGATTGAAAGGATTGAAGAACGTGGATTATTATAAAGAAGGCGGCCTGTACAAATATACGTATGGCGCATCCTCCGATTACAATAAGGTATTACGCACCAAACGCTCAATTACGGCACAATTCAAGGACGCTTTCATCATAGCTTTCAAAAACGGCAAAAAGGTGAATGTGAACGCTGCCATCAACGAATTTAAAAATAAAAAGAAATAAATAGAATAACATCATGAAGTATATTACCAAAGAAGTCAGAATAGGAATTGCAGGAATAGCTGCTCTCTGTATATTAGTATATGGTATCAATTACCTGAAAGGTATCAATATGTTTAAGCCTTCCAGTTATTTCTATGTCAAATTTCAGAATGTCAACGGACTTACCAAGTCTAGTCCTGTCTTTGCCGACGGTTTTCGTGTAGGCATCGTACGCGACCTGTACTATGATTACAGCCAGCCCGGAAAGGTAATTGCCGAAATAGATGTCAACACCGACTTGCGTATTCCCAAAGGCAGTACGGCGGAACTGGCAGCAGAAATGCTGGGCGGCGTCAAAATGAACCTGCTCCTTGCCAACAATCCCCGCGAGAAATACCAGATAGGAGATACAATTCCCGGTACGCTCAACAACGGAATGATGGAAAAAGTTGCCGCCATGATGCCGCAACTGGAAAAGATGCTGCCTAAGCTGGACTCTATACTCGGATCTTTAAATATGGTATTGGCAGATCCGGCCATCCCCACCACTCTGCATAATGTACAGACTCTGACAGCCAACTTAGCAGTGACCAGTGGACAGCTGCAAACATTAATGAACAAGGACATTCCCCAACTTACAGGCAAGCTGAATACTATTGGGGATAACTTCGTACTTATTTCAAATAACTTGAAAGAAATAGATTATGCAACAGCCATGCAAAGCATAGACTCCACATTGGCTAATGTAAAAATGATTACAGATAAATTAAACCGAAAGGATAATACTGTCGGATTATTGCTGAACGATCCGTCACTCTACAATAACCTGAATGCCACAACAGCAAATGCAGCGAGCCTATTAGAAGATTTAAAATCACACCCCAAACGCTACGTTCATTTCTCTTTATTCGGTAAGAAAGATAAGTAGGAATTACGCTTATATAGATTTTGTCTAAATAGCAAAGCTTATTTATCCAAAAAGGAAAAACCCTTGATAAGTCTATGTACAAAGTAAAAAAGGGGTTTATATCTACTCCGCTTTTGGAGAGGAGCAGCCCACAAAAGCAGCATTATCTTGCTATATTACAAGCTGTTATACAAAAACAATAGTATATATAAAGGGGGAATTTTCACATATTCCGATAAGTAGCTGAAAGTAAAGAGATTATTGTTTTATTGAGAAACACAAGAAAAAAGAGATTTGTTTTTCTCAAATAAGATTGCCAATTTTGCAAACGTAGAAGTTTTGCTTAATTAATAAATGTATCAGTAACCGTTATGAGTGAACAGGATCATGTCGGATTGTGGAACCGCTGTCTTGAAATTATCAGAGACAATGTTCCTGAACAGACATATAAAACTTGGTTTCTCCCCATTATTCCTTTAAAATATGAGGACAAAACGCTTGTTGTACAAGTTCCCAGCCAGTTCTTTTATGAGTTTCTGGAGGATAAATTTGTAGACCTATTGCGTAAGACTCTTTACAAGGTAATCGGCGAGGGAACAAAGTTGATGTATAATGTCATGGTGGACAAAAGTTCGCGGCCGGAAAAGACCGTAAACTACGAATCCACCCATCGTACTATCATCCCGCAAAAACCGACGATAGACAAAGCTATCCCGCAGATTCCTGTTCCTGATTTAGACCCACATCTGAATCCGGAATACAACTTCGACACATTTATTGAAGGATATAGCAATAAGCTTTCTCGCAGTGTTGCAGAGGCAGTGGCACTCAATCCCGCCAAAACGATATTCAACCCGTTGTTCCTATACGGAGCGTCAGGTGTGGGAAAAACCCACCTTGCCAATGCCATCGGTACAAAAATCAAGGAACTATACCCCGAAAAACGGGTATTGTATGTATCCGCACATCTATTTCAGGTTCAATACACCGATTCCGTACGTAACAACACGACCAACGACTTTATTAACTTCTACCAGACAATTGATATATTGATTATTGATGATATTCAGGAATTCGCAGGTGTTACAAAAACACAAAACACATTCTTCCATATCTTCAATCATCTGCATCAGAACGGCAAACAGCTGATCCTGACCTCCGACCGCGCCCCTGTATTGCTTCAAGGTATGGAAGAGCGCTTGATTACACGCTTCAAATGGGGAATGGTAGCCGAGTTGGAAAAGCCGACCGTAGAATTACGCAAAAACATTCTGCGCAACAAAATACACCGCGACGGTTTGCAATTTCCACCGGAGGTCATTGACTACATAGCCGAGAATGTGGGCAACAGCGTTCGCGACCTGGAAGGTATTGTCATCTCCATTATGGCCCATTCCACTATATACAACAAAGAGATTGACCTGGAACTAGCACAACGCATTGTACGCAAGGTTGTGAACTGCGAAAGTAAGTCCATAACCATTGACGATATCATCACCACTGTATGTAAGCACTTCGGATTGGAGAATGCCGCTATACATACCAAATCGCGCAAACGAGAAGTGGTGCAGGCGCGGCAGATAGCCATGTATTTAGCGAAAAACCATACCGATTTCTCTACTGCAAAGATCGGCACGCTAATCGGCAACAAAGATCATGCTACCGTATTGCATGCCTGCAAAACAATCAAGCAGTTAAAAGAAGTGGATAAATCATTTCGCGCCGAGATCGACGAGATCCAAACAGCCTTGAAAAAAGGGAACTAACTCCCGAATAACAATTATAAGGTATAGAGTATAGTTACATTTGCCTTTCCATATAGCAACTTCATACTCTATACCTTATATATAAATTATACCTAACCTTTCAATCTAAAAGCCCTGTTCTTTCATCACTTTCCAAAGGTTCTCAGACATTGCCTCGCTATCTTTCTTCGTATAACGCACGTCCGTAAATACTTGAGCCAGTGTTTCCTTATTGTTTTCTATTATAAATCGTATATTTTCCGGCAACGACTCTTTGTAAGCATACAAGCGATCAATATCCTCAGAGGTATAATCATGATAGATTTCTTCATGGACAACGGCTTCCAAAGGCAAGCGGTCTACTTGCGCCGGAACCTCAGCAGGCCATCCCACAGTAACGGTAGTAATAGGAAAAACCAATTCGGGCAGTTCCAGTGCCTCAATAATCATTTGAGGATTATAGGTAGTGGTACCCAAATAGCAAATGCCTAAACCTTTTTCCTCAGCTGCAACACAGAATGTTTGCGCTGCCAATAAAGCATCAACAGCCCCGGTGACAAACCATTCAAAATTATTATATCCCGGTTCCGCCTTGCGCTGCACACACCATTTGCTGAAACGACGCAGATCAATGCAAAAAGTAAGAACCACCGGCGCAGTCTGCACCATAGGCTGATTGAAATGCGCCGGCGCCAATTTAGCTTTGCGGTCAGCATCACGAGTTACAATTACGCTATAAACCTGCATGTTTCCAACCGTAGAAGCACGACAAGCGGTTTCAAGCAAATCATTTAACAAATCAGAAGAAATATCTTTCTGCTGATACTTACGAATTGTTCTCCTTTGTTTTAAGCTTTCCATTCTTTCTTTTTTTTGCAAATATAGTGAAAGAAACACAGAGTGCATATTTAATAGGCTTAAATATATTCTCCCATGTTTTCCAAAAGAATAATTCCATCAAGCAATAAGTTAAGGCACAATTTTCTTTTTGGAAAACTTTTCATTCATCACAAAAAGATATTCTCATATAAATCAATCAATTAATAAATTAAATTGGAAAACTTACATACGGTTAATAAAATTCCATCTTTTTATTTTGCTATAATAAAAAACATTCATAGATTTGCAATCACATTTGTTAGCGATAAGTACAACTTCTACACATTTACTTATTTACAATTAAATCTAAGAGATATTGCATCGTGGAAAAGAAAATTTATTCTTATGACGAAGCCTACGAAGAATCTTTACGATACTTTCAAGGTGACGAGCTGGCTGCAAGGGTTTGGGTAAACAAATATGCAGTTAAGGATTCTTTCGGGAATATTTACGAAAAGTCTCCGGAAGACATGCACTGGAGAATAGCCAACGAAGTGGCACGCATTGAGGCCAAGTATCCTAACGCACTGAGTTCCGAAGAACTCTTCGGGTTGTTCAACCACTTCAAATACATCGTTCCGCAAGGAAGTCCGATGACCGGGATCGGTAACAACTATCAGGTGGCTTCCCTTTCCAACTGTTTTGTTATAGGTGTGGACGGTGAAGCCGATTCTTATGGCGCCATCTTCAAAGTGGACGAAGAGCAGGTACAACTGATGAAACGCCGCGGCGGAGTAGGACACGACTTATCACACATCCGCCCAAAAGGTTCTCCGGTAAAAAATTCCGCTTTGACTTCCACCGGACTGGTTCCTTTCATGGAACGCTACTCCAACTCTACTCGTGAAGTGGCCCAGGACGGTCGTCGGGGTGCGCTCATGTTAAGCGTGTCCATCAAGCATCCGGATTCGGAAGCGTTCATCGATGCAAAAATGACAGAAGGCAAGGTGACGGGCGCCAATGTTTCCGTCAAACTGACCGATGCATTTATGCAAGCAGCCATTGATGGCAAACCATACGTACAGCAATACCCGATTGACGCCACCGATCCTGTATTCAAGAAAGAAATCAATGCCACCGATCTGTGGAAAAAAATTGTGCACAACGCATGGAAGTCCGCCGAACCCGGTGTGCTTTTCTGGGATACCATTCTAAAAGAGTCTGTACCCGATTGCTATGCAGACTTGGGTTACCGCACCGTATCCACCAACCCTTGCGGTGAGATACCTTTATGCCCCTACGACTCTTGCCGCTTGCTGGCTATCAACCTATATTCCTATGTAGTCAATCCGTTCAAGCCGGACGCTTACTTCGATTTCGACCTCTTCAAGAAGCACGTTGCATTGGCCCAGCGCATCATGGACGATATCATCGATCTGGAGTTGGAAAAGATAGAACGCATCATGGCCAAGATTGATGCCGATCCGGAAAGCGAAGACGTGAAACATACTGAAAGCGTATTGTGGCAGAAGATATATAAGAAAAGCGGTCAGGGTCGCCGTACCGGTGTGGGAATCACCGCCGAAGGCGATATGCTTGCAGCACTGGGATTGCGTTACGGCACTGAAGAAGCGACCGAATTCGCCGAACAAGTACATAAGACAGTAGCGCTGAGTGCCTACCGCTCGTCTGTGGTAATGGCAAAAGAGCGTGGTGCTTTTGAAGTTTACGACAGCGAACGTGAGAAGAACAACCCGTTCATCAACCGTTTGCTCGAGGCCGACCCCGAACTGTATGAGGAAATGAACGGCCGTCGTAACATTGCCTGTCTCACCATTGCGCCGACAGGTACAACAAGTTTGATGACACAGACCACTTCCGGCATCGAACCCGTATTCCTGCCCGTCTACAAACGCCGCCGCAAAGTCAACCCGAACGATTCCAACGTACATATCGACTTTGTCGACGAAACCGGAGACGCTTTTGAAGAATACATCGTATTCCACCCCAAATTCGTGACATGGATGGAAGCAGAAGGTTACGACCCAGCCAAACGCTATACGCAAGAAGAAATAGATGCACTGGTTGAGAAGTCACCTTATTATAAAGCGACTTCCAACGATGTAGACTGGCTGATGAAAGTCAAAATGCAGGGACGTATTCAAAAATGGGTGGATCACTCCATCAGCGTAACCATTAACCTGCCGAACGATGTGGACGAGGAACTGGTAAACCGCCTGTACGTCGAAGCATGGAAATCGGGCTGTAAAGGCTGTACGGTGTATCGTGACGGTTCGCGTTCCGGCGTACTCATCTCCACCAAGAGCGACAAGAAAAACGAACTCCCGCCAGCCGCCTACGGTTGTTGAGACACGTCCGAAAGTGCTTGAAGCAGACGTTGTGCGTTTCCAGAACAATAAGGAAAAATGGGTGGCATTCGTCGGATTGCTGGACGGACATCCCTACGAGATATTCACCGGTCTTCAAGATGACGACGAAGGCATCATCCTCCCGAAGAATGTTTCAACAGGACATATCATCAAGAACGTCGATGAGAACGGGAACAAGCGTTACGACTTCCAGTTTGAGAACAAACGCGGTTACAAGGTCACTATCGAGGGACTGTCCGAGAAGTTCAACAAGGAATATTGGAACTACGCCAAGCTCATCTCCGGCGTATTGCGTTACCGCATGCCTATCGAGCAGGTAATGAAACTGGTAAGCTCACTCCAGCTGGACAGCGAAAACATCAATACTTGGAAGAACGGTGTGGAACGCGCTCTGAAGAAGTACATCCAGGATGGAACCGAAGCAAAAGGCAAGAAATGTCCGAACTGTGGCAATGAAACTCTCGTTTATCAGGAAGGATGTCTGATTTGTACCACTTGCGGGGCTTCCAGATGTGGATAAACATTCTATAATATAGCAAACGTTTGCATAGGATTTTAAACGAGATAGCAGACAATAGCTGCATGATTATGAAGAATATTTTTTATACTTGCATAATCATTGCAGCTATTGCTATTTCTAAATCTAATATATATGACCTTATCATTTAATATCGAGTACAGAACCAATTGGGGTGAAGAAGTCAGAGTTTCAGGCTCCATCCCGGAGCTTGGAAACGGACATCCCTCCAAAGCATTTCCGCTACAAACCATAGACGGCATCCATTGGGCTGCGGAAGCAGACATTGCAGTGCCGGAAAGCGGATACGTCCTATACAGCTACTATATTTTCCGCGATGGGCACCCTATACGTGCCGAGTGGAACAGCCTGCCCCGCACTCTTTACCTCTCCGGAAACTCCAAGAAAACCTACCGGATACAAGATTGTTGGAAGAACCTGCCGGAGCAGCAATATTTCTACACCTCCGCCTTTACGGAATCCCTTCTGGCACACCGCGAACGCAGTGCTGTTCCTAAGGGACATAAAAAAGGCCTGCTGATAAAAGCGTATGCCCCCTGCATCGACAGTGACCACTGTCTGGGCATCTGCGGAAACCAGCCGATCTTCGGAAACTGGAATCCGGACAAGGCCGTACTTATGAGTGATGCCAACTTCCCTGAATGGCAAATAGAGGCAGATGCCTCCAAAATCCATTTTCCGTTGGAATACAAATTCATTCTATACAACAAGAAAGAACGCCGCGCCGTATGCTGGGAAAACAATCCGAACCGGTATATGGCGGACCCGCAAAGCGGTGCAAACGAGACACTGGTTATCGGTGACCGTTATGTATATTTCAACCTTCCCGTCTGGAAAGGTTCGGGTGTTGCCGTACCCGTATTCTCACTCCGTTCCGAGAAAAGTTTCGGTGTAGGCGATTTCGGCGATTTAAAACGCATGATCGACTGGGCCGTCAGCACCCGGCAGAAAGCCGTACAGATTCTGCCGATCAACGACACCACCATGACACATACGTGGACAGACTCCTATCCTTATAACAGCATCTCCATCTATGCTTTCCACCCGATGTACACAGACTTGAAACAACTGGGTGCATTGAAAGACAAGAAACTTATGGCTGCGTTCAACAAACGTCAGAAAGAACTGAATGCCCTGCCCTCCGTCGATTATGAGGCAGTCAACAAAACCAAATGGGAATACTTCCACCTCATCTTCAAGCAAGAGGGAGAGAAGGTGCTGGCCTCGGCAGCCTTCCATGAGTTTTTCGAGTCGAACAAGGAATGGTTACAACCGTATGCCGTTTTCAGCTATCTGCGTGACGCCTATAAAACGCCCAACTTCCGCGAGTGGCCGAAGTACAGCAACTACGACATCCAAGAGATAGAGAAACTCTGCCAGCCGGAATCGGCGGATTATCCGCATATCGCCATCTATTATTACATCCAGTTCAACCTGCACCGGCAGCTACTCGCCGCCACTGAACACGCACGCGCCAACGGCGTCGTACTGAAAGGCGACATCCCCATCGGCATCAGTCGCAACAGCGTAGAAGCATGGACAGAACCCCATTATTTCAACCTGAACGGACAAGCCGGCGCACCACCCGACGATTTCTCGGTGAACGGACAAAACTGGGGCTTCCCCACCTATAACTGGGATGTCATGGAAAAAGACGGTTATGCATGGTGGATGAAGCGCTTCCGCAAAATGGCGGAATACTTCGACGCCTATCGCATCGACCACATCCTCGGCTTCTTCCGCATCTGGGAAATCCCGATGCACGCCGTACATGGCCTGCTGGGGCAGTTTGTACCCGCCCTGCCCATGACACGTGAAGAGATAGAAAGCTACGGACTCCCCTTCCGCGATGAGTTCCTGAAACCGTATATACACGAATATTTCCTCGGACAGATGTTCGGTCCGCACACCGACTACGTGAAGCAAACCTTCATCGAACCGACGGACACGTGGGAAATCTACC
>ENA-OOWV01001841-OOWV01001841.1-human-gut-metagenome-genome-assembly--contig:-NODE-1841-length-12827-cov-1.792202_pt1 | contig 12827 bp, 8 predicted proteins | sample MGYA00241584_ERZ501337 | MGnify/ENA primary metagenome ERZ501337 (study PRJEB25962, sample SAMEA2042744) | human gut metagenome | biome: human gut; feature: human-associated habitat; material: faeces... | reverse complement strand
TGAATCTCGTTGCTAACGGTGCGGCCGCAGTTATCTGTAGTAAGGCGGTAATGATCCAATGGGTATTTAAACCCCTTCAAAGTAAGACCTTCAACCGTTTCACCGGCTGCGAAAAAGGAAACATATTTTCCGAATTGACTGTCTTTTCGAATAATATGGCCATTTTCCACAAGACAGATGTAATTCTGAGCATCTGCCAGGATCACATTGACACCCTTTTGTCTGCCATATCCCAAAAGTCCCATGTTTCCAATAAAATGATCCAGTCTTCCACCAGTTGCGCCAAGAATAAGAATATTCTTTGCCCCTCTTCTTATTGCCAGATTTAAAGTAGACTGGGTATCTGTATCATCCTTTTCAGGATTCAGTCTGACAATTTCTGTATGGTCAAGACTCTCCAGATATGCCTTTCCAGCACCTGATAAACTGTCAAAATCACCGTCCACAATATCCGGGACAAGACCTGTTTCCCGAAAGAAATCCAGTCCTCTGTCAGCCGCCAGCAAAAGCAGCTTCTTTCCTTTTCGCTCTTCTTCTATTTTTCTTATAAAATCGAGGGCAAAATCTTTCTGGATCATGCCCCCGCTTACGATTACTGTATCTATCATTCTATCTCTCACTCAATCCTGTCACCAATCTCTTCGATCTGTTTCTGAATATGGCGGACATTCTGGGCAATATCACCGCCGAATACCCAGGATCCGGCAACAAAGATATTGGCACCAGCTTTCATAACAGTCTCTATGGTACCTTCATTGATTCCACCGTCAACCTCAATATCCACATTCAGATTCTCTTTGTCGATCAGTTCTCTCAGTTCCTGAATCTTCTCTGTACACTCGTCCATATATTTCTGTCCGCCAAAGCCAGGCTGAACAGTCATTACCAAAACCATATCCACATCCTCAAGCATATGGCTGATATCATTTACCGGAGTTGCAGGCTTGATGGAAACACCAACTTTCACTCCTGCATCCTTGATACGCTCTATAGTACGTTCCAGATCCTCACATGCCTCAGCATGAACGGTGATGGAATCCGCACCACAATTTACAAAATCCTGAATGTATCTTTCCGGCTCTGTCACCATAAGATGAACATCAAAAAACATCTTGGATTCTTTACGGATGGATTTGATCACCGGCATACCAAAGGAAATGCTCGGTACAAAATCTCCATCCATAACATCAATATGGAGCCATTCAACTCCTTCGTTTTCAAGAATTTTAATCTGTTCGCCCAGACGGTTAAAATCCGCTGATAAAATGGAAGGGCATAGCTGATACATAGTTTTAGTATCTCCTTTTCTCTTTTAATTCCTCATATAAAGCCAGATAGTTGTCATACCGCTGCTGACTAATTTTACCTTCAGACAGAGCTTTCTTCACTGCACAGCCCGGTTCATGAATGTGCATACACCCCTGAAACCGGCATTGCGGCTCATACATTACAAATTCCGGGAAGTAATCCCGAAGCTCCTCTTCCTTCATATCGGTAAGATACAAAGAAGAAAATCCCGGAGTATCCACCAGGAAAGTATTCTTCTCCACCGGGATTACCTGGGAATGTCTGGTGGTATGCTTGCCGCGCTTCAGTTTTTTGCTGATCTCGCCAGTCTCCATCTGCACTTCACCCTGCATACAGTTGGTAATGGAAGATTTCCCCACACCGGAAGGTCCTGCAACTACTGTTGTTTTTCCCTTCAGTATCTCGCGGATCTCGTCCATTCCCTCTCCCTCATAGGTACTGGAAAGCACTACACAATATCCACATCCAGTGTATATTTCGTAAAGCTTTTCCATTTCTTTCTTCTCTCCCACATCTTTCTTATTGAAGCAGATAACCACGGGAATTTTCTGCTGCTCCATCATGATCAGAAAGCGGTCCAGAAGAAGGAAATTAGGCTTTGGATTCTCCATGGCAAAAATCAAAAACGCCTGATCTACATTGGCTACAGCAGGACGGATAAGCGAATTGCGGCGGGGAAGAATGGAAGTTACACTGCCTTCCTTCTCCTCCTCATTCAAAACGGTAATCTCCACATTATCACCTACCAGAGGCTTGAAATTATCCTTTCGAAAAATTCCTTTTGCCTTACATTCGTAAATATTGCCGTCTTCCGCATAGATATAATAGAAACCTGCAATTCCTTTAATGATCTTTCCCTGCATGGATTACTCAACCTTCTCAAAAGTAAGAGGATAATGGCCAAGTTCCTGATAGCTTCCATCAGATTGCTGCTCAGACAGATATAAAGTACCCTCAGCAACTCCTGGTGCACCTGTAATATCCAGCTGATATGGGAAAGTAAGCTGCTGTCCTTCTACCACAGAGCTTGCTTTTGGAGCGCCGCCTACATTCTGAACAAGCTCCAGTCTGATCAGACCTCCATTATATCCGATAGGCGTCTTCAGTTTCTGTGTACATTTCCATACTTCGCCATTTGCTACTGCTGCAGTAGTATCAGAGGAACTCTGATCCTCAGTATTCTGTGAAGAAGTATCCTGACTTCCACTGCTTACAATAAGAGTGATCGTATCGTTATCCGGATCTGCATATACCGGGTTGTCATCTGTATATCCTATAGGATCCTGAGAGATAACAGTTCCCTCTGCAACGTCTGTGCTCATCTGCATTTCCACATTAATATTAATGAATTTGCCAAGCTTGGCAATTGCATCATTCTTCTCCATTCCGGTTACATCTGGCACCTGTACACTGTCACCATAATTAATACCACGGCTGATGGTAAGAGTAACTGTATCGCCTGCCTTGACAGTAGTTCCTGCTGCAGGCTCAGTATCAAGGACACATCCAATGTCTACCATAGAAGACTGACTTTCATCCGGGTAAATCTTATTGATCTGAACCGTTAAGCCCTGGCTTTCCAGAGTTTCCTGCGCCAAAGCGCCATTCTGACCGAACATATCTGTAAGGGTAACGGACTCAGAACCTTTACTTAAATAATAGTTAACAGTTGAATTTTTAGCTACCTTTGTTCCCTGTACAGGATCCTGTGAAGAAATCTTGCCTTTTTCCTGTGTGGAAGCCTCTTCACCTTTGTAGGTCATTCCGATATTTACAGAAGCGCAAAGTTCCTGTGCCTCAGCCTCTGTCTTACCGATAAGATCAGGTACTGGTACCATACCATCATCTTCGTCAGCAGCCTGGGTAACCTGTGCCTGCTGATTCTGCTGATCCAAAGAAGAATCCTTGCTGTCTCCGATCAGACCTGCTGCCTTTCCCACAACAAGAATTACCGCGATCAGAACTGCGGCACCTATGATCAAAGCAATAATACTTCCAGCTACACTGACGCCTCTTTTCTGCTTTTTGATACGTCTTTCTCTCTCTTCCCGCTCTCTGCTTCGTTCACGATCCCGGTTCTTTCTGGAGCCTTTCGAGCTCTCTTCCTTATTATCATACTCGAAATCGTCATCATCATCGTAGTTTGTCTCATTCAGTTCTTTTTCCAGAGTTTCTATATCCGGCTTAAGAGTCTGCTTCGGAGTATGCTTGATCTCTCCAAGCTCTTCATCAGAAATTACAACCGTCTTAGCATCTGTATCTACAGATGTAAGCTTCACAAAATCTCCCTGCGGGTCAATAAGAGAATGCTTCAGATCCTCGATCACATCCTCCATCTTATTATATCTGCGATCCACACTCTTCTGGGTACATTTCATAATGATCTGTTCCAGACTGTACGGCAGATCCGGGGAATAAACACTTGGCGGTACCATCTCTTCCTGAAGATGTTTGATTGCAATGGCAACTGTAGTATCTCCGTCAAAAGGGACACGTCCTGTTACCATTTCATATAAGGTGATACCAAGTGAGTAGATATCACTCTTCTCATCGCTGTAGCCGCCTCGTACCTGCTCCGGTGAGCTGTAATGTACAGACCCCATAACATTGGAGCTGATGGTATTGGAAGAAGCAGCTCTTGCAATTCCAAAGTCTGTTACCTTTACTTTGCCGTCTGTGGAAATAATAATATTCTGAGGCTTCACATCACGATGTACAATGCCGTGGCTGTGTGCTGCCTCAAGTCCCATAGATACCTGAATGGCAATACTGGTAGCTTCCTTTACCGAAAGCTTACCTTTCTTGGAAATATACTCCTTAAGAGTGATTCCCTCGATCAGCTCCATTACGATATAATAAACACCCTCATCATCGCCTACATCAAATACATTTACTATGTTTGGATGGGTAAGACCTGCTGCTGCCTGCGCTTCACTTCTGAATTTCTTTACAAAAGTTGCATCTTCCCTGAATTCCGGCTTCAGACCCTTAACTGCCACAAAACGGTTCAGTTTATGGTCCATTGCCTTATATACGTCCGCCATTCCGCCGGTACCGATTTTACTTACAATTTCATAGCGTTCTGCTATAATCATACCTGTCTTTAACATGTTTCCACCTCATTCGTGAATGGTTCTATCAATATGATTGCAATGTTATCCTTGCCGCCGTTGTTGTTGGCTTCCTGGATAAGAGTATTTCCCTTCCAGGTGATATCCTCATCAGAATTCAATATGATTTCTTCCATTTTTTTGTCTTCCACCATATTGCTGAGACCATCGGAACACATCAGGATCGTACTTCCCGGTTCCAGACGCATATCAAAGAAATCCACGTCTACAGTTTTTTCTGCTCCCAGAGCTCTGGTGATAATGTTTTTATCCGGATGATTTCTTGCCTCCTCAGCAGTGATTTCACCCATTCTTACCATTTCCTGAACCAGTGAATGATCCCTGGTAATCTGCCTCAGCTGTTTATCCACCACATATAGTCTGCTGTCTCCCACATTGGCAACATAAGCATACTGACCTACAATGGTGGCTACTACCATAGTAGTTCCCATTCCACGAAGCTTCTCATCCTTCTGCGCCTGTTCTATAATTTCTGTGTTCGCAGTCTCAATGGCATGACGGATTACCTTTACAGGATTATAATCCGTATCCTCCCTGATTTCATCTACCAGTATCCTGACCGCGTGAGAGGACGCATAATCACCTGCATTGTGTCCTCCCATTCCATCAGCAACAGCAAAGAGGTTCGGGAGATTTCCAACTGTGTCCTGGGAAGCGAACACATAATCCTGGTTCATCTTCCGCTTCATTCCTATATTCGTAGCTGAATATACCCTCATGTCACTTCTCGCTTTCTGTCCTTTTCGTACTGTTGTTCAACATAGAAACACCAGTTTTTCGTTACTGCGGATCGTAACTTTTTTCTATATAACTTTTTCGTAATTGTCCACAGGCACCGTCTATGTCACTGCCCATTTCCCTTCTAATAGTAACATTAATTCCGCATTTTTCAAGTTTTATTTTAAAATTCTCTACAGCCTGATGCGTAGAACGCCTGTAAGAACGCTCCTTAATAGGGTTTACCGGAATTAGATTTACATGACAGTTAATATCATGGATTCTGCTGCTCAGCTCTCTTGCATCTTCGTCACTGTCATTAACACCAGCCACAAGACTGTATTCAAAAGTAATTCTCCTGCCAGTCTCTTGAAAATAATTGCGGCATGCATCCAGGACTTCGTCCATACTGTACCGCTGTGCAATAGGCATAAGTTCCTGTCTTTTTTCATCATTTGGTGCATGCAGAGACAGGGCAAGGGTAATCTGCAGTTTTTCCTTTGCAAGCTCATAAATTTTTGGAACAATTCCGCAGGTCGATACGGTGATATTCCTCTGGCTGATGTTAAGACCATTTTCATCGGAAAGCAGATGTACAAAGCGTACAATATGATCATAATTATCCATAGGTTCGCCAGTTCCCATTACTACTACATTAGATACCCGCTCTCCCGTTATGCTCTGGATCCTGTAAATCTGATCCAGCATTTCCGAAGGAAGAAGGTTTCTTGTCCAGCCTCCAATAGTGGAAGCACAAAAACGGCACCCCATTTTACAGCCTACCTGTGACGAAATACATACGGAATTTCCATGCTTATAACGCATAAGAACACTCTCGATCACATTTCCATCAGAAAGGCGGAACAGATACTTTCTTGTGCCGTCAATGGCAGAAACCTGTTCATCCACCATTTCCAATGCCGCTATGGGATAGTCTTTCAGTTTTTCTTTTAATTTTCCTGGTATGTTTCCCATCTCATCATAAGAGGTTACCAGATGTTCATGTAACCAGCTGTAGATCTGCTTTGCCCGAAAGGGTTTCTCTCCCAGTTCGGTCATCAGATTTTTCAGTTCGTCTTTCGTCATCGACTTAATGTCTGTCATATTTATATTCCTATTTTCTTCTGAATTTCGCAATAAAGAAGCCGTCTGTCTTATGTACTCCAGGAAGCAGCTGCAGATATCCAAGTGCAGTTGTCTCTGAGTGCAGCTCCTCTGGAAGATAAGGATCCAGGCTCTCCAGCTTAAATGGATAATTATTCAAAAACCACATCATGTTCTCTTCGTTTTCTTCTTTTGCAATGGTACAGGTACTGAAGATCAGCTCTCCTCTTGGCTTCACATAGTTTGCTGCGCGATCCAGAATGGTTCTCTGCAGAATCACTATTTCATCCTGTTTCTGTGGCGTAACACGGTATTTGATTTCCGGCTTCTTGCCGATCACTCCATACCCGGAACAAGGTACATCTGCAATTACAACATCTGCAAGCAGTTCTGAATCCTGATCAAAAATAGTAGCATCCTGCACTCTTGCCTGTACATTAATAGAATTGGTACGTTGGATATTTTCCTCGATCAGATTGACTTTATACTGGCTTACATCTCTTGCATCTACCGTTCCATATCCCTCCATCTTGTCTCCCATATGAAGACTCTTTCCACCTGGCGCAGCACACACGTCAATAACGTAATCGCCCTTCTTCGGATCTGCAACCTCCGCAACCAGCATGGAACTTACATCCTGCACGACGATTTTACCCTTGATAAAAGCATCCAGTGCAAGAATATGGTTAAATTCAGAAATGCTGTATGCATAAGGCAGATATGGAGCAGGCGCTACATGAACGCCCTGACTTTCCAGGCTTTTTATAACCTCTTCCTTGGAATTCAGATAAGTCCGGCATCTGATGGTAAGAGGATGTTCCATAAGAAAATCCGCCAGTATCTTCTCTGTTGTTTCTTCTCCATAGGCTTCCAGCCACCTGGTTACCAGCACCTCTGGCATGGAATACTTTACAGAAAGATATTTCAACAGATCATCTTCTTTTTGAGGGAACCGGACCTGATCCATTTCCCGGGCTATGGTACGAAGAACACCATTTACAAAAGGCTTCAGATTATAAAAACCTTTTCTTTGCGCCAGCTTCACAGCCTCATTGCACACTGCGCTGTCTGGCACACTATCCATGTATTTCAGCTGATATACTGCACTTCTTAAAATTTCCCGGATTGCAGGCTTCATCTTATCAACTGTCACCTTGGAAAAAGAATTGATAATGTAATCAATCTGAATCCGGTATTCCAGCGTTCCTTCACAGACACGGGTAATAAATGCCCGGTCCTGTTTGGGAAGGAACTGATATTTGGAAAGGGCATTCCGAATTGCCACGTGGCTATGCTCGCCCTCTTCGATTTCAAGTAAAATTTCCAGGATCATCTCCCTGGAATTGATTCCGTTAATCATCCCGTCTTCTACCTCCGGAAAGTATGAGCAGTCTCAGAAGCTGTAAAATGGAAGAAGCAAGAGCTGCTACATAAGTAAGGGCTGCCGCTGTAAGAACCTTCTTCGCACCTTTGTTTTCCTCACAGCTTAAAATCCCTGTGCTTTCCAGCATTTTTAAAGCTCTTGAGGAAGCATTGAATTCTACCGGAAGTGTTACAAGCTGAAACAGTACCGCCAGTGAAAACAGCACAATTCCTACAGTTGTAAGTGCCGGTATGGAAAAGATCAGTCCCAGAAGAAAAATCGGCCAGGAAAGGGAAGATCCGATATTTGCCACCGGAACAATAGCTGAACGGATATTCAGCGGTGCATAATTTATATTGTGCTGAATGGCATGACCACACTCATGGGCAGCGACACATACAGCTGCCACAGAAGTTCTTCCATATACGTCCTGTGAAAGTGCCAGCCTCTTTGTTCTCGGATCATAATGATCTGTAAGGCTTCCGGAAATTGGAACAATCGTTACGTCGTAAATTCCGGCTGCATTTAAAATCCTCTGGGCAGTCTGAGCTCCTGTAAGACCTGAATGGCTGCGCACCTGCTGATAACGTGCAAAAGTGCTTTTCATCTTTCCAGATGCAGCCAGTGCCAGCACCATTCCAATGATCAGCAATACATAAGTAGGATCAACATAAAATCCATAAGGATATCCATATCCGTACATAAGATCACTCCTTTTTATCTGTGAATCTGCTTCCGGTTTCTATATGACATCCTCGAAGGAATGCATCCGCATCCATTCTCTTTTTTCCTTCTAACTGTACCTGTGAAAGTACCAGAACATCCTCACCGCAAGCCACGTAAATTCCTTTTTTGTCCGTTTTTACTACTGTTCCAGGTTCTGGCTTTTCTGTGCCAGCTTCTTCACTTTTTACTACAAAGCTTTCCCATACCTTCAAAGTTTTTCCATTCCAGAAGGTAAATGCGCTTGGCCACGGGTTTAAACCTCGCACCAGTCTTTCCAGTTCCGCGGCTGATTTCCCAAAATTGATCAATCCCATCTGTTTGGTGATCATACCGGCATATGGAGTAGGGCTTTCCTCCGGCTGTTTCTCGTAAACAGCTGTGCCATCAAAAATGTGAGGCAATGTCTCAACAAGAAGCTTCGCTCCTGCTTCTGCAAGCTTATCAAACAGAGTTCCGCCCGTCTCATCTTTTGCAATCGGCACTACGATCCTTGAGATCATATCTCCTGTATCAAGACCTGTTCCCATTCTCATGATCGTAACACCTGACTCCTTTTCCCCATCAATAACTGCCTGCTGAATAGGAGCTGCACCGCGGTATTTCGGAAGCAGGGATGCATGGATGTTAATACATCCGTATTTCGGAAGCTCCAGAATGCTTTTGGGAATGATCTGTCCAAAGGCAGCTACCACAATAATATCGGGATCCAGTTTCTCAAGAACCTGTAAAAATTCCGGATCGCGTACCTTCACAGGCTGGTAAACCGGGAACCCATGTTTCAATGCCTCTTCCTTTACAGGAGTGGGAAGCATGCTCTTTCCCCTTCCCTTCGGCTTATCCGGCTGGGTCACAACACCTGTCACCTCATAGCCAGCTTCAGCCAGTGCATGAAGGGGATTAACTGCAAAATCCGGCGTTCCCATATAAACAATTTTCATTTATTCCTCTTCCTCCTCATTGTCATAACTTACATGATGTAATTCACCTTCAACCAGACGTGTACATTTTTCCGTCAAGATGATCCAGCTCATGACAAAATGCACGGGCAAGGAGTCCTTCTCCTTCATATATCTGCTCATTCATATCCATATCAAGAGCTTTTACCTTCACATAATTTGGGCGGGTAACCTGACCGGACATTCCCGGAACACTTAAACATCCCTCCTCGCCTGTCTGCTCACCGGATGTCATAAGAATTTCCGGATTGATAAGAATAATTGGACCATCTCCAATATCGATCACTACGATTCTCTTTAATATACCCACCTGGGGAGCTGCAAGGCCAACACCGCATGCGTCATACATGGTTTCCAGCATGTCTCCTACCAGATCCTTTGTACGTTTGTCGATTTTCTCTACTGGTCTGCAGATTTTTTCCAAAACGGAATCTCCCTCTGTTCTGATTGTTCTAAGTGCCATCTCTGTGTTATCTCCTTTATCTTTGAATTTGGAAATACCCGTTGTTTCAAAGCCCTGCACCTTAACGCAGCCCTTTATTTCCGGTATTTCGCCTTATGAAAAATCAAATTGTATATTAACTTTTCTGAAGCCGGAATTGATTTCTATATATTCCTCCAGCCTGTCCTTTATTCGGACAAGCAGATCATAATTCTCATGTTTCAGATAAAGTACTCTTCTGTATACATCCTTTACTTTCCCTACAGACGCAGGGGCGGGACCGATCACATGAAGATCTTTTCCCGCATATATTTTTCCTGTAAACAGACCAAGATAGTGCATGGCTGTCTCAAGAAGCTTCTCATCCTCCGAAGAACCAAGCACTGCCATCATATGGGCAGCCGGGGGATAATCCATAAGAAGACGGTATCCCATCTCTTCCTGGTAAAATTCTTCGTAATCCTGCTTTGCAGCTGTCTGTATGCTGTAATGATCCGGACTATAAGTCTGGATCAAGGCATGGCCTTCTTTCCTTCCTCTTCCTGCTCGTCCCACCGCCTGGGTAAGAAGCTGAAAAGTGCGCTCACCACTGCGATAATCATCAGCATTCAGGGATAAATCTGCAGCAAGGATCCCCACAAGAGTAACATCCGGGAAATCATGTCCCTTGACGATCATCTGGGTTCCAATCAAAATATCGGCCTCATGCCTGGAAAAAGCAGACAGAATTTTTTCATAGCTTCCCTTAGCTCTTGTAGTGTCGTAATCCATTCGAAGAACTCTTGCCTCTGGAAATTCTTTTTCTACCACCTGCTGGATCTGCTGGGTTCCCGCTTTAAAACCGCCTATATATGGGGAAGAACAGACTGGACATTTGTCCGGTTTCACAGTTTCATAACCACAATAATGACAGATCAGCTTTCTGCCATTATGCTCACTTAAGGAAACGTCACAGTGAGGACATTTCATTACATGACCGCAGGAACGGCATGAAACAACCCCTGCGTAGCCACGGCGGTTGAGAAACAACATGGCCTGCTCCCCTTTTTTCAGGCACTGGCTCAGGTCTTCTCTCAGTTCCAGACTGAGGGCAAGGCGGTTTCCTTTTTTTAGTTGTTCCCTCATGTCAATAATTGATACCCTGGGAAGAGGTCTTTCTTCAAATCTGGCTTCCAGCTTTACAAGGACATATTCTCCTTCTTTCGCCCTGTAATAAGCTTCCATAGATGGAGTTGCAGAACCAAGAATTACTCTTGCGCCTTCCAGCTTTGCTCTGTGGATAGCCGTTTCCCGGGCGTGATACCTTGGACTGTTTTCACTTTTATAAGAAGATTCATGCTCCTCATCAATAATAATAAGCCCTAATCTGTCAAAAGGCGTAAACAGAGCTGAACGCGGGCCAATCATGATAGAGGCTTCCCCTCTTTTAGCCCGCATATACTGATCATACCGTTCTCCGGCTGAAAGTCTGGAATTCATCACGGCAATCTGACTGCCGAATCGGGCATAAAATCTCGAAACAGTCTGCAGCGTCAGTGAAATCTCGGGAATCAGTACAATAATCTGCCTGCCCTCATTCAGAACTTTCTCCATCAGGGCCATATAAACCTCTGTCTTACCGCTGCCTGTAATACCATATAAAAGATGCATTCCCTGCTCTCTGCTCCAGTGTTCACGGCAAATGGCCGCATTCTGCCAGATGGATGCCACAGCATTCATCTGTTCATCATTCAGGCACACTTCCTGCCAGCCGTCAAGTCTCTGTCTCACAGGATTCCTGTACACCTGCGAGGTCTCCTCTCTGATAACGCCGGTTTGAAGGATTGATTTCATCGTTGATGCTGAAATCTGCAGTACCCCGGTCACGGTTTCCTTCGACATACATCCTTCCTTCAGCATCGCCTCCAGAAGCCTGACCCTGGCCTTCTCGCGCCTACTCTTCCTGCTTTTCTCAAGGAGCTGCTGCGCGCCCTCCCTGTCTGCAAGGAAGTAGGCTGTCCTTTTCACTTCCTTCACTGACTTCTTGACAGGCAGAACCGTCTTCAGTGCCTGTGCCATCGTACAGCCATATCGTTCGTGCATCCAGTCTGCCAGCGCAATCAGCTGTCCTGTTGCCGCCGGTGCTTTCGTCACTCCCAAAATATCCTTGATCTTCGACGCATCATAAGCCAACACGGTATCCACGCCAATGACATAGGCCTGCCGTCTCCGATTACCGCTTCCGAAAGGCACATTGACCTGACAGCCCACCGTCACCGCATCCAACAGTTCCTCCGGTACCCTGTATTGAAAAATACGATCCAGACTGTTCACGGATATATCCACAATCACATCTATATAAACTGCCATATTCACCGCCCTTACATTCAGACTGCTACGCAAATAGCATAATCCATTTCATTATAGCATAATTAACCTGCAGTAGGCAAACTTTTTAAAAGTATGGAAAAAAAGAGCAGAAAAAAAGAGCTATTACAAAATACACCACTTTATTTTGCAATGGCTCTTTTTCAAAAAGAAAAACATCCTTATTCCGTTGCGTTTCGTTGAACCCGGCAAGATACAACTTGATTCAATCAATTAAGCATCTAGAATTGGCACTCTCTTAGCAGGAGTGCTAATGTTGAATTTTAATTCAAAATCACTTGTTTGTAATGTATAAATATTATATAATGTTCTCCTTCTTTTGTCTACCGTTTTGCTTGGCCTCTTGTTGACTCTTTGTTGACTTGCAGAATTCAACGTTTCCCGGACTTAAGTGTCCATATTTTTACAAATATAAACAAAATGTTCATCTAATGCTCTTTTGCCAAGCTCCAGATCACGATTGCAGATGGCCTCCACAAGATGTCTGTGTATGCCCTGAAATGTCATCGATTTGCGTTCATTAGTCATGATCTTGGACCTTGTCTCACGGATAAAATTGTCCATAATCTTGGCCAATGCCAGATAATTAGCCATGACCAGACGATTGCCCGAAGCCTCCACAATCGTATAATGGATCATCTTATCACTCATCACCTGTTCTTCCTCATCCGCACTGTTCTCCAGCACCTCAAGATTCGCCTTCAGCTTTTCTA
>ENA-OOWV01001830-OOWV01001830.1-human-gut-metagenome-genome-assembly--contig:-NODE-1830-length-12892-cov-14.164135_pt1 | contig 12892 bp, 5 predicted proteins | sample MGYA00241584_ERZ501337 | MGnify/ENA primary metagenome ERZ501337 (study PRJEB25962, sample SAMEA2042744) | human gut metagenome | biome: human gut; feature: human-associated habitat; material: faeces... | reverse complement strand
CCATCGTCATCGGCTTCATCGTGTCGTCGAGCACGAGCGTGCCCGTCTTGCCCTGGCCGTAGCGCAGCGCCTGGCGGCCCGCGAGGTACTCGACGATGCCCGTCTTCGTCTTGACGTAGCCCTCTTCGAGTTTGAGCTCCGCATCGTCATCGTCGTTCCAGCTCAGGCGCGGCGTCAGCGAGACAGCCGTCTTGTGGCCGATGTTGCCCGAGACCTCCGCCTTGGCGACCGCATTGAAGCCGTCCGCGTAGTCATAGCCCTTCGTGCCCTGGCCAAACGGCTGCCAATGTGCATTCGGCTGGACATCCTTCTTGCTCTCCCGGTACGACGCCTGGTCGCTGCCGTAGCTCGCGAGCTGCACCGAAGCCTCGCGCAGCGCGACATCCTCCTGGTCGCTCCGGCCCTTGAGCACCGCGATCTCCGCGCCAAAGGCCTGGCGCATCGAGGCGAGCTCATCCGCGAGGTAAGCAGGCATCGGCTTGCTCTTGGCGTTCTTCTCCGCCTGCAGCACCCACTTCGCCATCTGCATGCGGCTGTACGGGCGCGCGCCGTCCGGCAGTGCATCGATGTAGCCCATGCCGCTGAGCTTGTCGACATAGTCGTAATAGACGCTCCCCGTCGGCACATCCGCCGTCACAGCTTCCGCCCCGGCCAGTCCCGGCACCATGACCGATGCCGCAGCCGCCATCATACCGGCCAGCAAAGTCTTCTTCATCAGGATTCCCCCACTCACAATGATCATAGAAATTTTAAAACGTAAAATAAAATACATGAGAATTCTATCATGATTGCCCCGCAAAAAGCAAGTGCACCTGCTTCTGGGCAGAGGTTTCAGCGCATTTTGTTCTTGCGCCAGCTGCGGTAGCCGTAGACCGTGCCGAACGCGATGAAGACCACCGCCACGAGCGCGAGCAGCTGTTCCCCAAATACTGCCATCCGTATCCCCCCTCCAAACCGTATCAACTTATCCATTATACCACATCGCGCGGCCGCCGTACCAAAGTACGCCATTTGGAAAACGGACCAATCTGCGGAATTTTATCCAAAAATCAGCAGGAATTCCGCGACACATCTTGTCGTGGTTCTCCGGATCGGTAGAGATGGCACCTGTGTCGCCGTCTTTCTCCAGTCCGCCCAGGATGTGCTCGTAGCCTTCCTGTCCCGGTATAGCCCAGTAGCGTGCACCTGTCTCCGGATCTCTCTTATACGGAGTGTAAACGCCCTTCTGCTCAGGTGTTGCATAGTGAGGATGAATTTCGGGCAGCTCGTTGATATCGGGCAGTTTCCATGCTGACGAACCGTTAGCCACAAAAGCGTCGGTGAGCAGCACAACAGGAGTAAGATGCTCGAGAGCAATCTTGGCTGCAGCATATACAGAGTCGAAACAGTTTGTAGGACTTGTTGCGGCAATCACCGGCATAGGCGACTCGCCGTTACGTCCGAAGAGAGCCTGCAGCAGGTCGGTCTGCTCGCTCTTTGTAGGCAGACCTGTTGACGGACCGCCACGCTGAACGTCGATGACAACGAGCGGCAGCTCGTCGATTACAGCCAGGTTCATGGCTTCTGACTTAAGACAGATGCCGGGGCCTGATGTAGATGTTGCGGCCAGAGCACCGGCGAACGATGCACCAATGGCACTGGCGCATCCAGATATTTCGTCTTCGCACTGCACCGTCATGACACCGCACGACTTATGCTTAGCCAGTTCGTGCAGGATGTCTGTGGCAGGAGTGATGGGATATGAGCCAAGATAGAGCTTAAGGCCGGCCTTCTCGGCAGCGGCAATAAGTCCATAGGCAGTAGCCTTGTTACCCGTTATGTCCATGTAGCGTCCCTTAACCTTGTTCTTAGAGTCGATGCGGTAAGTGGCGGGCACGCTTGCGTGAGTGTTGTGGCCGTAGTCATATCCGGCATGCACCACCTTGATGTTGCACTCTGCAACAGCAGGCTTCTTGGCAAACTTCTCGCGCAGGAACGATGTAACGAAGTCGAGATTGCGGTTAAACAGCCAGCATACGACGCCGAGAGCAAACATATTGCGGCACTTCAGCACGGTCTTGTTGTCGAGTCCGCTGTCTGCCAGGCAGTCTTTCACCATCTGAGTTATCGGACAAGCCACCACGCGGTCGGGGTCGATGCCCATCTCGCCCAGGTAGTCGTCAGTTTTAAACTCGGCCTTCTTCAGGTCGGCCGGACCGAAGCTGTCGGTGTCGATGATTATCGTAGCCTGTGGCTTGGCAAACTTGTACTGAGTCTTCAGTGCAGCAGCGTTCATGGCCACCAGCACGTCACACTTGTCGCCGGGAGTGTAAGCACGTCCACTGGCGATGTGAACCTGAAAGCCCGAAACACCCGTAAGCGATCCTTGCGGGGCGCGGATGTCTGCCGGATAATCCGGAAACGTCGAGATTCCATTACCTATCGTAGCCGAAACTGTCGAGAAGATGTTTCCCGCCAGCTGCATGCCGTCGCCGGAGTCACCCGAAAAACGCACTACGACATCATCTAACTGTTTTACTTCCAATTCTTCTGCCATAAAAAGTCTTTTTAAACTTTATAACTTATTAGTATGTTTTTCTACTGTCTGTTGCCGCGCCGGGCTGACCCAAACGCGAGAACAATGCTATGTATTTAAGATTAATTGCAAAGGTCGTAAAGATTATCGAAACCGCAAAATCTTTTTGCATAAATATTTAGCATCTGACAGCATTTTGTCGAAAATTGTTCACTTCTGCGACAAAAATTAAGTGTTTCAATAACAATAATAACACAATAAAAGTGATGAAAAAAATAATATGTCAGAGCTATTTTTTGCTAAAAAACATCTTTTCGCTACATCAAGAAAACGCTGAAAGGCCCTGAAACACGCATATTTACGAGCCAAAGCATATCTGCACGGCAACCTTCAGGCATCACGTACAGCAGCTTTTCTGCCACGGCAAGGGCGAAAAGATAATAAACGATGCCTAAAACCACAAAAATTTCAAACTGAAAGCAGGCTGTCAGCGCTGCCTATTATAATATAATAAGGTGTAGCTCTGCAGCATGCCATCAACGACAGATTCATCTGCACATCAATCCTGAGGCTATCTACCGGCATGATTTGCCATAAGTATCTGTTTTTCTGCATATAAACATCTGCACGCCAACAAAAAGCGACATTACAACAAATAAGATAAAACTTTGCTTTTAATCTGAAACGCCGTTATACACGAAGCCATAAAAACCGGCCGCATAAGTCAGACAAAAAACGCTGTATATGCCGTTTTATCATCAACAAGTTACAATCTGTAACCTTGACAAGCCCATAACAGGGGTTATCATACATATTCTGGCTGTTATGATATAACAAATGCCGGCATGAGCCTTGATGCTTCATGCCGGCATTTGCAGTTGCCACGGCTGTATTTTTATTGTTCCTCAGCCAGTGTGAAATCGAGCTGGCGCTTCTCAACGTTGGCGCGTGCCACCTTGATTTTTATCGGGTCGCCCAGCTGATATTTGTTGTGATGACGGCGGCCAACGAGACAGTAGTTGCGCTCATCGAAGTCGTAGTAGTCGTCGTCCAAATCGTGCATGGGCACCATGCCTTCGCAGTGGTTCTCGTCTATCTCGCAGTAAATGCCGTAAGACGTTATGCCGCTGATGTGGGCAGGATATTCGTTGCCTATCTTGTCGGCCATAAACTCCACCATCTTATATTTTATAGAGTCGCGCTCGGCGTTCTGTGCTATCTGCTCCATGTCGCTCGAGTGTTCGCACAGCTCCTCATAATACTCTTTGTTTGCGCTGCGTCCACCGTTCTGATAGCGTGTGAGCAGGCGGTGAACCATCGTGTCGGGATAACGGCGGATAGGGCTTGTAAAGTGGGTGTAATATTCGAAAGCCAGTCCGTAGTGGCCGATGTTGTGCACGCTGTATTTAGCCTTCATCATTGCCCTCAGCGCAACGCTCTCTATCACGTTCTGCTCGCGGCGGCCGTTGCAGTCGTCCATCAGCTTGTTCAGGCTGCGCGATATCTCACCCTTGGTGCCTTCTGTCTTCAACTTGTAGCCGAACTTCACGATAAACTCGCGCAGACGCTCCAGCTTTGTCGGGTCGGGCACGTCGTGTATACGGTAAGGCAGCGTCTTTGCCTTCTGCCCCTTCTTCACCTTGCCCACACCCTCGGCCACGCTGCGGTTGGCCAGCAGCATAAACTCCTCGATGAGTTTGTTGGCGTCTTTCGACTTCTTGAAGTAGCAGCGTGTGGGCTTGCCCTTCTCGTCAACGTCGAAATGAAGTTCCTCGCGGTCGAACTTCACCGCACCGTTCTTGAATCTCGCCTTGCGCAGCTTCTTTGCCAGCATGTCGAGCGTTATCAGCTCCGTGGCAAACTCGCCCTTGTATCCGTCCTTGCCTGCAGGCGGTGCGGGCTCGCCCGTGCCTTCCACCACTCCGTTGTCTTCCAAGATCTGCTGCACCTCCTCATAGGCAAAGCGGCGGTTACTCTTTATCACGGTGTGAACCAGTCGCCAGCTCTTCACGTTGGCATCAGCGTCGAGGTTGAACACAGCACTGTAAGCCAGTTTCTCCTCGTCGGGGCGCAGAGAGCATATAAAGTTGCAAAGGCGCTCGGGCAACATAGGTATGGTGCGGTCAACGAGATACACGCTCGTGGCACGCTTCTGTGCCTCCTTGTCTATTATGGAGCCTTCGGTAACATAGTGAGACACGTCGGCAATGTGCACGCCAACCTCCCACAAGTCTTTGCCCAGCGGCTTTATTGACAAGGCGTCGTCGAAGTCCTTGGCGTCCTTCGGGTCAATTGTGAACGTGGTTACGTCGCGGAAGTCCTCGCGCTCCTTATAGTCATCCTCGGTTATCTCGGCACTTATCTTCTCGGCAGCCTCCTCAACCTTCTTGGGATATCTGTACGGCAGACCATACTGTGCCAGTATGGCGTTCATCTCAACGTCGTTGTCGCCGGTCTCGCCCAGAATGTCAACCACCTCGCCTATAATGTTCTTGTTGTCTGTGTCGGGCCATTTTGTAACCTTCACCAGCGCCTTGTCGTTGCTCTTTCCGCCCTTCAGCTTGTTCTTCGGTATTATTACGTCGTGAACAAATATGTCGCTGTTCGAAACAAGGAAGGCAAAGTCTTTCTCAACTCTCAGCTTGCCCACGAACGTGTCGCGCGCACGCTCAAGTATCTCTATAACCTTAGCCTCCTTGATATGGTTCTCCCTGCGCGCCATGAACGTAACCTTGACGCGGTCGCCGGTAAGGGCGAAGAGCGAGTTGCGCTCAGCCACGAACACGGGCTTGCCGCCGTCGTCGGGCACAAAGCTGTTCTTGCCGTTGGCCTTGCGTATGAAGCGGCCTTCCTGCACCTGTCCCTTGGTGTTCAGCTTGTATGAGTTGTCGCTCACCTTGCTCAGGAAGTCGTCCAATGCCATCTCTTCCATCACGTCCACTGCCAGCATCTTTGCCGGATGAGTCTTCAGGTTAAGAGTCTTGAATATGTTTTTGAAACTTAGTGTCTTGTCTGAGTTCTGCAGAAAGAGGTTTTGCAGCATCTCCGATATTTTGTTCTTGGTCAGCCTCTTTGTCGATTTTTTTCCTTTTGCCATAATCTTGTGTTTTTTTTAATTCCCGGCCTGCCGTCAGCCTCGGTTCTGTGCGCGGTCTGTGCATCAGCCCTGCCTGAGGGCTCTGTGCTGTTCTGCGCCGTGCAGGCGTGGCATAGCCTTTCTGTGCGAAGTTACGAAAATAATTTCTTACTTCAGCATTAATTTCACCTTAAATAATTAATTTTATGTTACATATCGGTTAAAACTGCCAGCCGCAGCTACCTTAAGGACACAAACAAGGCATATTGGGGCAGCATTTTTTGCGTGTTGTCAAAAAATAAGCGTATCTTTGTAAAGACGTTGGCGATGCGTTGCCGACACAAGAAACGTTCGTATAATCATAAATTTGCGGATATTATCTGTCTTGCCGTGTCTTTCGGTCCGACTTTTTTACTAACTAAAGATTTTCATGCCATGATGCCATTCCGTATAAATCTTCATAAGCTGTCTGTCGCCGTGCTGATATGCCTGGCAACAGTCTGCGTACTGCATGCCCGAAACACCGAAGCAACCGATGCCCATGACGAGGCTATGCTGATAATGAAGGCGTCCGACGCCGTAAGCTCGCTCGACAGGAGCCAAGCCTCAACAGAGCGCATAAGGGCGGCTGCAAGGCTTGTTCCTGTGCTGAATGACTATGCAGACATGCTGGCGTCCAACCGTCTTGACCCGAAAGGCAGCATGAAGATGGCAGCGCTGAAGGCCTGCGCCGACGCAGCCGAGCGATATTCGGAAGAATGTCCCGAGGCGCTGGCGCGTACGCTCTACAACCTTGCCAACTTGCAGGGCTCATACTACGACAGTGCCTGTATCCCCACGATAGAGCGGGCGATAAGTCTCGTAGACGGCATAGCCACGGCCGAAGAGTCGCAGTTGCTTTACAAGATAGCGCGCCAGCACCTGCTCTACAGCTATGTTGAAGGCGAAAGCCCTATGCGCATAAGGGAGATATTCGGCCTCGAGAAAGACTTTCTGAGCTTCTACAAGAGTCATCCTGAAACGGTCAGCAAGGCAGAGATGATGCACATGCTGGCCATAATGAAAGAGCGCACCGAGTTTGACAACGACTTCAAGCAGGCAACCGACAGCGTGCTGTTTGCCGACAAGGATATCGACACAACACATTACGACATCATCCCATTTACCGGGATTATAACCAACTCGCCTTATTATTACAGAGAGAGCCTCGCCATATTGAGGCGGCTGCTGGGCAACGACAGTCCCGACACGATGGTGCCGTGGATAAACTGCCTGATGGCAGGGGCCATACCGGGCGACGGGGCTGCGCTCGTGGCGGCTGCCGACAGCGTGGTGGCCATAACCGAAAGCAAGATGCCGCAGGGACATCCGATGATAACAGACATGAAGGCCATACGCGACTATATAGCGGCAACCAACGGATATCCGCTGCGATTCGACTGGAAATATGCCGGCGAGCTTGAACCTTACGCCGGATACTACGGCGCAAGCTCTAGGGCGTATCTGTCGCTGCCCGTAATCTACGGGCTCAACCTGGGCATGGCTGCGGGTGCATCGTCAGTGGCCGACGTGATGAAGATGGAGCAGATATATGACGCCACGGCGCGCATCACCTACGCCGACGACCCGGGACAATATATCATGGACAAGATGTGCTTCATGCAGGCATACGAGAAGAGCGACGTTACTACGTTGGCATCGAGGCTGCAGGAACTTACGGCCATGGCACTCGACCGCAGATTAAAGCCTTCATGGCGGCTGTTTGCGGCGGCACGCCGACTGGCGCAGGCATGCAACAGGAACGGACGGACGCAGGACGCACTGGCCATAACACGCCGACTGGCCGGCGACCTCGACGTGCTTACCGGCGGAAAGGCGCTGCCCATAACGGCTGACATACAGCTCGAAACGGCTGGATATGCGCAGTATTACTCTCAGTCGGCCGACACGATAAGGCGCGAATACGACAAGACGCTGAAACTCTATGCAGAGGTAGGCATTCCGCCCACGATGCCGCTGCTCAACTACGGACTATATCTCAACAGCATAGGCGACTATGACGGAGCCATACGACAGTTTGACGCCCTGCTGAAACTCGACGCGCTGCGCGACCTGCCTTACGACCGGGCATACACGCGCCTGCTGCTCGGCCAGTCCATGCTCAACGCCCATATTACCGACACGGCACGGCTTGCCGACGTTTTCGGCGAGGCTGAAAAGTTGTATATGGCTGACACCGTCGACCTGAACAGCGAAACGGTAAGGGGCTACATGCTTCTGGCTCACTACTATAACTATCTCAACCGTCACGACCTGACAGAGAAGGCGCTGCGAAAGGGCTGGGAACTGGCCTCGCAGCTGTGCGAACCTCTTGACGCAACGCTGTTCGACTTCAACAACGAGCTGTTCAGCCTCTATTTCTTTCAGGGCAACGACCACGAGGCCGAACTGTTCAACGAACAGAACATAGCTGCCATCGAGGCTGCCGGACTGCAGGAGTCGGCCCTCTATCTTGAAGCCCTGTGGAACAGGTTTATCATCATCAACTGGCGCACGCCCAACGACCTGCTGCAGTATCTGCCTGCCGTGATGGAGCAGATACCCATAATAGCGTCTGTGTATGAACGCACCGGACAGTCGCCCGACATACTTTACAACTACGCACTGCGCATACTTACCGTGGCGCTCGACGCCGCGGCCGAAGGCAAGACTCAAATGGACAGCAGCGCGGAAGAATATGGCAAGACTTCAGAAAAGGCTGCCGAATACCGCAAGGGCAAGGAGTTTTTCTACAGGATGATGAGCATGTTCAAAGAACAGGCCTTGCCGCTGATGCACAAAATAGAGAAAGACTTTCCCGAATATGTCAAGCCTTACGACTATCGCGCCACTCCCACATGGCTGAGCATAGTCAGCAGTCTTATGAAGTGGTATGGCAAGGTGGAAGCCGACAAGCAGCTTGAGCTGCACTACCTTAACATCATGGCAGAGGCATACACCGCAAGCGGCACACCCTGGCAGGCAGACAATGCCATGGCCGAATATTACATCAGGGAGAGCAACTGGCAGAAGGCATACGAACATACGCAGCGGTGCTGTCAGCACATCGACAGGTTCAGCACGTTCGAGAAGCTTCAGATTGGCGACAGGATGGCCTTCCTTGCCAACACGCTGCACCACGACGACGAGGCCGTTGAGACTGCCGTGGCACAGGCAGGGCGCATACGCTCGTATGTGCTTGCCAACTTCGACTTCATGTCGTCTAACGAGCGCGCCGAGTTTCTTAATTCATACGGCAACACGGGCATACGCCTCAACGACATGCTGTCGCGCCGCCCCGCAGAGCTTGCTGCCGACGTATACGACGCAGCCCTGTTTGACAAGGGTCTGCTGCTGCACTCGTGGGAGAGGCTGCGCCGCTCCATCCTGCGCTCGGGCGACAAGGCGCTTGCAGCCAAGCTCGACACGCTCGACATGCTGAACAAGCAGAAGAGGGCAATGAGCATGGACATGACCGACTCGGCATCATCGTGGGCACACGCCAAGATGCAGCGCAGCATAGACAGGCTGGAGAAATGGCTGTCAAGGCAGACCGTGAAGTTTCGTGCCGACACCATGCGCGTGGTGTCATGGCAGGATGTCAGAAGCAGTCTGAAGGATAAGGAGGCGGCAGTGGAGTTTGTGCTGGGCGACAGCTCGCTCATGGCGCTCGTGGTGCGCCCCGGCTGCGAGCGGCCGCGGTATGTAAGGCTGTGTAACGCCGCCGAATGCTACGAGACGCTGAGCAGGGTTGACAACTTCCCTGCCGAGACGCGGGCCCGACGGCTCTACACCTACGGGCGCTCAAAGCTCTACGACCTGATATGGGCACCGCTCGCCGGCGAGCTTGAGGGCATAAAGACGGTGTATTATTCGCCCACGGCATTCCTCAACCGCGTGGCATTCGCCGCACTGCCTGTGTCGGCAGACAGCTGTCTGGCTGACTGCTACGACCTTCATCAGTTGTCAACCACGGCCCTGCTCGCCACACGAGGCAGAACAGGCAAGATAAGCTCGGCAGCGCTCTTCGGCGGAATAAACTACGGCAACATGCCCGAAAGCATGACACAAAACGCCGACGGCTCACGCGCAGCCTTGTCGGTGGCCTTTGCCGACCTGGCCGAAACACGGGCAGAGACCGACACCATTGCCGAAAACATGACTGCCGGAGGCATAGCCATAGACAAATATATGGGCGACAACGCCACCGAGGCCAACTTCTACGCGCTCGACGACAACAGCCCGGGCATAATACACCTGGCCACGCACGGCTTCTACATCAGCGAGAAAAACGTTGAAAGCAACGCCTTCCTGAAGAATCACCCCGGCGGACGCTATCACTCGATGCAGCGCAGCGGACTGGCCTTTGCCGGAGCCAACGCCACATGGATGGGCGAAAAGAAGCCCGACGGCAACGACGGCATCATGACGGCCAACGAGCTGTCTATGCTCGACCTTAGCCGCACTGACCTCGTGGTGCTCTCGGCATGCGAGACGGCGCTCGGCGACTACAGCCTTGAGGGCGTCTACGGACTGCAGCGCGGATTTAAGGAGGCTGGCGTAAGGTCGATGATTCTGTCGCTATGGAACGTCAACGACCGCGCCACGTCGCTCTTCATGCAAGACTTCTATCGCCTGTGGCTCGGCGGCCGCTCCAAGCACGAGGCTTTCAGCCTGGCAGTGGCCAACCTGCGCGCCACCAACCCCAGCCCGTTCTTCTGGGCTGCCTTCGTGCTGCTCGACGCCGAATAGGCAGCGTTGCAAAGATGCAATTTATATATTGTCAGGCAATAATATTATTAGGTGAACAACGGCCGTAAACTTATACGGCCAAACACAACGAACCTGACAAACCGGCAGGCTTCATGCCGTGCCCGCAAGGATTAGGAGTTGAAAATAAATGCATTTCTTGTATACAAAGAAAATTTTTAGTAATTTTACAACATATATCGGTAATTACATAAAATGCCTTTATAAGCCACGCCCAAGAAGCCTACCCTGTCCGGGCGCGCTCTGCCGGTTTTATTTGTAACAACAATACCATTATTCTGTTGTCTGACACAACAAGACAAAAAGAGAACAGACATAAAAAGCGAGGACATGCATTCAGGCATCTCCTCAGCCTTAACAGGAAACAGGCATAACACGGATATGTGGACAGAGTTAATCAGAACCTACAAATGACTATATAAAGACAGACAATGAATACGAAAAACATCAAGCCGCTTAAAAGCATTTTCATTTTTATCATGCTTATGGCAATAATGCCGTTTGCAGAAGCAGCGCCACAGGGCAGCAACAATTCATTAAGGAATTACAGCTCCTATTCAAAACTGTCAAGCTCCGTCCTCCTCAAAAAGGCCGAAAAATACCTCGTAAACGGGGTAAACACCGACAGCGCCATGCTCTGCCTGACTATTGTCACGCACAGATATAACAAGGACATGACCGACGAGGACAAGATAAAGGTTATAAGCGCCTACAACGGATTATGGTATATCCGCTTCTTTACGTATTTCGACTATGCAAAATCTTATGATGCGCTGATCACCGCACAGCACATAGCCAATGAGATTAATCACAGCGAAACCCAGATACAGCTAAACTTAGGCTGCTTCTATCAGACCCTGGCGGAAGAAGGCAAAGACGAAAAGCTGATGAGGAAGGCGCTTGACGCTTACCGCATTGCCTTCAGAGAAGGTCTGCGCCAGAAAGACTCCAATGGAATAATCAACAGCTTCGGCAATATGGTCACCGTATGTGCGGCGCTTCACTGCATGGACAGCCTTGCCGGAGAATTGAAACAGTTTGCGGCAACCGAATCTCTACATCCTGCAAATCTTTTTAAATACACATCTCTCCTTTATAAAGGCGTCATTGCAAAGGAACACAACGACTACGACAGGGCATTGCAATACTTCAAGGAGCAATATCCCCATACAAGCGAAGAAAGAGACTATATCCGCAACCGCATACTAATGTTTGTAAACATCGGCGGAACGCTTGCCTGTCAGAAAAAATACGAAGAGGCTGCCGAATACACCATGAAGGCACTTGACCTGAGCTACAAATTTGACCTTAAAGACAGCAAGCTGCAATGCTACGAGCTGCTTGCAGGATACTACAGCAAGGCAGGACAAGCCGAAAGGTCAAATACTTACCATAACAAGTTCTATCAGCTGAAGGACACGCTGCTCAACTATCAGCAGCTGGCAAGCGTAAAGGACATACAGTTTCTAAGCCAGATCAACAAGCTCGACGAGCAGATTACGAGGGCCGACATGATGAACACCATAAAGAACTACATAATAGGTCTATGCGCCGTTGTCGTGGTGATAATACTGGTGCTTCTGGTGGAGCTTTACCGGCGCAATAAGGCCCTGCGGATAAACAACGAGATGCTGTTCAACAAAAACCAGGAGATACTTGAACAGGAACAGCGCGAAAGGCAGGAACGGCTCGACAGGGCCGGAATAGGAGCCGATGCGCCTTCGAGAAAGTATCAGGGCAATCCCATCAATGAGTCGAAGAGCTATGCGCTCATGTCGGAAATAAGAACCGTGCTTGACACAAGCTCTGAAGTGTTTTCTTATGAATTTAACCTGAACAGGCTTGCACAGATGGTGAACGAGCAGCCCAAAAACGTGTCGCAGGTGATAAATCAGCTTACGGGCAACAACTTCAACACGTTTATAAACGAATATAGAATAAAGGAAGCCTGCAAGCGCATAAGCGACAGAGACAACTACGGAAACATGACCTTGGAGGCTATAGCCAACAGCGTGGGCTTTAAGTCGGTTAACAGCTTCAGAACTGCCTTCAAGAAGGTTACTGGTCTGTTCCCGTCAAAATATCAGCAGCTGGCCGACAAGAAGAACAGGGCAGCCGAGCAGTCATAGGCCTGCGGACATTAGGCAGACTTACAGACAGAGATGCTTTATAGAAAGTCAGCTACAGGATTTCTTACGCAGCTGACTGTATTATGCAGAAAAACGAACAGACAAAAACTGCAGACGAAGCAGACGATCAGCTTGCAATACAATAACGTTATTCTGCCGTTTTTCACCTAAAAACGGGAAAATAACGCATAATTTAAGCGCAAAATCGTGATTTTGCGCTTTTTCAGCACTTTTTTCTTCATTCTTAAATCTTATTCCAAATTAAATTTGCGCAGACGATTGGCCATTGTCTCTGGAATTTTATTTCCATCCTTAATTCCGCAACACTATAATTTAACTTTATTTATAAGTTCCTGAGCAACA
>ENA-OOWV01001825-OOWV01001825.1-human-gut-metagenome-genome-assembly--contig:-NODE-1825-length-12903-cov-8.014088_pt1 | contig 12903 bp, 9 predicted proteins | sample MGYA00241584_ERZ501337 | MGnify/ENA primary metagenome ERZ501337 (study PRJEB25962, sample SAMEA2042744) | human gut metagenome | biome: human gut; feature: human-associated habitat; material: faeces... | reverse complement strand
TACCATCGGAAACCAGCCAATAATGTTCCGCAACACCTCGCGCATCGACTTTGCGCGCATTGTGAATCGCAAACGGACGGGCCGACTGCGCTAACGCAACGTCCACCTCATTCGCAAACCGCTCCCGAGACTGTTCCATATTCAAACCTTCCGACTCACTCACAGCCATATTCCTCAATTAGCATCCAATTCTTCCAGTCAGTGGAGAAATTCTCCCGCTAACAGCCGCCTCAGAGTCCCAATTCCGCCAGTCAGTGGAGGAATCCTCCCGCTGGAAGGCCGAAAAACGTCCAGAATGTTCCAGTAGTTCGTTCGGCACGGAGGTTTGCGCGTATACGCGACCTAGGAAGAACCCGAATGGCGAAACGCAACACGGGATGATGATCGCCAGCATGGTGTTGGTCAGGTGCAGTGCATGGAAAATCGAGTACTGCGGAATGGTGAGTATGCATCCCATGACCACGCCATAAGCTTCGAATAGTTGGTTGCGATGGCGTCGGGAATCTGGTCAAGTCCGACGGCGAACCACAATCCGTTGCTGCTGGTCAGCTGCGATGGTGTTTTGGTGGATGCGATGATAGCCCAGTAGATCAGGAACAGGAAGTAAATCAACGCTACGACGAGCACGATTACGGTAAACAACAACATGACGCTTATCCGCAGCACGGAACAACGAAAAACCTCTCACCAGAATCATGCGAGGCTGCGCCTTTTAAGATTTGCCGTTAGGTTAATTAGATGGCCCTGCACCAGCCAGTGTTCTCCAATTCACATTTGACGGACATCGACTTCCCCATTAAAAGACGCCACTCTGGGAGATAGACACGCCCCTGACATTGACTTCATGTCCACACTCAACCAGGGTAAGGTCGAGCGCGAACATGAAGTCAGCTTGGGTCGATTAGAGCTGAATCACGACTCCCTCCCAGCGAGCGAGCTCGCCACGAGCGATCGATTTAACACTATGCATAGCATCATAGGTGCTGAGCAGTACTTGCGGATCGGACACGCCGTCGGAAAGCAGCTCCGCCACGTCCGAAGGCAGCGCCGCGGACCTGTCGGTGAGGTTGACCACGACAAGAATCGTGTCGTCGCCATTGGTGCGCGTGAAAGCATACACCTGATCGCTGTCGGCGGCGAGCAGATGCCATTCGCCAGTGGAGATGGTGGCGCTGTTGTGCCGCATGGCGATGAGCTTCTTGTAGAACGTGTACACGGAATCCGGATCGTCGAATTCCTCGGCCGCGTTGATTTCCACATGATTCGGGTTGACGCTGATCCATGGTTCGACGGGCGCGTCTGGCGCGGTGAAGCCGGCGTATTTGGAGGCGTCCCACTGCATGGGGGTGCGCGCGTTGTCGCGGCCGATGAGGGCGAGGGCGGCCATCATGGATTCGGACGACTGGCACTTGGCTTCCTCCACGCGCTGGCGATAGCCATTGAGGGCCTCCAAATCGCGGTACTGTTCCAGCTTGGTGAAGTGGGCGTTGGTCATACCCAGCTCCTCGCCTTCGTAAATGTACGGAGTGCCACGATGCATGTGCAGCACCATGCCGAACGCCTTGGCGCTCAGCTCGCGCGAATCGCGGTCGGAGTCGTTGCCCCAACGGGAGACCACGCGCGGCTGGTCATGATTGCAGAAGAACAGGCTGGCCCAACCGGCCTTCCTCACGGCCTCCTGCTGCTCGGTCATACGGTCGCGCAGGTTTTTGACCTCGAACGGCACGGTATTCCACTTGGAGCCTTCCTGGTCGATGCCGACATGGTCGAACAGGAATAGCATGTCAAGTTCCTTGTTGGCCGGATCGGTGACGTGCTCGTTACGGGCCGGGGTGATGCCCGGAGCCTCGCCGACATTCATGTAGCCTTCACGGCCTTCGAATACCTCACGGCGCATTTCGGCGAGGAACTCGTCGATGCGCGGGCCGTCGGAACAGAACGGATACGGGCTGGAATAACCTTCCTCTCCAACCGGATTATCGGCGATTTCGGATCCTGCCTCCCCCGGCAACTTGCCGTTCTTGTCGATGACCTTGGAAATCTGGGTGATCACGTCCATGCGGAAGCCGTCGATGCCGCGATCCATCCACCAATTCATCATCTTGTAGACGGCCTTGCGCACCTCGGGATTCTCCCAGTTGAGGTCGGGCTGCTTCTTGGAATACTGGTGAAAGAAGTATTCACCGCGCTTCGGATCGTACTCCCATGCGGAGCCGCCGAAATAGGAGCCCCACTGGTTCGGCTCGGCACCGGGCGTGCCCGGCTCATGGCCCGGCTTGGCCGGACGCCACCAATACCAATCCGCATGAGGATCATTCTTGTCGCGGGAAGCCTGGAACCAGGCATGCTCGTCGGACGTGTGGTTCACGACCAGATCCATGATGACCTTCAGGCCGCGCTTGTGCGCTTCGGCAAGCAGCTCGTCCATATCGGCCATCGTGCCGAACAGCGGATCGATGTCCTGGTAGTCGGAGATGTCGTAGCCGTTGTCGTCCTGCGGGGATTTGAAGACCGGGGACAGCCACAGCACGTCCACGCCGAGGTCGGCGAGGTAGTCGAGCCGGCTGGTGATGCCCTTCAGATCGCCGATGCCGTCGCCATTGGAATCCTGGAAGGAACGCGGGTAGATCTGGTAGACCACCGCGTTAGCCCACCATGGATTCGGGGTGGCGCCATTCGAACGGACGGTGTCAGGAAGAGTGGAACGATTGAAATTCGTCATCGCGATTGAGCTCCTTTGCCTAAGTGGAATGGATGAACTTTGCTATATCCCATGGTACGTAAAGCGTTTTTTCTTTCTTGCCTGCGGCGCGTTTTGCAAAGCAGGAAATGAAAGATATATTGCAAGCGGGATGCGCCCTTCGGAATCACATCAATGCATACGAAAAGCGGGAATCCTCGAAAAAGGGGAAACGAGGATTCCCGCTCGGCGCTGTGAAGTTTTACTTCACAAGCAGACGGCCTACGGCCGCGTTGTTCCTGCCTTCGCTCGCCTATCTGCTCGCTCAGGAGGAGCCTATGAACAGTCCACAGGACTGTTCACTTAACGGCTCCTCTCATCACACCGCCGACGACCCACTTTTGGGCGAAGATGTAGACGATAAGCACCGGGGCCATGGCCATCAGGTAGGAGGCGAAGGCCATCGGATAGTTCGAGGTGAACTGGCTCTGGAACACATACTGTGCGAGCGGAATCGTCTGATTGCTCTGATCAGTCAGCGTGATCAGCGGCAGCAGGAAGTCGTTCCACGCCCACAGTGCGGTCAGGATGGCGATCGTGGCGTTGATCGGTCCCATCAGCGGGAAGATGATCGTCCAGAAGATGCGCCAGGTCGAAGCGCCGTCGATGCGCGCCGCCTCTTCCAACGAAATCGGAATCGAACGGATGAAGCCGATCGCGATGAACAGGTTCGTGCCGATGCCGAGAATCGTGTACAGAATGATCAGACCGAGCTGGTTGTCCAGGTGCAGGGTGCCCATTTCCTTGGCGATCGGCAGCATGACGACGGTGAACGGCACGAACATCATGGCCAGGAAGAAGTAGTACAGGAAGCGGAAGAACCGCTTATCCATGTTCCTTGCCACGGCGTACGCGACGAACGTGTTCGTCAGCAGCGTCAGCACCACAGCGCACACGGTGATGATCGCGGAATTGAGCGCGGCCTTCGGATAGTTCACCTTGTTCCACGCGTCCGCGAAATTATGCCATTCCCACGTGGTCGGCAGGCTGAACGTGCCCGCTTCGCCCGGAGTCTTCAGCGCGGTGACCACGGTGAAATACAGCGGCACGAGCACGGTGAGGCTCAACACGGTCACAACCGCGGTCAGCCACCAGTTGACCTTATGATCCCTGCGGATTTTCTCCGGCTTTGCTTGCGCTTGAACGCCAGTCTTTGCAGTCTTTGCAACAGTTGCGCTAGTCATGATTTCTTCCCCTTACTCTCAGACCTTTTCCTTGCCGCTGAAGAACTTCAGCTGCACGAATGCGAGGATTGCCAGCACGATGAAGAACGTGACCGCGTTCGCCATCTGGTAGGAGTATTCGCCGTTGCCCAGGCCGTTCTGGAAGATCAGGTAGGAGACGGTTTCGGTCTTGGAATCCGGACCGCCCTTGGTCAATGCCATGACCTGGTCGAACGCGCCGAGCGAGTTCTTGAGGCTCAGCACCATGTTGATGGTGAAGAACGGGCCAATCAGCGGGAACGTGATCTGCCAGAAGTTCTGCCAGGCGTTCACGCCGTCGATGGACGCGGCCTCATAGATTTCGTTGTCGATGGTCTGCAGACCCGCCAAGTACAGCAGCGTGGAGTAGGCCACACCCTGCCAGATGGACAGGAACACGATCGGGAACCATGCCAGATCCGGATTGGAGATCATGGATGTGGACAGCCAATCGATGTGCAGCGCCTGGCCGAGGGCCGGCAGCGGGGTCATGAAGATGTACTTGAACACGTAGCCGATGACCAGCACCGACAGGGTGTACGGAATGAAGAAGATGGCTCGGAAGCCGTTCTTGAAGGCGATTTTGGAGTTCAGCAGCACCGCCAGGAACATGCCGAGGATGTTCGTGCCGAGCGTGATCAGAATCGCGATGAAAATCGTGAACAGATACGCGTGGCCGACGCGTGCGTCCTGGAACATCGCGATGTAGTTCTTGAAGCCGATGAACTTGTAATCGCCGTAACCCTGCGAATTGGTGAACGAGTACATCGCGCCCTGCAGGAACGGCAGGTACAGGAAGATGCACACGAGAATCATCGCGGGAATGGTCATCCAGTAGAACGCCGGATCGACCTTGCGCTTGGAGTATTTCGAAACCTTCTTCGGCTTCTTTGCGGCGGCCTTGTCGGCCTTGGCCGAGATATTGCCAGTCATTGTCGTTCCTCCCCTCACCTAAAGTTCCTGGCTTCGATCTTGTCGTATTCCGACTGCATGCTGTTCAGGAATCGTTTAGTATTGCCCGACTGCACCAACGTCTGCAGGAAACCGGCGAGGTTGATGCTTGCCGGCACGTAGTGGTCACAGAAATCAGCCAGCTTGCCGGCCTTGTAGAAGTCGAGCACGCCATTCAACGCTTCATCGCCGACGTACGTATCCTTGTACGGGGTGAACGCAGACTGCTGCTTGGAGTAATCCTGCACGTTCTCCTCGCTCATCAGGAAGTCGACGAATTCGCGAGCCTCGGTGTAATGCTTCGTATGCGCGCCGATCGTCAGCATCACGTCGTCGCCGGCGGTCAGCTGCTGTTCCTTGACGTTGTCGGTGGCCGGCATCTGCGCGAACCGCAGATTGGCGTCCTTGTTGATCAGACGGATCTGCGGAATCGCGTACGTGCCGAGCGGCAGAATCGCGGCCTTGCCGGAAGCGATGTCCTGCGTAGCCTGCTGGTAGGTGACGGCCGGATTCTTCTGCGTGTAGTTCTGGTAAATTTCAATCAGCTTGCCGCTGACGGGCGTCCACAAGTCGGAGAAGGTCTTGCTGCCGTCCTTGAGATACGCGTATTCCGATTCCGGCACCAGCGTCGAATTCAGCGATGCAAGCGGCGCCTGCAACGTCCACGGATCGGCGGTGCTCGCCTCAACCGGCGTGACGCCCTTGGCCTTGAGCCGCTTGAGCAGCGCGATGAATTCGCTCCACGTCTGCGGCGGATTGTCCGGATCCTCGCCGGCCTGCTTCCACACATCGGCGTTGATGATGTAGCCGCTTGCGTTGCCCGCGTACGGAATACCGTACAGACGCTTCTTGGACTTGTCGGTGGTCTGCACGAGGCTCTTCGCGATGTTCACCATGCCCGGATTGAGCTCGTCGACGATCTCGTCGTCGGTGAAATCGTGGAAGACGCCCGCTTCGGCGAGCATGCCGTAATTGATGTCGCCGTTGATGGTGATGACGTCGGGTTCGCGGTTCTTCACCAGTCGCGTGCGCAGATCGGTGGTGGCGTCCGACGAATTGTTGACATTGACTTTGATGTTGGAATGGGTTTTCTCGAATTCACGCGCCTTGGCGGTGAACCAATCCGCCGCCTCGGACTTGAATTGGAAGAAATCCAAGGTGACCGTGCCGGCGGTGCTGTTGCCGCAGCCCGCGAGCCCAACCGTCAGCACAATCGCGCATGCAGCCGTAATAGCACGGCCCGCGATCCGCCTGAAGGTGCCTGTGTTGGCATTGGAATCAGGTTTCATTCTCTCGACTCCTTTGTATTTTCCTTTTTCACGGCAGGCCGGCTTCATTACCAGCCTCCGTTGCTTTTTAATTGTAGAATCGGCTTGTTTTCATTCCCAGTTTCCGCGCGCCCGCACTGTACGGAAATAAAAAACGGTTATTTTGTTATTCTTGGAAAGAAAATAGACGGTAAGGACGGTCCGATATGGCGATTTCCCCGATTCCACACTGGTTTGAAGGCTCGGAGTACACGCATAAGGTTGCGGCCTGCATTATGAAGTACGGTCCGATTTCGCGCATCACGCTGGCACAGATCCTTGGCCTTTCGCAAGGCGCGGTATCGCGCATCACCAGTGATTTGATTTACGCTGGCGTGATCGAAGAGACGCCAATGGCAGCGGGGCATGGCGGCAAGTTACCGAAAGATTTCTTGCGGAAATCGGCACAAAAGTCAATCCAGAAAGAAAATACGGAACGTCGCGGCCGTCCGCAGACCGGACTGCGCATCATCGCCAATGCGCGCACGTTCGTCGGCATGAAAATCAACACCACCCATATCACTGCCGTAACAGTAAACGCGCTTGGGCAGATTGTGACCGGCTGCCATGACCTGCCGCTCGACGACGATTCGCCGGAATCGGTGGTCGACGTTATTCGGCAGCTGACCATGGACTGCGCCGACGAGGCGATAATGGCGGGATTGCCTTCGCCATGCGCGGTCGGCGTCTCGTTGGGCGGACATATCACGGACGATTCGGTGACGACGTTCGCACCGTTCCTGCACTGGTCGAAGCCGGTGGAATTTTCGGCGATGATTCGCAAGGCGACCGGCCTGCCGACCGGCATCTACAACGACATCGACTCATTGGTGGTGGACGCGTGCATGTTCGGCTCGGGCGTCGGATTGAACAGTTTCGCCGTGGTGACGATCGGCATCGGCGTGGGATATTCGCTCACCGTCAACGGCGAGCCGATCGACAATCCCGACAAAAGCTATGGCCTGGTCGGGCATATTCTGGTCGACCCCGACGGGCCGCGCTGCATTTCCGGACATAAAGGTTGCGCGACGTGCCTAACTGACAATTCAATCGCAACAGAATATTCGGAAATGATCGGACATCCGGCGACGTTCGACGAATTTGCGGCCGCAGCGCGCGCCAGCAAAACGCAGGCCACGAATCTGGTGAACCGCACCTGTTTCCGTTTGGGTACATTGATCGCGACCATCGCCAATCTTGCCATGCCCGACAAAATCATGATCGCTGGCGAATCGTCGTTCATTGCGAAACTCGGCATAGACAACCTGCGTAACGGCATCAATATGTATCGGCATAGTCAAGCCGCGCCGGTCGATTTCGAAATCGCCGAGCACGACTGGTCGCTGTGGAGCAAAGCGGCCGCAGCGCAAGCCATTCGCCAGTATGTAGGGTAAGTCGTTCGGAATCGCTGTCGCAGTGTGAGGCCGGTACGCGAAAGTACCAGCCTCACCATGCAAAACAGATACTCAGATGCGGACTACTTTGAAAAGGACGGCCTGCGCAGGATGCAGCGCCGGCGGGCGGATGCCATAGGCGGCGAGCGCACGGCCGGTCATCTTCACACCATCGGCGGTCCACCAGCCGAGCGGGCTTTGGCCGTTGCCGATGTCCTGCTTGGCCAGGTCGAGGCTCACGTCGAGCGGGGACACCACGTATACGGCGTCCGGATCGAGGCCGGGCAGCTTCACGGGGGCGGACGGATAGGTCTGCGATGTGGTCAGCTGTGTGAAGCGGTAGATCGCGGCGGCCTTGTTCGGCATGACGCAACCGTCCACGCGCACGGCCGGATCAGCCGCGTCGGAATGCACGACGGTGTCGACAGCGAACCATTCACGATGCTTCTTGAATTCGGCAGTCCATTCGGAGAGCTTGTCGATATCCTCCTGCGGTTCCTTGAGCAGATTCCATTCGATGCCCATGTGTCCGAAGAAGGCCATGGCCATGCGCATCTCCTGGGAGGTGGCGCGGTGCGTGGAATGCGCCGGGGAAGCGCCCACGTGCTCTCCGATCATCTCCGGCGGCACGAGCAGCGACGTGTAGCGCTGGATGTCGGCGCGTTCCACCGGGTCGACGCAGTCGGAACCCCAGATACGATCGGCGACTTCGAGGATACCGAGGTCGACGCGGCCGCCGCCGGACGAGCAGCTTTCGATTTCCAGACCGGGATGGGCCGCTTTCAGGTCGGTGAAGATCCGATACACGGCGAGCGTCTGGTTGTGCACGGCGGGACGTCCGGTGCGCGGCGACACCGCTTCGGTGACGTATTTGTTGTGATCCCATTTGATGTAGTCGATGCCGAGTTCGCCGACGAGCTTGTCCATGGCGCCGTAGATGTACGCGTACGCGTCAGGATTGGTGAGATCGACGACCTGCTGAGTGCGCCCCTGCATCGGCAGACGGTTGGCGGTGGGCTTCAGCACCCAGTCCGGGTGGGCGCGGAACATATCGGAGTCCGGGTTGACCATTTCCGGTTCGAACCACAGGCCGAACTCCATGCCTTTGCCGTGCACGTAGTCGGCGAGCGCCTTGAGGGACTTGTCCCCATCGGGCCAAACGTCCTGTGAGATCTGCCAATCGCCCAGACCGGCGGTGTCGTCTCGGCGGGCACCGAACCAGCCATCATCCACGACGAAGCGTTCCACGCCGCTTTCCACGGCCTTGTCTGCGAGCGCGGTCAGGGTGTCGTAATCGTGGTTGAAGTAGACGGCTTCCCATGTGTTGAGGATGACCGGACGCGGCTTGGGCGCGATGCCATGGTCCACGAGCCAGTCGCGGTGCACGCGGCGGATGTAACCATGGAAGCGTGAGGCGACTTCGTTGAGCCCCTCGCCGTAAGAGCCGACGAGCCATGGCGTGGTGTAGCTTTCACCGTGTTCCAGACCGACTTCGCCGCCGAAGAGCACTTCGCCGCCACCGATCACGCCAGTGGTGTAGGGCAGTCGTTCCGCGGACAGCACGCTGTTGCCGCTCCATGCCACGTGCGCGGAGTAGACGTTGCCGTGGGTGAAACCGAAGCCGTGTTCGCCAACGCTGAGCAGCAGGGTGGCGTCGAAGTCGGGGCGGCCGATCATGGAGGATTTGGCGAAGCGCCCGATGGTGAAGTCCTGGCGCTGTGGGGAACGCTCACGCAGATGGTGACCGGTGGTGGTGAGGATCTCGTTGGCGTCGGCGGGCACGCTGAATGCAAGTTCGATCTTGCCGATCTCGAGTCGTCCCTCGCCGGTGTTCGTCACCTCCGCATGCTGGCGGATGAGGCCGGTTTCATCGAGCTCACAGGTCCACGTAAGTTTCACGCATTGTTCCACGTCCTCGGCAGTGACGGTGACGGTAGGCGTCTGCTTGGGCTCGGAGGCCACGCTCCAGCTGGGGTAGCCGTCTTTTTCGGCCATGGTGTAGGTTTTGCCGGCGGCCACGGTTTCGGCTTTGATGTCGGTGACCTGGAACTTGCAGAACAGTTCCACGCCGTCACGGCGCACGTCGAAACGGTCAGAGCCGGACCACGCTTCGGACTGTGTCGGCAGCACGCTCGGCCATGCGGTGTAGTCGAGGGCTCCGGAAACACGCTGCGGAGCGAGCGCGTCGAACGTGTTGATCACGGTTTCCGGTGCGGTGAGCGGGCGGCCCCAATGCACGAATCTCGGCAAATCGCTGCCGGGGAACACCAGAGCAAAAGCTGCGGCGGCAGCCGGCTGCTCGGCATACACGGCGGTAAGGGGTGTGCCGTTGGAAGCGGTGCCGTGGAAAGTCTGAATGAGCGTCATTGCAGCATCCTTTTCTTGCGATTCTTGGTTGGTATGACGCTTTGATGATACTGCATACCGCTTTTCTTCCCATCGCCCTGCGTGTTTGTTTCTTTCGGAAAGTAATTAGCGTCGGCGCGCGAAGAAATCGGTCATCAATCGCCCGCATTCCGCTTCGCGCACACCGCCAATCACTTCCGGTACAAGTCCGACGTGCGGATCGCGGGGAATATCCCATACCGAACCGCATGCACCCAACTTGGCATCCCACGCACCGAACACAATACGTCCGATATGCGTCTGCAGACAGGCACCGGCGCACATAGGGCACGGCTCCAACGTAACGACAAGCGTGCAATCAGCGAGATTCCAAGTGTCAAGCGAGGCGGCCGCTTCAGCCATCGCCTTGACTTCGGCGTGGGCAAGCGGATCGGCATACGTCTCACGCAGGTTCCGCCCGCGGCCAATCACTCGGCCGTCAGCGGCAAGCACGACGGCACCGACCGGCACCTCGCCATCCGCGGCGGCTTCGCGGGCCAGCGCGATCGCCGGTTCCATATCATCGTCCCATCGCATACGCCACAGTGTAGCGGCGGCCATACGACCGCTCCGCACGACTGGTCCGCACGTCCGACCTGCGCGCTCAACCGAAGCGGCACGAACGTCAGCCCATGGCGAAACACGCTCATAACCGCCTCTTGGTAGGCTGGAAAAGGTTGGAAATACGCGCAAAGGAGGCACGTTGGCGGTATTCGAGTTGATTCTATGCATCATCGCTGCCGTCGTACTGTCCTCGTTCCTGAGCCGATTCATACCCAAGGTCTCCACGCCGCTCGTGCAGATCGCGTTGGGCGCGCTGGCATCACAACTGCCGTTCTTTCCGGACGTAACGCTCAGCCCTGAACTGTTCATGGTGTTGTTCATCGCGCCGCTGCTGTATTTGGAAGCGCACGAAATCGATAAATCGGAACTGCTCAAATCGGTGAAACTGTCGTTGTCATTGGCGATCGGTTTGGCAATCGCGACGATGGCGGCGGTCGGTTTCGCGTTGCATGCCGTATGGCCGGCGATTCCGCTCGCCGCGGCTTTGGCGCTCGGCGCCGCGCTTGGGCCGACGGATGCGGTCGCAGTGTCGTCGCTCGGCAAGGAAGCGGCGCTGACGCAACGGCAGACGAGCGTGCTGAAAGGCGAATCGCTGTTCAACGACGCGTCCGGCATCGTCGGCTTCCAGTTCGCCATCGCCGCCGCCATCACCGGCGAGTTCGCGATCGGCCGGGCTGCCGGCGAGTTCGCGCTCTCGTTCATCGGCGGTGCCGTATACGGTCTGACGATTGGCCTGCTCGCGAACTGGCTGTTCGAAACCGTGCGCTCGCTGGGTTGGGAGACCACCACCACCCGCATATTGATGGAGCTGTTCCTGCCGTTCATGCTGTACCTGACCGCAGAGGAACTGCACGTGTCCGGCATTCTCGCGGTGGTCGCGTCCGGCCTGTTCGTGCGGTTCGACCGGACCGGCATCGGGCCGAACGTCGCCCGCACCAACATCGTGTCGTCCAGCGTGTGGGGTGTGCTGTCGTTCAGCCTCAACGGTGCCGTGTTCATCCTGCTCGGCATGCAGCTGCCGAAGGCGATGAGCGCCAGTTGGGACGATCCCGGCGTGAGCAACGTGCGCCTGAGCATCGTGATTCTGCTGGTGTCGCTGGTCGTGGTGACGATGCGGTTCCTGTGGGTGGCCGGGATGCTGCGTTTGGCGCGCGACGTCAACACTGGCAAACGGCGCAAGATGACGCCGGCCCGTTGGCGCAGCGCCGCGGTGATGACCTTCGGAGGCGCCAAGGGCACGATCACCCTGTCGCTGATGTTCACCATCCCGTTCACCGTCACTTGGGGCGTGCCGTTCCCCATGCGCGACGAGTTGATTTTCATCGCATCCGGCGTCATCGTCGTCACGCTACTATTGGCGAATTTCATGCTGCCTCTGCTCGCTCCGAACCGTGACCGCATAGCACCCGAAATGACGGAGATCACCATAGAGATCCTACGCAAGACCGTCGAGGAGCTGACGGGGCGAGTCGACGATGAGAACCGCCGCGCGGTGCTCATGGTCATCGAGTCGTATACGAAGCGCATCACGAGATTGAAGCAGCGCGTCGGGGAATCCGACCCCCAGGGATTGGAGCGGCTGCAGATCGAGGCGCTGCACTGGGAGAAGGACTATCTCAAGAGTCTGCTCGCCGAATTGAAAATGCGCCCGCTGGATGATGCGGCGGAGCAGGACATGCGCGTGGAGGCATGCGAACGCATGATGGATGACATCATGAACACGTTGCGGCACACATCCACGGTCTCCTCCTCGGGCCATGCGGTGTCTCAGATTCGCGGGCGCATGCGCGCGTTCGAACGCCGTGCGGAGAATCTCGGACGGCGCATCAGCAGCAAGATCCGGCGTACCACGCCACTGATCAGCGAGGACGAGATGTTCACGCACTCCCGGCTGCTGCAGCTCGACGTGATGGAGCACGTGGTGGATCGGCTGTATGAGGAGATGGGACGCGGCAACTACCGTACGGAGCACTGCTCGGCGCTGATCCTCGATTATCGCCGGGCCGAGGGCGCGTTGAAGTCACGGCCGAACATGGGCGGCAGCGCGAAGGCGATCGCTCAGGCGGAAGAGATCAAGCGCGAGAGCTACGGCATCGAGCTGGGCATCATCCAGGACATGCTCGAGGCGGGCGACATCACACGCGCCCAGGCGAAGGCCCTGCGCCGCAACGTGTTCGTCATGAGTGTGGACGCCGACAGCAGCATCTGAACGGGGTGGGCGCGGCCGATGGGTTCGCGCGGGTCACAGCACGCCGGACGCGATGTCGTGCAATACAAGCCATTGCCGAATATCCGAAAACTCGTCCAGGCTCACCGCATGGTCCAGCCCGCGGTAGCTTTTCGTCGTCAGCCACGTGTGC
>ENA-OOWV01001817-OOWV01001817.1-human-gut-metagenome-genome-assembly--contig:-NODE-1817-length-12928-cov-2.979492_pt1 | contig 12928 bp, 16 predicted proteins | sample MGYA00241584_ERZ501337 | MGnify/ENA primary metagenome ERZ501337 (study PRJEB25962, sample SAMEA2042744) | human gut metagenome | biome: human gut; feature: human-associated habitat; material: faeces... | reverse complement strand
TGGTGGACAGGGTATGCAGATTGCTGTATCTGATGAAGATGTAGTTGAATTCATGAATATCATCAATAGAATTAAGCAGGATCACCCAATCCTTGTTGATAAGTACCTTATGGGTAAGGAAATCGAAGTTGATGCTGTATGCGATGGTCAGGATATTCTTATTCCTGGTATCATGGAGCATATTGAGAGAGCCGGTATCCATTCAGGAGACAGTATTTCAGTATATCCAGCTAAGTCTATATCACCTAAGATTGTAGATATGATTGAAGATTATACAGGAAGACTTGCAAGAGCACTTCATGTAAAGGGTATGATTAACATTCAGTTTATCGTATATAATGACCAGGTATATGTAATTGAGGTTAACCCTCGTTCAAGCCGTACAGTACCATATATCAGTAAGGTTACAGGTATTCCTATTGTTAAGCTTGCAACACAGGTTATTATCGGTAAGACAATTAAGGAATTAGGATATGAGCCGGGACTTCAGAAGGCAGCAGATTACTATGCAATTAAGATGCCTGTATTCTCATTTGAGAAGATCAGAGGAGCTGACATCAGCCTCGGACCAGAGATGAAGTCTACAGGTGAGTGTCTTGGTATATCTAAGAGCTTTGATGAGGCACTTTATAAGGCGTTCGAGGGAGCTGGAATCAGACTTCCAAAGCATAAGCAGATTATCATGACTCTTGCAGATAAGGATAAGCAGGATGGTATTGATATTGCACAAAGATTCGAAGCATTAGGTTATAAGATATATGCTTCAAGAGGAACTGCAAAGGTTCTCAAGGAAAATGGAGTACATGCAATTCAGGTTAATAAGATTGGACAGGAAGCACCTACACTTCTTGACCTTATCTTAGAGCATAAGATTGACCTTGTAATTGATACACCAGAGAATGGAATTGAGAGAGCCAAGGATGGATTCCTTATCAGAAGATATGCTATCGAGACAGGAGTTCACTGCCTTACAAGTCTTGATACAGCCCATGCACTTATATCAAGCCTTGAGCATGCATTCAATAATCAGGAATTATCTATAGTTGATATTGCCAAGATTGATAATCGTGGTAATAACTAATCTGATAATAATTAAATAATGTAATGAAAATAAGGGGTATCATATCATTTTGATATGATATCTCTTTTTTTAAACTAATAATATAGCATGTTATTTGCATTAGTTGCAGAGTTATCTGTTATCACGCTCTTACTTTACAAAGATATTTCATCAACAGGATAAGTGAATCAAACGGGTGTATTTTAATAAAAACATAGGAAAAAGGTATGGTGTTTTTATTGACAGATAAAAAGAGGATGATATAATTCTATCTGCTAAGTTAGCAGATGCTAACCTATTGACACATTAAACAGGAGATTTTTGATTATGCCACTAAATCTTGCAGATAAAAACAAAATATATATAATTCAGAGAATTGTTGGAAATAAAGATATGGTACACAGGCTTCAAAGTCTTGGATTTGTTGTGGGTAGTAAGATAAGTGTACTATCTGAAATCAATGAAAATTATGTAGTAGTTATTAAGGATATTAAAATAGGGCTTGCTAAGGAGTATGTTAAGCGTATTATAGTTGCCTGATGTAAAGGAGAGAATTATGTCTAATAGGAAATATATTAAAAGCTTACTCCTTGGAATGAGTGTCATGATGACTATATTGATAGCTATACAGATATATCTTACTGTTTATGTGCTAAAACATAACGAAATGCTTCCGAGGATTCTTTCGTGTACAGCACTGATTCTTGATATAATCATACTTGCTGTATTCTTTGTCAGTTCAAGGATAAACGCAGATGTTGACAGTATGGCTTATACAGATGTAACAGGGATTAATAACAAGCTGGCATACCAGAATCATATAATCAGACTTAATAATGCAGATGATACATTTTTAGTGGGAGTTATAATGTTTGATCTTAATAATCTGAAAAGAGTTAATGATACTCTTGGACACGAGATGGGGGACAGATATATTGAGAGCTTTTCAGCTATACTTGCAGGCGTGCAGAATGAACGTATTAGTGCGTACCGTATAGGTGGTGATGAATTCTGCGTTATTCTGGAGAAGACAAATGCAGTAGAGATACACCAGATTCTGGATAGTCTTGAAAGAAAAATAAATGTTTACAATGAAAAAAACAATATTAAGATTTCATATGCCAAAGGATATGAAATAAGCACAAGAGAGCATTATTATCTTATGGAAGAGCTTACTAAGCGTGCAGACAGCCGCATGTATGAAAACAAGCGGTTAATGAAGGGAAAAAGATTAGATGGCAGAAGGTTAAACGTATGATAACAGGAATTGTAGTAGCATTATTATTAGCAGTAATAGTGTTTCAGTATATGATTATAAAAATAGACAAGGATAAAAGACATGAGGCCGGACATGATAAGCTTACTGGATTATGCAATCCTGAGCATCTTATGCAGAAAATGAAAGAACTGCCAGATAAGAAAAAGAACAGACTTATCATTTATTCAGATATAGCAGAATTCAAGCTTATTAATGAAATATTTGGAATAGAAAAAGGTAATGAAATATTGCTTAAGCAGGCAGATATAATAAAAAAACATGCGGTAGATGGATATTTATACGGAAGAGTTGGTGAAGATCATTTCGTAGTGATTGCAGATGAAGCTACATTTAATGAAGAACATCTTTATGAATGCAGGGAGACATTACAGAATGTGCTTTCTGATTCAGTATATAATGTCAGAGTCTGTTTTGGGATATACAGGACTGATAATATGAATGAATCATTATCATTTATGTGTGACAAGGCTTCATTTGCAGTAGCCTCGATTAAGGATGATACACATAGCTTTATTGCTTATTATGATGACACAATGCTTGAAGCTGCTATTAAATATAAGACAATAGTTGATGAATTTGATGATGCTATAAAAGCCGGTGAGTTCAAGATGTATCTTCAGCCACAGATTTCTGCAAAAACAAGGAGGCTTACAGGTGCAGAAGCTTTAGTAAGAAGAATAAAGCCAGATGGAACGATTATTTCACCAATAGACTTTATACCTGTATATGAGAAGTCTGGGCTCATAAGCAGACTTGACAGATATATCTGGGAGCAGGCAGCGGCTAAGTTAGGAGAGTGGAAGAAAGCTGGTATCAATATGAGCATATCGGTAAATATATCTCCTAAGGATTTTTATTATATTGATATATTTAACACATTTGCAGGTCTTATAAAGAAATATGATATAGAACCATCTAATCTAAAAATTGAAATCACAGAAACTACGATTATGTCAGATGTACCTAATCTGATGGGAGAGCTGGAAGAACTAAGAAAAGCAGGATTCACACTTGAAATGGATGATTTTGGAAGCGGTTATTCATCGCTTAATACATTAAAGGATATTAATGTTGATGTATTAAAGGTTGATATGGGCTTTATAAAAGAGACTAAGAATGTTAAGAAAAGCCGCATAATACTTGCTTCTGTGATAAAAATGGCAAAGGAGCTTAATCTTTTGATTATTACAGAGGGGGTTGAAACAGAAGAGCAGGTTGATAATCTGACAAAGCTGGGATGTGATGTATTTCAGGGGTATTATTTTTCTAAAGCTATTGATGTTAACGAGTTTGAAAAGAGATATCTATATAGGAAAAAAGCTGGGTGAATATAATTATAAAACATATATTATTCTGGAATTACACAGATAAAGTAAAGTCATAACATAAAGAGAAAGACAGATAAAGCCAGATAGATGTGAGGATGTGGGAGAAAATCCTGCGTCCTTTTTTGTCGCTTTACATCATTGGTGCAATCGGTGAAGCAAGTGAACCAAAGTGTATTAAAGCAGAATGTGACAACAAACAAGCATCTGGCAGCAGTTATTCGACAAAGAGTCATTCTTCTAGCAATAAGAGCAATCCATATGCTTCTTATGATAGCGGATATGATTCTATCTATGATGATGGAGATTATGACTGGGACAGATATCAGAAAGATAAGGACTATGCTGATGGTGTAGATGATGCGATGGAAGAGCTTGATGAGGACTGGTAAGTATGGCAGGTAACTGGAAAGAACCGGAGTTTGATTTTTCAGAGCGTTCAGATAGAGTGACATTAAAACTGGAAGTTGGATAGGTTGTTTATATTCCGGGTGCGGCAGATATTAGAAATGAAAATACAGACCAAGCGGAACTAAAGTCAATGTCGAAAGAAGAAAGAATATTAGAGTATATCAGACAGAATGGAAATATTTCAACGCAGAAGGTTATGGATTTGTGCAATTACAAGTCTAGAACAGGTGCAAGAAATTTATTAGAGAAATTAATAAAATCCGGCAAGATTGAAAAAGTTGGAGAGAATACAAATACCATTTATACAATATTGGAATAGAGATAGTGGTCAGTGCTGGTCATTTTTATTTAAAAGTGACCACCTATCGGACATTCGTAATCACTAGATTAAATAAAATGAATTTATGCAGACCGTCTGCACAAATTGGATTAGGAGCATATATATGGATTTACAAAACATACAAGACCAATTAAATACTGAGTTTGCCAAGGACAGCACGAAGTATATCATGCGTCACAGATATAAGAGATAAGAATGAATTTGAAGGTGAAACTCATAAATATTGGGCAGTGGGTGCATTAGCATGTATATTTCGGTCAAAGGTGCAGTAAGAAAAGTGAAGAAGTAGAAAAAAATTAGAATATTTATGCAATTCCGTAACATATGTTACGGAATATGGTTTGCCTAAATACTATAATAAATACATAAGATAAATAAAACAGAATCTGAAAGGAGATTTTTATTATGAAGAAATATGTATGTGGACCATGTGGTTATGTGTACGATCCAGAGGTAGGAGATCCAGATGGAGGAATTGCACCTGGAACACCATTTGAAGATATTCCAGATGATTGGGTATGTCCAATCTGTGGATTGGGTAAAGATGTTTTTGAAGAACTAAGCGAATAAGAAGACTAGTTTATTCGATATAGAGTAAAGCCTCAGCATCAAGAATTTTGATTGATTTCCTTGAAGACAGATGAATAAATCCGTCCTCCTGAAGTGATAAAAGCGTCCTTGAAAGGGAAGGTCTGGTTGTATTCAGATACAGAGCCAGTTCTTCTCTATTCATGGATAATGATACAAGATTGTTGTTATCTGCATGCTCTAATAGGTATGTGGCAATGCGCTGTTTGAGATTACCGCTGGTAAGGACTTCAAGCTGTTGGTTATTTTCATCAGTTCTTTTGGCAAAGAGTTCCAGCATATTAAAAACTACTTTGCTGTGATGAGAGCAGTTTTTTTCACACCTGCCACCAAAGAAGTCCTTTGCAATCTCAAGAAGCTTTACATCAGTTTTTGCTTTTGCATATCCGCTATAGCGGTCTTTATTAAGAAAAAGTTCAACTTCGCCAAAATCTTCCCCTTCGGAAATGTTGGTAATACGAAGAACTTTACCATTAACATTGATGGAGCCAAGTTCTACTTCACCATTGAGAATGAGGTAGAGCTTATTGGGAACATCACCCTGAAAGAATATATAATCGTTTTTCTTATATTCATGAATGACGGACTGAGTACAAACGAGACTTTTCTTAAATTCAGCGTCATCCAGATTATGGAAAATAGACAGGTCTTTGATTTGCATATAAGTACCAGCTTTCTATTATAGTAACATTTATTTTAACATATATGAGGTGGATTGTAAGGAGGTTTTTATGACAGTAATTACATTTGATGATAATTTAATAACAGGCAATAAGACAATAGACGAGCAGCATAAGGAGCTGATTGATCGTATTCAGCAGTTTGTGAGTGCATGTGAATCAGAAGATGCAAGAGTAAAGGCAATTAAAATGCTTGATTATCTTGATGAATATACAGAATTTCATTTCAAAGAAGAAGAAAAACTGCAGAAAGACGTTGATTACCCAGGCTTGGAGGAACATATAAAGAAGCATGAGGAGTTCAGGCATACTGTTAAGGAACTCTATGATTATCTGGATGAAAATGAGGGACCAGATGAAAAGTTTATGGAGCAGGTAAAAATCAATGTTATTGACTGGCTGTTTGGTCATATCAAGACATTTGACAGATCTGTAGCTGAATATATAAATATATATGATAATCCTGAAAGATTATAGAACTGTTTGTTACGCAATTATATTTTAATAAAGTATGCCCCAGTCAGACAAAATACTTTCTGCAAAGCAGCAGATATACTTGCAGATAAGTGTGGATGTGATGTAATTGCACGATTTGAGATTGATGGAGATGCTGTAGAAGTTGACAATTTAATAAAGTTACAAAAAAGGTATTCAGATGAGTGTTACGTATCTGAATATCTTTTTTTATAATTGTGCACATAATTAAATATATGCTTGACAGAATAAAAGGAATGATATAAAATCTTAATTAAGAATAAATCCTATTAAGGAGGCTGAAAAAAATTAGAAATACAATTCAAAGAGATCCAAAACCCCAGAACTTCGGTTCTGGGGTTTTTCTTTACCTTTTGATTCAGTGAGACGTCTAGAAACGTGATGAAAATTGGTGGATATGTAGCAAGTATGCAGCAAAAATCACAGCAACTATGAGGTCAGATTTACCGGTGAAGCATGGGTGGAAAGGCGCAGACCAGTTTATTATTGTCAAGGGTACTTGGGTTGAAAAATTGATGGCGGAATAATATGATGCTGTGATAGAATGAAGAAAATGATTGGATGTGCAAACTGGAAGTTTCACATGAGATGTGTTATTGGGAAATATTCGTGGAGGGGAACTGAAGGATGAAGAATGAAATTGTATTATTTACAGATGGTGATGTTAATATAGAAGTTCAAATCAATCCTGAGCAGGAGACAGTTTGGCTGACGCAAAAACAAATGGAAGTGTTGTTTGATGTTAAGCACGCTACAGTAAGCGAACATATTTCAAATATTCTTGCTTCAGGAGAACTGGATGAGACTTCTGTCGGTTTTTCCGACAGAAGTACAGGGGGACGAAAACCCCCAATTTATAATTTGGATATGATTTTGTCTGTCGGATATCGAGTTAATTCTAAAAGAGGTATAGCTTTCAGAAAATGGGCAAATAATGTCCTTAAACAGTTTATTTTGCAAGGCTATGCAATCAATGAAAAGCGTCTTCAGGCGCTTAAGAAAACAGTTGATATTCAGTCAAGGATGCTTACAGATGCACTTGATATAGAGGAGAAAGTGTAGCCTGCTTCATATTTTTATTAGTGCATTACATAAAAATATGCATATACACATAAACAAGGAATGAATATTGAAACGTATTTTGTTTTACGATAGAATATCATTACTAAAAAGAGTGCAAATGCGGAAAATCTTTTTTTGCCGTTTACCATCTTTAAGAGATATTTACTGGAGAATGGCGTTGGCTCTGAACATATTATTGAAATTGCATTGGACGGTATAGAGAACGAGGAATTAAGAGATCCCAAGATGCTTTTTTGATTTCCAAGGCAAGCCGTTACGACATTAAGGGAGGGATTTGCATGAAAAGAAATTACTGGGCGTTATTAGTTTTTGCGTTAATAATAGTATTGCAGTGAATCGGATTAGGATTTTACGGTCAAATAAGGTTTATTTTTTTGATAATTATATTAGTTCTAATTGTTTTATTGGCAATATTATTACGGAAATAGTAAAAGTGAATAGCGAGGTGTTTGTATGAAAAAGTTAATTGCATCAGTTTTGACATTAGTTTGTATTCTTACTTTGGCAAGGTGTGGAAAATCAGATAGTGGTGACTACCCTGCAACTATAATGGTAAATGGTACTAACTACTATTCCACTGATCATGCTGTTCCTGTTGAAGTGGACGAGAGTGTTATTCAATATACTACTTCTTATGCAGAAAACGGCATACCTCAAAAAGATGGCGAAGCCAATTTCAACAGAGATTTAGGAACACCTTATGCAGTTATTGAGGATGACAGGGTAGTTGTCCTTATAGATAACGAGTGGATAGAGTTCAAAGCGAAGTAAGATAACTTCAAGTCTGATGAAGAGCGCGAAGCGTGAAAGAAAATACAGAAAGAGGCTAGATACTATCATAAATACCTGGCCGTGAAGAAAGGTGCTTAGTTGAATCAGCTCTCATAATGCACCTTACGTTCCAATATCTCATGCGAAACGAAATGCTGGAAAGAATCAGAAGAAATGTCCGATGCAATGGTCAGCAGAGAAAAATGCCGTTTATTGCAAATGGAACCATTCGGTTTTTAGATGAAGAAAGCGAAGGTGTGATCGGCTATGTAAGAGAATTAGAAGGAACAAAACTTGTTGTGCTGTGCAATTTATGTGAGGAAGAAAATAAAGTTGTATGGCAGAGTGAGTGGGATTCATATGAATTGTTGCTTGGAAATTACTCTGATGGAAAAGTAGATGGAACGTTGAGACCATACGAGTGCAAGGTGATGCGTTCCATCTAGAGAGTATAAATTATGTAGAGAAAGAATCGATTGAGTTAGGATAAGAAATTCAACTTCAACTGAAATTAAACTGTATGAAGCGATTCCTGCGTCTTCTTCCCCTTGCAAAGAACAAATAACATGATTAAGAGAACAAGTGGAAAGATAAGACCTATCCCCATTCCAACACGGATATTATTATCAGAATTCTGGGTAACATAACCTACAATACCAGGTCCAATGCTGCCTCCCAAATCGCCGGCCATGGCGAGCAATGCAAACATTGCGGTTCCACCGGCCGGCACTCTTTTGGATGTAATACTGATCGTTCCAGGCCACATGATTCCAACCGAAAAACCACATACAATACAACCGGTTAACCCGATTACCGGATTCGATGATAAGGTGGTTAAAAGATAACAGATCACACAGAGGATTCCGGAACCTGTCATAAACTTCATCAAATCCATTTTTTCACCATATTTTCCAAAAATCAGGCGACTTATTCCCATTGTAATTGCAAACATGCAAGGTCCAATCAAATCCCCAAAAGTTTTAGAAAGTCCCAGTGCAGCTTCGGCATAGGCTGATGCCCATTGTGCCATAGCTAATTCAGATGCTCCTGAACAAATCATCAGGCAGATTGCCAGCCAGACAACAGGAGTTCGGAATAACTGTCTGACACCCATTCCATTTCCGTCATTTACTAAATGTTCTATCGGACAAGTTGCGAAATTATATATATTAATCGCCGGAATAAGTGCCCACATGACTGCCAGCCATTTCCAACTATTCATCCCAAACAGGAAGAAAAATAAGCTCGAAATCAGTATGGTGGCTGCCGCACCCCAACAGTAAAAGGAGTGAAGTAGGCTCATAGTTGCTTCTTTATTTTTAAACGGGCATGCTTCGATGATAGGACTGCAGAGAACTTCGATCAATCCACTCCCCACAGCATAGATAATTACACTTAGAATAATTCCGGTAAAAGGATTCGGTAACAGATCAGGAAGAAATGCAAGTCCAACTAATCCGGCAGCAGCGCATATTTCAGAAGTTACGATACATACACGATAACCGATTCGATCTACAAACTTCGCACAAAATAAGTCGACTAAAAGCTGTGTGAAGAAAAAGAATGTAGATATTAAAGCAATGTTACCCAATGAAATATCATAATCATTGTGAAATTTTAAAAATAATAGTGGTGCGAAATTTGCGGATATCGCCTGAGTGACGAATCCCAGATAACATGCCACTTTTGTTTTTTGATAATCTTGCATAACAGAAAACTCCTTTGTTCTTTTTATACCGTATTATATATTAGATAACAAGAAAAAACATTGACTTATATTGCATAAATATTGTATTATATCGTAAATCCAATAAAAAGGTTGTTGTGAGGAAAGATATGGCACAAAATAAAATTGTAACAGATGAGAATTTAATGGAATCAGCAAAGCATGGGACTGACAGCTATCCATTTAAATGCTATTTTGAAAAGTTATCACAATTTGATTTTCATTGCATTGACTGGCATTGGCATACAGAATGGGAATTTGTATATGTTGAATCTGGAAGCATGACGGTATGTGTTGGTGAATCAATGTTTTCACTATCAGAGGGGAATGGTATTTTTATAAATTCAAAGATTTTGCACAAATTTTATTCCAGTGATGAAACTGTCATCCCCAATTTCCTTTGTATGCCGTCCTTTCTTGCGTCGGAAAATAGTTTGATCTATCAAAAATATATTCAACCGATTGTTTCATCATCGTTGTCATACTTGATCTTAAACGGGGAGAATTTATGGCAAGGAGAGGCATTAGAAATTATGAAGCAAATATTTTCCGCACAGGATAGAGAAGTTGATGGTGAGCTGCTTACATCAGTTCTTATGCAGAAATTATGGCTGATCATTTATGAAAATATTGACAAAACGTGTATGGAAGAGCAAGTGGACGATTCCGGTTCAGTTCAGGCACGCTTGCAGCTTATGATGCAGTTTTTGCACCAGAATTATGCAGAAGATATATCTTTGGAGGAAATTGCCTGTTATGCTAATATTAGTAAAAGTACGGTGTTGAATCTTTTTAATAGATTTTTACATATCACTCCGATTAATTATTTGATCGGCTATCGGCTGAAGAAAGCAGCATTGTTGATTAAAAATACAGAGAAAAAAATCAATACGATTTCTTATGAAACAGGGTTTCATAATGTAGATTATTTTTGTAGAGCATTTAAAAAGAGTTATAATATGACTCCAACAGAATATCGGAAAAGTAAAAATTCAACAGATAAAGTTAGAACAGAAGAGGAGAATGACATTATGATAATTAGAAAATATACAGAAAAAGATATTTCCGAGATGATTCACATCTGGAATGAAGTAGTAGAAGATGGTGAGGCATTTCCACAGGAAGAGTTTTTGGATGACAAGACAGGGGCAGAATTCTTTGCATCACAGACTTATTGCGGTGTTGCGGATAACGATGGGGGAATTGTAGGACTTTATATCTTGCATCCGAATAACATTGGCCGCTGTGGTCACCTTGCAAATGCAAGTTATGCAGTGGATTCAACTTGCCGTGGAAAGCATATCGGTGAGAAACTTGTAAGTGACTGCCTTGTGCAGGCAAAGCTGCATGATTTCAAAATCCTGCAGTTCAATGCAGTGGTAGAAAATAATGTTCACGCACGTCATTTGTACGAGAGATTAGGATTTGTGCAGATTGGAACTGTACCGAATGGATTCCGTATGAAAGATGGGACATATCAGAATATTTGTTTGTATTATAAGGAAGTGTAATAATAAACCAATATTGACAATATAAAGATACGAGGAAAATGAAATGAACATACAGATTTTTGGAACTAAGAAATGCAATGACACCAAGAAAGCAGAACGTTTCTTCAAAGAACGTGGAATCAAATTTCAGTTCATTGATATGAAAGAAAAAGGTATGAGTAAGGGTGAATTCAATTCAGTTGCTCAGGTGAATGGCGGATTAGAAAATATGATCAACTGGGAAGGAAAAGATAAGGATCTTCTTGCTCTGATTAAATACATTGCAGATGAGGATAAGCTTGAAAAGGTGCTTGAAAATCCGCAGGTGATTAAAACGCCGGTTGTAAGAAATGGAAAACAATCAACACTTGGTTATCAGCCGGATGTCTGGAAAGCGTGGAAATAAGAAAGGTAAAGGATAAATTATTATGATTTATACAGTAAAGAGAATCGATGAAGATTTAGATTTTGGTTGCGAAGAACGAGCCAAAGACGCTCCGGTTATGGCAGTGGTTACACTTGTAGATTCATCCGGAGAAGAATTGAGGGTGAAAGCAGAGGATGCCCTGCTTTATAAAAACAATATCAATGAAGGAGACAAGGTTTGTTACGATAAAAATGATCCGGATTTTGTTATTAGTCAGACAGAAGCAAAGAATAGCGATTGTTCAGTGTTTCGGATGAATTAAGATAAAAAATAAATTGTTTTTTTGAGGAAGAACTTATCTACAGTTTCTTCCTCTTTTTTGAGCTTTTTGTAAACAAAATCTGTGCAGGAAGCATAGAAAATATCAAGCAGATTCAGATGTTTGTTAATAAGATAACAATACAAGTATTTAGAAAAATGAAGTTGTACTATCAACCGATCTAAAAATTACACATAACGCACAAAAACTGTGTTCATAATGTGAAAAACATGTGAAGATTAAGATAAAATGCATAAAAGAATACAGAAATAAACAATACAACTAGTAAAAGTGTTGGAAAATAGTACAACTTTAAAAGAAAACTTTCTTGTATTTTATTGAAAAAAAAGGAGGTATAGGAATATAATCAAACCATCAAGAAAAACTTAGATGGAGGAGAAAAATATGAGAAAAGTTTTCAAAAAAGCGTTAGCAGTCACAATGGCAGCCACAATGGTAGTCGGACTTGCTGCATGCGGAAGCAGCGAATCCTCAGACAAGGGTGCTTCCAAATCAGATCAGATTAAAATCGGAGTTTCAATCTGGTCATCAACAGATGTACTTGGATCACAGTGTAAAAAGATGCTGGACGAAGCAGCAAAGGCATTGGACGTAAAATTACAGTATGTGGACCAGGGACATGTTTCAGAGAAAGTTACAGCTTCTGTAGAAACACTTGCAGCAGCAGGATGTCAGGGAATCATCATCTGTAACTCATCTGATACAGAGATGACATCTGCAATCAAAACATGTAACGATAACAAAGTTTATCTGTCACAGTTCTTCCGTGTAATCAGTGAAGAAAACAGCCCGGACATCTATCAGGCAGCAAAGGATTCAGAGTACTACATCGGAGCAGTACATGAAGATGAGCCAGCAAATGGTGAAGAGCTTGTGAATATTCTTCTTGAAAAAGGAGATCGTAATATCGGTCTGATCGGCTGGGAGCAGGGAGATGCTACATGGCTTGGAAGATGGGAAGGTTACAAAGCAG
>ENA-OOWV01001813-OOWV01001813.1-human-gut-metagenome-genome-assembly--contig:-NODE-1813-length-12955-cov-6.276047_pt1 | contig 12955 bp, 11 predicted proteins | sample MGYA00241584_ERZ501337 | MGnify/ENA primary metagenome ERZ501337 (study PRJEB25962, sample SAMEA2042744) | human gut metagenome | biome: human gut; feature: human-associated habitat; material: faeces... | reverse complement strand
GCAATTTAAAATCATCAGCTCACATCCAGATCGTCCAGATATTCTGCGCCGTGCTGCGCAATGTGTTCCTTGCGGCCTGCAAGGTTATCACCCAGCAGGATATCGAACACCTGCGCAGTCTGCACCACATCAGTGGGCATCACTTTAATAAGGCGGCGGCTCTCCGGGTTCATGGTGGTCAGCCACATCATCTCGGGGTCGTTCTCACCCAGACCTTTGGAGCGCTGGATGGTGTATTTTTTCTCGCCGATCTCTTCCAGAAACGCTGTCTTTTCCGGCTCGGTGTATGCAAAATAAGTGCGGTCTTTCGTTGTAATTTCATACAACGGCGACTCTGCGATATACACATAGCCCTTCTCGATCAGGGTCGGGGTCAGGCGGTAGAGCATGGTGAGCACCAGCGTGCGGATCTGGTAGCCGTCCACATCGGCATCGGTACAAATGACGATTTTATTGAACCGCAGATTATCGAGATTGAAGGTGGCCAGCTCCTTGTTGTGTTTGCCGCCCAGTTCCACGCCGCAGCCCATCACCTTGATGAGGTCCACGATGACATCCGATTTAAAGATGCGGGCATAGTCGGCCTTCAGGCAGTTCAAAATTTTGCCGCGGATGGGCATGATGGCCTGATATTCACTGTCGCGGCTGGACTTGACCGCACCCATAGCGGAATCGCCCTCCACGATATACAGCTCGCGGCGGGATGCATCCTTGGTGCGGCAGTCCACGAATTTCTGCACCCGGTTGGCAAGGTCGATCTGGGTGGACAGCGTTTTTTTGATGCTCTGGCGCGTTTTTTCCGCATGCTCACGGCTCTGCTTGTTCACCAGCACCTGCTGGCAGATCTTCTGGGCCTCGTCCGGCTTTTCCAGAAAATACACTTCCAGATAATGCTTGAGAAAGTCGGTCATAGCCTGCGAAACAAATTTGTTGGTGATGGCCTTTTTGGTCTGGTTCTCGTAGCTGGTGCGGGTGGAAAAACTGGACGAGACATACACCAAGCAGTCCTGCACATCCTGAAAGCTAATGGCGCTCTCACCTTTTTTATAGAGGTTCTTTTCCTTCAGGTACTTGTTGATCTGATAGACAAAGGCGGTGCGCACCGCGTGCTCCGGGCTGCCGCCGTGCTCCAGCCAGGAAGAGTTGTGGTAATATTCCAGCATCTGCACCTTATTGGAGAAGCAGAACGCTGCGCTCATGCGCACCTTGTAATCCGGCTGGTCCTCGCGGTCTCGGCCGGATGCCTCACTCTCGCAGCTGAACACCGGGGTCAGGGTATCCTCCCCTGCCACCTCGGCCACATAGTCCGCGATGCCGTGCTCATAGCACCAGCTCTCGTACCACGCCTTGCCAGTGGCAGGGTCTTTCTCCTTTTCATCGGTGAAGTTCAGGGTCAGGCCTGCGTTGACCACCGCTTGACGGCGCAGGGTATCCTTATAGTAGCTGCCAGGCACATCGATGTCGGTGAACACCTCGTCGCGAAGCGCCGCTATCACGTAGGTCGCGGCGGCCCAGACCTCGTTCTCGGCGCTCGGCTTGTCGCGGGGCCTCCTGACCCTCGCCGGGATCACGGCGGAGCCGTAGTGCGCGGCGAGCTCCTCGTAGGCCGCGTTCAGGACCGGCTCCCCGGCCCTGGGGTGGGCGGTGACGCCGGTCCTCAGGTTGTCGGGGACGATGCAGGGCGTCGCGCCTCCCAGGAAGGAGAAGGCGTGCACGTGGCACAGCAGCCATGTATCCTGCTTCATGTCGAGCGTCGGCTCGACGTAGCTGTACCGGCTGAACGGGAGGCAGGCCACGAACAGGTACACCTTCCTGACCTCGCCGGTCGCGGGGTCCACGAGCCGCATCGTGGGCCCCGACCAGTCGACCTCCATGTTCCTGCCCGCCTTGTGCCCGACGCGGCTCACCACGTTGCGCGACACCGTGTACTGGCGGTAGCGCTTGCAGAACCTGTCGTAGGACATCGACGGCGCGCCGGCCTCCGCGCACCCGTCGGCATACTCCGCGTGCAGGAGCTTGAGCGTGACGCCGGTCCTCGCGAGCTCGCGGTGGACGCGTGCCCAGTCGGGGTCGGCGTGCACCGGCCCGGCGTCGCCCCTGCCGGGGAACAGCAGCGCGTAGGCGGCCTCCTCGGACATCCCCTCGACGTCCTCCCAGGAGACGCCCCGCTCCCTCGCGGCTTCCAGCACGTCCTGGACGCTGTGCTTCGAGACGTGGGCGGTGCGGGCGATCGCGTTCTGCGAAAGCCCGTTCACCGACCTCAGCCTCAGGACCTCCCTGGCCCTGATCCTTCTCGCCATGTGGAACCTCCTCGTTCTCTGGACTGCATGGCAGCCCGAGCGTAACGGGGATGCGCGGGAAGGCATTTAATGGCGGTGCCGAACGGCAATATTCGGTCGGGTGGGCGGCGGTGCTGATTCGCAATATAGGTGGTGTCGAAAGGGCCTAGGACTCAATCGACCCAAGAATGGGGAATAAACATTTCTGCCCATCGCGAATTGGCGATGGGGTACGCTACTGCCGTCAATATCGCAAACGACGCAATTCCGACGTTCGCAACATTGACGCCAGCGTTGCCTGCGGCTAGCTGGATAAGGGCTTCGATGGTCATAAGTACCAATTCCTCGCTTTCGTCTAGTATGGCATAGGCAATCATTGTTTTAGGTGGCCGCGATAGCGTTGGTTGCACTTGATGCGCCTTTAATTAGCCTGTCCGGGGAGGGTTAGCCACCGCTCGCTGATCCGGACAGGTTGATTTATTTGGGGGGTATTTTGGCCGAGTTCGATATCACTCGTATTCCTCGATATAGTTCCAAAAGCTCATATGCCCACTTTGATCATAGGGTCTCTTTTGCCGAAGCTCAGACCAAGATCTTAGATTCAGAGTACGTTTCCCTTCACGCGTTCTACCCTCTAATTTCCAACGAGATCATTACTGTTCGATATCGTGGGGGTAAGCGAAACTGCAAGGTTCGTAATATCGCTTATGCCTCGCATTTCGATCACCGCGTCTTCCAGTACTACTCTTATCTTTGGTCGGACTTATATAACAAGAAGGCTATTGCCGAAGAGTTTAATGAGGTTGCCGTAGCGTACCGTTCTTCGCTTTCTTCAGACGGCGAGGTGGCCGCTGCCAGCAATATTTCTTCAGCTAAAAAGGCCTTCGACTATTTGCGCAATCAAGATTCGGCTTTTGTGCTTACGGGAGATTTCGAGAGCTTCTTCGACAACTTAAATCATGCCTATCTAATGAGGTCGTTGCGTTCGTTGTTTCCCGATGGACGTTTGCCGGACGATCACTATCAGGTCATTAAAAACATCCTCCGCTATTCGTGCTGGCCTATTGCTGATTTAGCGGCTCGACATGATTTGCCATGGCCGGCGGTCGAACCTGCTCGGGAGAAGATGATCAGCGAAGCAGCTATCGAACTTCGGTTCAAAGCCATTCGCGAACTTAATAAGCTGGATGTTATTCTGCCTAAGGCAGAGTTTCTTGCAAACAAAAGTAAGGTCATCACCAGGCCGTGGAAGCGAACGGGTGTTGGGCTGGGAATTCCTCAGGGTCTTGCTTCAAGTGGAGTGCTCGCTAACATCTATATGGCTGATATCGATATGAAAGTCAGGCTTGCCGTTGAACGGGTTGGCGGCTTGTATCTTCGTTATTGCGACGACTTTATTGTTGCCGTTCCAAAGTCTGGCTTTGATGCGCTTGTAGAAGCCATCAATCTAATGGCCGATGTCGATTCCGTTAAACTGCAACCTGAGAAAACCAAGGTGTTCCGGGTTGATGGCGACGGGGTTGCTCAGCTTGATTTTGAAAGCGTTCGTGCGGGTGAGGTCTATTCGTACTCCGGCGCACATCCGGCGCAGAAAGTCAGTTTCCTGGGGTTTGACTTTGACGGGCGCGTTGTAAGACTTCGACAGTCTACGGTTGGAAGGTACCACAAGCGTCTCCGTGAGGCGGCCACTGCGATTGGGCGTTCTAATCAGGGGGAGGGAAGGCACGCATCAAAAAAGCGCGTCTCCGCTCTGTATCAACATTATTCACCGCTTGGTATTAAGGGAAGAAGGTTATGCCCATCGGGTGATGCCTGCCTTTCTGCATTTTCGCTCTATGGGAACTTTCTTTCATACGTGGCAAGAGCTCAAAAGGCTTTTCCCATTGATCCGATTGCCACCGATGAGGCTAAGATTTACAGGAAAATTAAACGCTTGAGTGCTCGGTAATTTTGCTGCCATAGCGCCGATCGATTTCGACTACAAATAGACGATTAATTAAACCAATTAGTAGTTGCCGGTCGCTGTTGCTCGGTAGCTCCCTTCGCTTGTCCATGTGGGGCGCTATAATTCCCAAAAAGATAAGGGTTCAATATTTAGGGGTTGGCTTGGCGAGTAATCTATCCGTGACGGTCGCCACTTCATAACGTCGTTCTATTTTCGCTACTCGTGCCGCTTGATGAACCGGTCGGTCTCGTCGTATGAGAGGTAGTCGGGTTCGTCCGTTCCGATTCTCCGAGCAATCTTTCGGGCTTTCGCGATCATGGCTGCTGTTGCGGCGTCGACACCTTTCGGAATCTTTGCGTGTTTGATTTCTGCGCAGCCGCCCGTGACCTCGGGGACGCTCCTGTACATCCAGGTTTTGCCTATGGGTACATGGACGTCGAAGAAGTACCACTCGAACTCGGTGTCCTCAACCGTCCTTGAGGGGAAGTTCGGGTGCAGATCCCAATGCTCGGAGAGAGCCTTCTTGGCGCGGTTGAGGACGACACCCATTGCCCAATTGCCTGTTCTTTTGTAGGCGGGGCCCTCCTCTGCGTGCTTTTCGGCAGTCGCCATCGCGTTCCAGATGAGCGAGGTGATCTGTGCGGGCGAGTATTCCAGGAGCATGGTGTCGAGCAGAGTTTCGAACTCTTCGCGCTTCGGCCCCTCATACTCGTAGCACGCATCGTCAAGCTGGGCATCGAGGTAGGCTAGAACGAGACCTTTTGCGGTTCGCAGCCAGTACTCGCGCTCGCCCTGACCGAGCGCGACGTATTCGCGATCGCCTTCGGTGATGATTGGCTTGGGTTCGAGCGGTCTATAGCCTTTCAACGATATGGAGTATGGCACCCTTAGCCAGTAGAAGATGAAGTTGCCATCCTCTGCCTCTTCGAAACCGTCCATCCACTTATCGTATGCTGCACTGGGTTCAATGTAACCCCTCTGCCTCAGGCTCTTACACAGGCCGAAGAAGCCGTATAGTAAAGGTTTGCCGTAAATCGGCGCAAGGAGCGTGTGGTTTCCCGTGTCCCTATTTTCTACTAGGACTTCAAGAGCGACGTGATCAAAGTCGTTTGGGTCATATGCTTCCCAATCGAATTCACGTGCCTGGCGAGAAAAGGCCTCGCGAATCTCATGCCGCGTTATATCGTCATCAATCTCGCGGTAAATATGTCGCCTTGATTTGTTGCAGTGCGGGCATTTTATATCGACTTCGCGATAGGAGTTTTTCACAACCCCCCTTATGCCTCGGCTTAAGCGTGGCGCGACAAGGGCGTAGCCGCAGAAAGGGCAATCCTCTTCGATTTCGATACTGGGGAACAGCTCAACGATCTTCTCGTCGGTGAAGCTCTTCGGGAGGTCGTAGAGCTCCCTTAGATCCTTCAGTGAGAGGCCGGAGGTGTAGTAGGCGTCCATAAGCTCGTTGACGTTGTCCTCGCCCAGCTCTGCCCTGACTTCGTCAACTCTTGACATGTGCTCGCCAACTTTCGATCAACGGAGGTTTATACGTGCCATTTTAAGGTATCGCCATGCGTCTTATGGTGGCGCTTTGATAAGAGGAAGGCCCCAGACGGCGATGGCGTGGACATCGACGCGCTCGCCCGCACGGTCATTCGTGGCACTTACGGCAACGGGGAGAGTCGCAAGCAGAAGCTGGGCTGCCTGTACTCGACCATTCAGAAGCGCGTGGGCGAGATCCTGATATGACGCGCGAGCGGCTGCAACAAGAGCCGACATGGGGCGCGGCCACGCTGTTGGCCGCGCCTCTTTGCCTGGCGGCGCTGCCTCTTCTCGTGCCTTTCTTGGTCTTTGATCGTCTCCGAATATGACGTCTAGCTCTTTTGCTCCGGAGTACTCCGAACTACTCCGAAGTACTCCGAAGTACTCCGAACTACTCCGAACTACTCCGAGCTACTCCGAAGGGCCAGCGGGCAAATCGTAGTATTGCCGCGGGTCGCGAGTGCTCCTGCCGTGCCAGACGAGGATTTCTCTCTCGACAAGGCCCTTCAGCGTCTGCGAGGCGGACTTGGACGAGATACCGGCGGCATCCGCCAACGCCTTCGTCGTGACCTTGCCGTCCCTGGCGGCCATCTTCACGGCAGTCTTCTGGTTGTCGTCGAGTGAAGCGAAGATGTCTAGCGGAACGTAGCCGCCCATGCCGTGCATGAGTTCGTTCCTGTTTTCCCTCTCGACTGCGGTGAGCGGCAGCGTGAGCATCGTGCGGTCCGGGCCGAACTCCTCGTCCCAGCGCGGGGCGTCGTACCCGCACTCCTTCCAGTTGTCCACGATGGCGGGCACGCCGGATCCGGCGCGTTCGCCGACCTCGATGTACGAGAAGATTTTCAGCATGTTCTCGTTGCGCGGGTCGGACTTGCCACCCATGAGAGCGCGCTCCATGCTGATACGGAAGTCGCCGGGGTTGGCGACCGTGATCTTGTCGGGCTCCCAGAGCACGACAACGCCTTGGCGCTCGTGGTAGTTGGCGTTCGTGAGGCAGTTCGCCAAGGCCTCGCGCAGGGCCTTGTGGGCCGGTGTGTCGTCGTCCCGCCGGTCGCCGACGAGCCTGAAGGGCGTCTTGAGCGCCTGTTTGGCGAGGCTGTAAACGCGCTGGTAGAAGTCGATGACGTTGCCCGACCAATCGCCTCCCTGGGAGATGACGCGGTCCTGCCAACGCTCGCGCGGGCTCGTCTGCTGACGGTAGTCGAGGAAGTAGTGCGGGAACACCTCGCTGATGCGCCAGTCCTCGCCGAACATGAGGAGCCCGGCCCCTGTGGGGTGGAGCTTCCCGTCGTCGGCCTCGGCGGCGGCACCGATGAGGCGGAGGAACTAGTCGTCGGGCTTCTTGTTCCACGGGTGGTTTGGGTGGACCTGCCGGTAGATCTCGCGGTAGCCGTTTATCGTCTCCTGACAGAGCTCGTCCATGCGCACGCCCGGTAGAGGCTTGGCGTCCTGGCTCTCTTCGGAGGCGTCCCGCATCATGGAGCGAATCTCGTCTATGGTGCACCTATAGTCGCCGGTGTGGTCGCGTCGGTAGGCGTGGCTCGGGTTGTCGTGAAGGTAAACGGGCTTGACTCGGCGGTCGGCACGGGGCACGTGAATCTGAATGACCTTCTTGCCGTCGATTTCCTCTACGCTGACGTTCGAGTCGTCCAGCACGCGGGCGCTCACGCGCTGCGAGTCGTTGACGGTGTTCCAGAAGTCGTCGAGCAGCTTCCGCGGGTCCTTAACCCCTACGGGATGGAGAGAGTGGTCTTCTAGCTCCTCGACGCCGAGCAGGATGACGCCTCCGGCGGTGTTGGCGAAGGCGGAGTAGGTCTCCCAGATGCTCTTGGGCAGGCCGCCCCTCGCTGCCTTGGCCTCCAAGCGGTTGTTCTCACTGTAGTTCTCGAGCTCCTCGAGCATCTATCGCCTCCGCTTCTCCTCGTCGGTTCTTGAGTTGATATTGTACCGCGAGGGCGTCGGAGCCGGGCGGCCTTCCCGCCCGGCTCCATTTATTCGAGGGCCGTCGGTTTGGTGGGCCGTAGGGTGGCGAGCGCCGAAGGCGCCGTCCTTGCCCTTGAGCTCGTGGGCGAGCTGAGAACGGAACCAAACCTCGACGCGCTTTGTGGCGTTGAGCATGACGGGGCGGAACTGCCGGTCGAATGTGTAGCGGCCCCACACCTCGTCCAGGGTCGTGCCCTCGCGGAATGTGCCGTCGGACTGCTTGTAGGGATGGAGGTAGCCGCTGAAGCGGTGGTATCCCACGCGCTCGAGCTTGCCGACGAGCTCTTCTCGGTCTGCCATGAGGCCGCGCGAGATGAGCAGGTCCGCCTGCTCGTTATAGGTGAGGAATGGCTCCCCGTGCTTTATCTCGGTTCTTAGAACTTGCAAAAAAGACCCGCCTGTGTGCATGCTAAGCAGAGGCCAGGCGGGTTTACTGAATGCGTCCTAACATGTGCCCTCGGCTTTGGCTGCCGATATTCTAGAACTTGTTGAGCGCGTGGCGCGGCGTGGAGAGGTCTTTAAAGGTAAAGACCGACATCTCTGTGCGTCCGTGACTGCCGGGTGTTATCTTTGATGCCGTACATGTTGCCTGCACTTTCGAGCCAGGGATGTAATTACGGAAGTGCTGGGAAAAATCGAGAACTTTCGCGACACTACCAACGCCTGAAGAGGAAGTGATTCTATGAATGAAGAGGTGCGCGAGATTTGCAGCAATCTGAAACTCGACTTTAATACCTTCAGCCAGCTCGACGTGTTGCAGTTCGTGCGAAAGCCATTCTCGGGTGTTTGGACGACGGTCTATCAGGTGAAGAAGGGCCTCTACGACGCGCCCTCGGTCTTCTCGTGCCTTTCGAATCTTGAGCTGGAGGAGGAGATTCTTGGGGGCACGGACTGGATTCACCATGCTGATGACTTCGATCCCGGCTTCTGCGCAACAGGAGACAGGACCTTTTACGGTAACGGCAGGGACGAGGGTTATGATTACCTCGTCAAGGAGATTTACTTCCACAGTCTTGAGCGAGCGCAGCTCCATGTTAGCCAGGAGTTCGTGTTCCTGTTCGGTCTCCTCCGGGGCGATGACGGCAACTACTACGCCGTGGACAAGTGCGGTCGCGAGGAGATGGTTGTCGAGGTCGGCGACGGCTTCGCCAGGTTTAGGACGAAGTACCTCATGCGCTACATCGCCGCAAAGCAGATGCTCTACGTGCAGTTCGTCGACTCGCGCGTTGCCTCTTCCGAGCATTACCCTTTGGGGGCTGATTTGATCTGCGACGAGGACCACAGGGAGGGCTCCTGTCACTACGACATATGGTTCCAGAGCACGAGGGAGCGCGACTACCTTCTCTCAATAATGTACGCGAGGACCATCGTGCGCCCGGGCGACGTCTCGACTTGTGGGATTTGGCCCTACGATGGGAAGCCCGAAGAGAGCTACCCCGAGTTCATCGTCGAGGAGCTTCCAGACGGGAGCTTCAGGCGCTTCACTTGCGATCCGGACAGGCTGGGAAACTACTTCGGGGCGAATCCAGAGGCGCCCCACTACCTAACGCCCGTGTACTTCAACCCAAGCGTGCTCGACAGGTACAGGGACGACCCCCACTTCGAGGTCACCGAGCGCAGACTATCCTGCGGCACCCAGTGGGGAGTGGAGATCGACGTCACGGTTCCCAGCCGGGTGATGCTCTATCTGGGGGACCTGGGACGCGATCTCCCCGCGAGCGAACGCGCACACTTCCTCGCACATGAGATTTCACCCAGCGACCAGTCCATCTCCGCGACCGTCCTCGCACAGGATTTCTTCAATTCTTTCGATGCCCCCATGGGACCCGTCGCCGCATTTCTCGCGGCGCGCAAGGAGTTGGACGAAGCCTGGGAAGTTAAATTTGGAAACCGCCTTTTCCGGCCCCTGCATCCCGATGAGGGCGACATGGAGAAGCTCGTCTACATTCCGTCGGGCAATGGAAGGCGCGAGCTGGACTCAGTGATTCTCAACCTTACAAAGCTCTGCGTCGATTACATAGACGAGTCTGGGTTGGAGCGGGCGGACAGCCCCGGCGGGATTAACAGGCTGAAGGCGACCCTTGAGAGGGAAGGCGTCGAGGTCTCCCTTACTCCCTTGCGTGATCTGCAGTCGATTCGCTCCGCCTCGATGGCGCACGCGAAGGGCTCCAAGTATGAGAAGCTGAAGGGTTCGCTCCTGACCGGCGATAACCCGGCGGACATAGAGCGACTTATCGGTGGGCTTACGTCTATGATGGCGGAGCTCGCTGCGGCGCTGCGCACCGGTTGCGGGTGCCTTGCCGGGCAATCCGAGGAAATGACCCCCTCTGATAAGTAGAAGAACGAATGAAGATCGCAATAGCGGGAACCGGGTACGTCGGCCTCTCACTGGCCGTGCTCTTGGCCCAGCATAACGAGGTGCACGCGCTGGACATCATCCCCGAGAAGATCGAGAAGCTGCGCAACTTGAACTGCCTCCCATTTCTTGGACAAGGAGAAATGGGAGGCAGTTCAAATTGGGGCACCCTTGGTCAGCTTGGCCCGTTGATGGTCTCCTCGAGCTCCACCATGTAGGCGACTATCTCATCGATGCTCGAGTAGCTGCCGAACAGCATCGGCCCCATTGTGGCGTAATCGGCCGCCAACTCGTCGAGCCTGCCCTTTGGAGGGGCGAGCCTGAGCGTGCCGGGCCTCGCGTCAGTCAGCTTGGCCCACGGCGTGCGGTAGACGCCTAGCGATGGCCCCTGCTTCTGTCATGGCATTCCTCCTGTTTGATGAAAATAGTAGATACCTTTTTCATCAAGTTGCCTCTGATTGCCTTGGTCGCCCATGCATCGCGCCTGCGGCCCCTCGCCGCGCCGGCATGCGCTTATAGTAGCGTTCGGCGTGGTTGAAGATGGCGTCGAGCTGCTCGGAGCCGAAGAAGAACGCCATGAGCTCGCAGGGGCCGTCTCCCGTGTCCATGATCATTCTGCTGAGCTCGACCTTCATGTAGAGCTCGATGTCGAGCGTGAGGGAGAGGACTGTCTCGCGGAGGTGATGGTCGAGCCTCGTGAGCTCGGCGAGGTAGGCGAAGTCGGGTTTTATGTGGGAGCCGAAGCGCTCCGAGCCGGGGTTGGTGTAGCGGGAGAAGCACTTCGCGAACGCCTTCACCTTGAAGAAGAAGTTGCTCTCCCGCAGGAACCGCTCGGCCTTCTGCTCGTCCGTCAGCTCGAAGCGGCCCCCTCGGTCCTTGAGGTGGCGGACCTGCTGGACGGCGCCGATGAGCGGCAGTTCCCTTGTTGTCGCCCATACCCGATCGTTCAGAGGCGCGTGATCGAGATCCTGTCGTGACGCGCGAGCAGATACGAGAAGAGCTGACATGAGGCGTGGCCACGCTGTTGGCCGCGTTCCTATGCCTGGCGTCGCCGCTTCTTCTCGTGCCTTTCTTGGTCTTGGCCGTCTCCGAATATGACGTCTAGCTCTTTTGCTCCGAACTACTCCGAAGGGTCAGCGGGCAAATCGCAGTTTTTTGTCCGCACCAATGCTTACGCTTTTGAAAAACGGCACGAGGGCGTCTGCCACATATCTCATGCTGTAGACACATCGGAAAGTTCAGAGTTGAAGGCGAGGTGATTATGAAAGGCAGAAATCAGCACATTACGAAGCGTTCGGATGGCAATTGGCAGGTTAAGGGTGAAGGGGCAAGTCGCGCCTCCTTCGTTACGACGACGCAGAGCGAGGCAATAAAGCTTGGTCGACGCATTTGCTCCAATCAGGAGTCGGAGTTGATCGTCCATCGTCGGGACGGCAGAATCCGCGCAAGGGATTCCCATGGACACGACCCCTTCCCGCCGAGGGGATAAGGATTTGGCTCCGTAGCGACAGCGGGCTCGTAATAGCGTGCCCGCTGTCGCTAAACCGACTTCAATATTGTGGCGAAATGCGAGCTTGAGGCTAATTCTTCGGGACGGATGTTTAATCTCTTAACTGAAGAAGGGGTTATTGACCAGTTTTCTGTAAACAGTTCCGTTTATACTAATGTGCACCAGATGAAAGGAGAGGAGGTCATGCACGATGAATTCAATGGTGAAAACGTTTCCGACATGGCCGGGTCTGGATATGAGCAAGAAGGTTTCCGAGGCGAGGGCTCGCTCGACGAGGAGCTCGAACAAGATGGTCACCGTGATGGCGGCCAGAATCATCTCGGAGAAGTCTTTAAGAGTAAAGACCTCGAAGTAGAGGGGGAGTTTGCGACTGCAACTCCAGAGAAGCAGGCTGAGATCATTGCATCGAGTCTTTGGAGTGGCATTCTTCCTCCACCGGATGAATTCTCTAAGTATCCTGTTGAGGTTCAGCATGAAATTGTGCGATGGGCATCTGTTTCTGTTGAGAGTCAATCTAGGCTAATTGAAACTGCCGCCGCGTTGGATAGGGCAGAGTCGGCTCGACTTGACGCCATGAATAAGGTTGATGCCGAGCAGATTCCCCGAGCGCAATATGGAACGATACTTCTTAATCTTGCGTTGATAGTCGGTGCCATCATATTGGGCTGTTTGGACAGAACAACCGTTGCCTGTTCTCTTGTAGGCGGACTTGCAGCGATCAATGTTCTCAATCTATTCGTGTCCAATCGCTCTTCGAAAAAGTGATGCTGCGGTATGATGTCCTAAATGAAAAACGAAGACCTGCTATGGGCCATTGTTTTGTAAGGGGGTTCCTTCCTAACGGAGGGCATCCCCTAGTTTTATTTAGATGGAAATTGGGGGCGAACCGCCGCGTTGCCAATCTTCGCCCTTTTGGATTGCGTGGCGTTACGTTAAACTCTTCGTAGTGATGCAGTCGTCGCGGACTCTACGTGAGGCGATGACAAAGAAGGGTCGTTGTTCGGTTTTCCGGCAACGGCCCTTTGACGTTTCAATGGCGCCTAGATGTTGTCGCTGGTGCCGCTATTGCCGCTAGAACACGCGATACAGGACCTCGTTTTCCGGAAGTGCGGGGAAAAATCGAAAACTGCAGAGCACAATGCCTTTTTGGGAACAAAACCGCAGGTCGCTGAAGGTCAAAACCGGGGTCTGGTCGGCAGTTCTCGGTTTTTCCCCGCACTTCCGGAAGCGCCTGCCGGAAGTATGCGGCAAATTCCGGAACCCCCGAGCACACCGCCTTTATCGCACAAAGAAACCGACGCTCCTATAAGTTGTCAAGAGGCAGTTTGCGGGAGCGCTCTCTCCAA
>ENA-OOWV01001808-OOWV01001808.1-human-gut-metagenome-genome-assembly--contig:-NODE-1808-length-13003-cov-2.629827_pt1 | contig 13003 bp, 9 predicted proteins | sample MGYA00241584_ERZ501337 | MGnify/ENA primary metagenome ERZ501337 (study PRJEB25962, sample SAMEA2042744) | human gut metagenome | biome: human gut; feature: human-associated habitat; material: faeces... | reverse complement strand
GGTAGATAGGGCAGAGGTGGAAGTGTGGCAACACATGGAGCTGACTGTTACTAATCGTTTGAGGGCTTGACCAAGAACACTTAGCGAAAACGAGTCGCAGACGAAGTTTGAGCTTAGTGAGATGGTCGTCCGAAGGAACTTAATGAGAGCGAGCCGAAAGGCGAAGGTCGAATTTAGTGAATCGGACTTCCTTGAATCAAAAATGAGAAATTGAATAGTGATGGAAAGACACTGGTTCTGTATGAAGTTTTGAAGGTATATAAATAAATATAATCAAAATGGGTGTTCCTGGTCAGGAACATCCTTTTTGATATGTATGAAATTATTTTAGCATGGTAAAGAAGTAGATAATAACTACACTGCAGACATAGAAAAACAGCAGCCATGCGACTGCTGTTTTCCACATAGGGAGATTGAGTTATGAAAATGTTTATCAAAAATAAAGTAGATTTCCTTTTGACAAGTATTATGATACTCAATAAATGTGAGCAAAATATGTCAAAATTCTAAAAGAAACAGAATCAATTCTAAAAGAATCATATTAAAAGTATAAAGAAAAAATAAACACATGCATAAAAGACAGGAAAGAAGGAGTTTTGAATGGAAATAGTAAAAGGAAGACCATTGAATGTGAAAGAACGTCTGAAAAAAGAGGTCCGTGTATATGATCTTCTGGATGAACTTGACATTGAATATTGGCGGATAGATCATGAAGTAGCACAGACTATGGAGGATTGTGAGGAAGTAGATCGAATTCTTGATGCTGTCATCTGTAAAAATTTGTTTTTATGTAATCGTCAGAAAACAAAATTTTATCTTCTCATGATGCCGGGAGATAAGGCGTTTAAGACAAAAGAATTGTCTGCACAGATCCAGAGTGCACGCCTGTCTTTTGCTCCGGAGGAATATATGGAGAAATTTCTGGATATTACCCCTGGTTCTGTCAGTGTAATGGGGCTGATGAATGATACAGAAAATCAGGTGCAACTTCTGGTGGATGCGGATGTACTGGAGGGAGAATACCTTGGATGCCATCCATGTATCAATACATCCAGTCTGAAATTGCGGACAAGAGATGTTTTTACTACATACCTGAATGCAGTGCATCATGACTATATCGTAGTTCATCTGGAAAATAGGAACGAATAACTTACAGGAGAAAGTAATATTATGAACCAGTATAAAAAAGGTGTGATTTATACAATTATTGGCGGTGCATGTTGGGGAATTTCCGGAACGTGTGGAGAATATCTGTGTACGTTCAAAGGAATGGATACCAGACTTTTAACAGATATCAGACTGCTTGGGGCGGGTCTGGTTTTGTGTCTGTTCATGTTTTGGCGATATCGCCCGAATGTGAAACTGTTTTTGAAAACGCCGAATGCGGTATTGCATTGTATCGTATTTGGAATAGGCGGTTTGATGTTTACGCAGTACGCATATCTGACAGCCATAGCGAAAACAAATGCGGGAACAGCAACAGTGCTACAGTATCTATCGGCAATCTTTGTTTTGCTGATCGTCTGTCTGCGAAAGAGAAAATTACCTGTTTTGCGGGAAAATATTGCAATCGTTTCCTGTCTCGTAGGCACATTTTTAGTAGCGACGCATGGAAGTTTTACTTTATTATATATATCTAAGCAAGGATTATTCTGGGGATTTTTGGCTGCAGTGGCAGCAACACTCTACATTTTAATACCACAGCAGCTTCTGGCAGACTGGGGAAGCATCATCCCAACCGGAATCGGTATGTTGACCGGAGGAATCGCATTTTTCTTTATCATGCGGGTTTGGAAAATATCTGTGAAGCTCGATCTTACAACGGTGGTAATTACGGTGCTGATCGTAATGGTTGGTACGGTGTTGGCGTTTACTATGTTTCTGAAGGGAACCAGTCTGGTTGGTCCGGCTCGCGGAAATATGCTTGGTTGTGTGGAACCGCTGATGGCAACGGTATGCTCAGCTGTTTTTCTGGATACTGTGTTCCTTCCAATGGATATTATTGGTTTTGGATTCATCATTGCGACAGTTTTTATACTGGCAAAGAGTTAGTTACAAAAAAGTAATGTGAGGATTGAACAAAAAATATTGAAATAGAAAAACAAGTTTGTGCACACTTACACGGAAGGTTTTGCTATTATAATAACTGTAAAAACCCCCAATACATTATATAGTTTTTTGCTACCCCCATAGTAAAAAATACCTTCTCTTGAAGAACAGCTGATCGACCGGCTGTTCTTTTTTTTGTAAATGTGGCGTTTCCCTTGCTTTTTCGCTATAGATATAGTATAAATGTTTGAGCATGGGAAAAAATAATTCGTAATTCACATAAGATGAAGAGGGGGTATTATGTTTCAAAAGGGAAAAAAGAATCCTCACAGTGGGGGATTAAACATTATGATTGTTGGGTGTGGAAAAGTTGGTATGACTTTGGTAGACCGTCTCAGTAAAGAGGGGCATGACATTTCTGTCGTCGACAAAAATGCTGCCCGTCTGCAGAGTGTGACCCATATGCATGATGTATATGGGGTAGTTGGCAACGGAGCAAGCTTTACTGTATTAAAGGAAGCAGGAATTGAAAACACAGATATCCTGATTTCGGTGACAGATTCAGATGAGTTGAATCTGCTTTGCTGTCTGGTTGCAAAACGTTCCGGACACTGTGAGGTCATTGCCAGAGTGCGTACGCCGGATTATAGTGAGGAAAAAGCATATCTGAAGGAAAAACTCGGACTGGCCATGATGATCAATCCGGAGCAGGAAGCTGCAAATGCAATTTCCCGTATTTTATATATGCCGACGGCATTGGAGGTAGCCCCTTTTGCCAGAGGTCATGCGGAAATGGTTCGTATCAAACTGCCGCAGGGAAACGTACTGACAGGAAAGAAAATCGCAGATCTGGTGAAGGAACTTTCCGGAGCAGTTCTGATCTGTGCTGTTGAGCGAAGCGGAAAAGTATACATTCCGGGTGGTGATTTTGAACTGGCAGCCGGAGATGTCATCAGTTTTATTGCGCCGGTGCGCGACGGACGAAAATTTTTGAAGAAAAACGGATTTCAGACACATCAGGCAAAAAGCTGTATCATCGTAGGTGGGGGGCGTGCGGCTTATTATCTGGCAAAACGTCTGATCGAACTCGGAATTTCTGTACAGATTGTTGAAAATAAGAAAGAACGCTGTGAGGAGCTGAGTGTGTTGCTTCCGCAGGCAATTATCGTAAACGGAGACGGTACCAGCGAGGAGCTGCTTAATGAGATTGGTATTACAACGACAGAGTCTCTTGTTCCGCTGACCGGAATCGACGAGGAAAATATCATGCTGACTTTGTATGCAAAGGAAGTATCCAATGCCAAGGTTGTTACCAAGATCAATCGTATCACGTATACCGGAGTGATCGATCAGTTGGATTTGGGCAGTGTGGTATACCCAAAATATATTACATCTGAGGCAATCATTGCTTTTGTACGTTCCAAGACGGCGACAATGAATAACAATATCGAAACCATGATCCATCTGTTTGATGAACGTGTGGAAGCGATTGAGTTTGTTGTGGGTGATCAGTCTCCGATTGTTAATCTGCCGCTGGCACAGCTGAAACTGAAAAAAAATCTCCTGGTAGCATGTATCAATCGTGATGGAAAAATCATTATCCCGGGTGGAAATGATAAAATCCAGGGGGGAGACACGGTAATTATTGTTACAACAAATACCGGATTTCATGATATAGAAGATATTTTACGGTAGGTGGAGGTCACATTAGATGAATAAGTCGATGATAGCCTATATATTGGGCTGGATTATGAAGTTGGAAGGGCTTTTTATGCTGATTCCGGTTCTGGTGGCATTGATCTATCGGGAACACAATGGCGTGTGGTTTGCCATCGTGGCAGTCTGTGCACTGGTATTTGGAGCAGTTGTTACGCATAAAAAACCGGAAAGTAATGTGTTTTACATGAGAGAGGGTTGTATCGCCACGGCAATGAGCTGGTTTATCATGAGTGTGATCGGCTGTCTGCCATTTTTCCTGAGTGGGGAAATTCCGTCTTTTACAGATGCATTGTTTGAAACTGTGTCCGGATTTACGACAACGGGATCCACGATTTTGAGTGATGTGGAAAGTCTGTCTTATTGTATGTTGTTCTGGCGTAGTTTTACACATTGGATCGGAGGTATGGGAGTACTTGTATTTGTTATGATGATCACATCTTTGGATGATGAGAATGCAATGCCGCTCATGCGTGCGGAAGTACCGGGACCGGAGGCGGATAAGCTTGTCCCAAAGGCAAGACATACCGCAAGACTTTTATATGGAATGTATTTTGTTCTGACAGCAGCAGAAGTGGTTTTTCTGCTTTTTGGCGGAATGAACCTGTATGATGCACTTTTACATGCATTCAGTACTGCCGGAACGGGAGGATTTTCTAATAGAGCTGCAAGCGTCAGCTTCTACGACAGTGCATATATTGATGGTGTGATCACAGTATTTATGATTTTGTTTGGAATTAACTTTAACTTGTACTTTTTCATATTGCTCAAAGACTGGAAATCCATTCTGAAAAATGAAGAGCTGTGGGCATATCTTGGAATAGTAGGTGTGTCAATCGCTATAATCACAGGAAATATCCTCAAGATTTATGGAACGGTTGCACATGCATTCCGCTATGCATCTTTCCAGGTCGGTTCGATCATTACGACAACCGGATTTGCAACCGCAGATTATGACCAGTGGCCGGAACTCTCGAAATCAATATTATTGGCACTTATGTTTGTGGGAGCCTGTGCAGGATCCACCGGAGGAGGTATTAAAGTAAGCCGTTTATTGATCATCGTGAAATCAATCCGCAGAGAAGTGCGTAAGATGTTACATCCGAACGCCGTTACGATCATTAAAGTCAATGGTAAAAAGATTGGACAGGATACATTGAAGAATGTAAATCTCTATCTGACGTGTTACATTATAATTATGATTGTATCAATTTTACTTGTCTCTATTGATAATTTTGATTTTGCGACAACATTTAGTGGAGTACTTACTACGATGAGCAATGTAGGACCTGGAATTTCAAAGGTAGGACCTGTGATGAATTTCCACCCATTTTCAACAGTATCCAAGCTGGTATTCTGCTTTGATATGCTGATTGGAAGATTAGAGATCTTCCCATACCTGCTTCTGCTTTCTCCGGAACTCTGGAGAAGAAGATTCTAGATGATTTTTTGTTAATTATGTGCGGAAAAATTTGAATGAAACAGATTTTTTCGCACATTTTATTTTTATATGATAAAATGGTAACTGTTCAGAGCTAAGCAAAATTTCAAAAAACAGGTGTAAAATGCGTAGCATTTTGGAGGTTGGCTCTGAACAATTACGTAAAATGAAAGAAAGGAAGAGGTGAGATGAACAAATTTAAAATGAAAGTGACAGCTGTCATAGGAGTGATTCTGTTGATTGGAATCTATTACTATGTGACACTCCCGGCGATCAATATTCATGCCTCAGAATTCTGGATGTATCTTGTGGTGTTGGTCATTCTGGCAGCTGTGGTATTTATCAGAAAGAAAAATTTAAACCGTTACGACTGGAAAGAGTCAAAGGGATTAAAGGTGATCCTTGGAATCCTTGCGGTGCTTGTGATCGCATATGTGGCAGGATCAGTTTTGTCTTCTCCAATTGTGAATGCGAAGAAGTATCAGGAACTTTTGACGGTGAAGAATGGAGAATTTACGAAAGATATCGAAGAATTATCTTTTGATCAGATTCCATTGCTGGATAAGGATTCAGCAGAGCTTCTCGGTGACAGGAAGATGGGAAGTATGGTAGATATGGTATCCCAGTTCGAGGTAGATGAACTGTATTCCCAGATCAACTATCAGGATCAGCCGGTGAGAGTTTCTCCTTTGAAATATGCCAGTGTGATCAAATGGTTTACGAACATGAGAGAAGGAATCCCAGCCTATATCAAGATTGATATGGCAACACAGAATACGGAACTCGTAAAACTGAGTGAAGGGATGAAGTACACGACAAGTGATCATTTTAACAGAAATATTTACCGTCATCTGAGATTTAACTATCCGACCTATATTTTTAATGATCTGAGTTTTGAAATTGATGAAGACGGGGTTCCGTACTGGATCTGCCCGGTGAAGAAGTACAATATCGGATTATTCGGTGGAACAACAATCGGAAGAGTTGTACTTTGCAATGCAATCACAGGAGAAACGAAGGATTATGCAGTTGAGGATGTCCCACAGTGGGTTGACAGAGTATATTCCGCAGATCTGTTAGTTGAGCTTTATAATTATCACGGAACATTGAAACATGGTTTCTTTAATAGTGTATTGGGGCAGAAAGACTGCCTGAATACAACTGACGGATACAATTATCTTGCAATCGATGACGATGTATGGGTATACACAGGTGTTACCTCGATTACCGGAGACCAGTCGAATGTAGGGTTTGTTCTGATGAATCAGAGAACAATGGAGACAAAGTTCTATGAGATTGAAGGAGCAACAGAGAGTTCAGCGATGTCTTCTGCAGAAGGCCAGGTACAGAATCTGCACTATACGGCAACATTCCCACTGCTTTTAAATATTTCCGGTGAACCGACCTATTTCATTGCATTGAAGGATGATGCCGGTCTGGTGAAGAAGTATGCGATGGTAAATGTGCAGAAATATCAGATTGTTGCAATTGGAGATACGGTCAGTGAATGCGAGGAGTCTTACACTAATCTGATGTATAAGAACGGGATCAAGACAGAAGCTGAGGATACAAGATCCGTAGATACACTGACAGCTAAGATCACAAAGATCGCCCAGGGCGTTATAGACGGTGATTCTCATTATTATATCATGCTTGAAGGCTCGGATGAGATCTTTGATGTATCTGTTGTAGATTTTATTGATATTATCCGGTTTAATGTCGGAGATGAAGTCACAGTTGAGTATAAGAAGGGGGAGCAGGTGGATACAGTTCTTTCCCTGAATGGAAAAGCGAGTGAACAGATCAGCACAAAAGCTGCGAAAGAAGAGCAGACAGAAGATACGGCAGGGGATTCTGCACAGACAGAATAAGAGAAAGAAGCGAAAAAAGAAGTACAACCGGAGAACGGAAGTACTTCTTTTTTGACTCCTGAAATTATTGTAACTGTTCAGACCCAGAAGGGCGAATCCTGTGTTACACTACGCTGTAAATGCTTACAGAACTGTGCATCCAAGTGTGTCAACATCTGCAATCTCAGCTTTATCTGCGCTGACGCTGAGGTAGAAGTCAATCTTGGCATCTTCGGAAATCTTATTTAATTTCTCGATGAATGTTGGAAGACTTTCTAATGTGATATTAGCCTGCTTTAAGATACTGTCAATGAAAACAGCCTCGATATCGTGATTGCCAGCAGCCATACCATAGAGGAAACCTACGAATTCTTCTAAGGTAAGGATGTCAGGATAATCAGCCATCTTGATGACACGGATATTGAAATCTACAGAATAAGTGTCTTTGCTGCTCCTTTTAATAAATACGACATTACCGGAAGAAGTCTTAACCTTCTCGTTTGCAAGATCGATCATCTGCTGTGTTTTTCCGCTGCCTCTTGGGCCTGTGATTAAATTTACCATGGCGAATCTCTCCTTTATGTAAGTGTGTATAATGTTTGAGATTTTCTCACCTCTCAAATATTTATAAATTCATTATACACTAAAGATATGTGAGTAACAACTAAAAAAGTGTTAAAATTTGAAAAAGTTTTATGCGGAATTACCATAAGAAATGAGCAGTAAGATGCCACCACGGTAATGAGAAAAGTTCTCAAAAACTGTATTGAAAATCATTTTCATTTATGTTAACATAATAATTGAATGAAAACTATTCTCAAAATAAAGCTAAGGAGAACGATATGCCGACGGAAGTATTATCCTACTATCTAAAAAATAAAGACCGGAAGGTGAGGCTTGGGTTTCAGGTTATATTACAGTGTGCGCCTTTTCTGAAAGGGCTTAAAGTATCTGGCCTGATTTCAATGGAAAATGAATCATATTCTGAATTGGAAGAAATGTTTTCCGGGATGGAGATCAATTTTTATAAATTATCCTGCTCAGAGGGGAAATGCCTTGTCCTTTTCTATCGCCCCAAAGAGCTGGAAGAATATATGAACCAGCCAAAACTCCGCGAACTGATCGGACAATACGGATATAAGGAAAGCAATATCGAGGAAATGCTGGCACATCTGTCAGAACGTATCTGCGAGTGTACTGCACAAGGAATTGGATTCCCACATGAGATTGGACTTTTTCTCGGATATCCGACGGCAGATGTGCAGAGCTTTATTGAAAAAGAAGGCAGAGATTTTATTATGACAGGATACTGGAAAGTATATAGTAATCCTGAAAAAGCGAGAATGATTTTTCATGAATATGACCGTGCAAAGGTTTGTGCGGTGAATGAGTATCTGGATGGAAAAAACATCCGTGAAATTGCATTGAATCAAAGAAAGTGGAGGAATTTATAAAATGAGTATATCAGTTGTATATTGGAGTGGAACCGGTAATACACAGGCAATGGCAGAGGCGGTTGCCGAAGGAATCAAAGCGGCAGGTCAGGAAGCAGAACTTCTGGAAGTAGGGGATGCAGATGCAAAAACAGTGGCAGAAGAAGCTGCATTTGCGCTTGGATGCCCGGCGATGGGGGCAGAGGTGCTTGAAGAATCTGAGATGGAACCATTTGTAGAAGAACTGGAATCTTATGTGTCAGGGAAGAAGATCCTTCTCTTCGGTTCTTATGGATGGGGAGACGGAGAATGGATGAGAGACTGGGCAGACCGCATGAAAAACGCTGGGGCACAGTTGATCCGTGAAGAAGGAATCATCGCAAATGAGGCTCCGGAGGATGACGTACTTGAAGAACTTAAGGCAGCAGGAAAAGAGCTGGCAGAATAATCTTATTGTTAATGTTTATTAATAAATATTAGTAATCTTAATTGAAAAAATGTTTGAAACGTATTGCATTTCTTATAACATAGTGCTATTCTTAATTTTATCGTGTTAAAGCACGAAAGAGAAAACTTGCTGTCATTCACATCTGACGTGAATGACAGCAATACTCAGGAGAGTCTCTTTAAAAAGAGCGCCGAAGGTGTAAGCGGTCATGGATGCAGTTACATGCCGCGAGTCTCTCAGGCAAAAGGATGGAGGAATAAAGAAATGTTTGCACAAATCGACAAAAGCATCACTGCAATCGACAATGCTGTGTGGGGGCTTCCGTTGATCTGCCTCATCATGGCAACAGGTATCTTTCTAACAGCCAGACTTGGTCTTGTACAGATCAGGCATCTTGGCAAAGCTTTCAAATTCATGTTTAAAGATGAAGAAGACGGTAGTGGAGAAGTGACCAGCTTTGGGGCACTTTGTACAGCTCTGTCAGCAACGATCGGAACCGGTAATATCACAGGTGTTGCAACAGCAATCGCACTTGGTGGTCCGGGAGCGTTGTTCTGGATGGTTATCGCGGCATTCTTTGGAATGGCGACAAAATACGCAGAAGGTCTTCTGGCAATCAAATATCGTACAATCGACGAAGACGGGCATGTACTTGGCGGACCATTCTATTATATTGAAAACGGAATGGGTAAGAAGTGGACATGGCTTGCGAAGATTTTCGCATTCTTCGGAGCCGGAGTTGGTCTCTTTGGAATCGGTACATTTACACAGGTAAACAGTATTGCATCAGCGGTTAAGAACTTCTTCGACCCGGATATGGCACATACAGTTTCCCTGTTTGGAGGAAATTATTCTTGGGCAACTGTAGTCGCAGGAGTAATTCTGACATTATGCGTAGGTCTTGTAGTTCTTGGAGGAATCCAGAGAATTGCTAAAGTATCAGAAGTTATCGTACCATTTATGGCAGTTCTTTATGTAGGACTTGCAGTAATCATCATTATTACAAATATCACAGCTGTTCCGGCAGCACTGGCTTCTATCGTGAAATCTGCATTTACAGGAAGTGCACTTGCAGGAGGAGCGGTTGGATCCGTGTTCGTAGCAATGCAGAAAGGTGTTGCAAGAGGAATCTTCTCAAACGAGTCCGGACTTGGTAGTGCACCGATCGCAGCAGCAGCAGCAAGAACAAAAGAACCGGTCCGTCAGGGACTTGTGTCTATGACAGGAACATTTATTGATACAATCGTAATCTGTACAATGACAGGACTTTCTATCGTGATCGCCGGTTCCTGGCTGAACCCGGAACTTGAAGGTGTGGCAATCACAATGGATGCTTTCCAGAAAGGACTTCCATTCCCATCGTTCGTAGCGACATTCTCCCTGATGCTGTGTCTTGTATTCTTTGCATTCACAACAATTCTCGGATGGAACTATTACGGCGAGAGATGCGTGGAATACCTGTTTAACAGAAATAAAGGAGTTGTAATGGGATATCGTATCCTGTATATCCTTGCAGTATTCATTGGACCTTATATGACAGTAAAAGCAGTATGGAATATCGCAGATATCTTCAATGCACTGATGGCATTCCCGAACCTGATCGCACTTCTTGCATTGAACGGAGTGATCGTCAAAGAGACAAGAGATTTCCATGCAAAACATAACGGATCTTATTAGAAAAAGAATTGACCGAATTATCTGTGAATTCGAAAAATAAATAGAATTATTACCTGAAATAAAACGAAAGAAAAGGCAGCCAAAGTCCTTGAATAAGGACTGTTTGGCTGCCTTTTCCGCAGGTGTGAAAGGAGAATGAGTAGACAGATAATTCATAGACAGTTTTGATTTTGTATAACAGATGGAGTAAAGATTATCAGTTAAATGAAAAACTCAAAAAATGTAGCAGATGTTCTGAAAATACACGATACTGTGTTTTGGGGATTGCATTATACTATATTTTGTATTAGAATAAGTATCAGACAGCACGATAGAAACGGATAAAACACAAGATATCGTGCAAGAATAAGAAAAAGTGAGGAGACTGATCAATGAAAATTATCAAGCGAAATGGGTCGGAAGAGACATTTGATATACAGAAAATCGTGGTTGCTGTGACGAAAGCGGATAAGGATAATGGGGAGCGTACGCTGACAGACAGCCAGATTGAAGATATCGCAGAATATGTGGAATTCAAGTGTAACAAGTTGAATCGTGCAGTATCCGTAGAAGAGATCCAGGATATGGTAGAGAATCAGATTATGGCTACCGGAGCTTTTGAACTTGCACGTAAGTATGTAAGATATCGTTATAAGAGATCCCTCGTACGTAAGGCGAATACAACAGACAATCGTATTCTGTCACTGATTGAGTACAACAACGAGGATGTAAAGCAGGAGAACTCGAACAAGAACCCGGCAGTCAACAGCGTACAGAGAGATTATATGGCAGGAGAGGTCAGCCGTGACCTGACAACAAGAATGCTTCTCCCACATGATATTGTGGAGGCAGACAGAGAAGGAATCATCCACTTCCATGATTCTGACTATTATGCACAGCATATGCACAACTGTGATCTTGTGAATCTGGAGGATATGCTTCAGAACGGAACCGTGATCAGCGGTACAATGATTGAAAAGCCACACAGCTTCTCTACAGCATGTAATATCGCAACTCAGATCATTGCCCAGGTTGCAAGTAACCAATATGGCGGACAGAGTATCTCACTTGCTCATCTGGCACCGTTTGTAGATGTTTCCAGAGAGAAGATCCGCAAGGAAGTGATCAGCGAACAGGAACTGGTCGGAATGGAATATCCGGAAGATGTGCTCAATGAGATCGTAGAGAGAAGACTGAAGAAAGAGATCACAAAGGGTGTCCAGACAATCGAATATCAGGTGATCACACTGATGACAACTAACGGACAGGCACCGTTCCTTACAGTTTTCATGTATTTGAACGAGGCAAAGAACGAGAGAGAGAAGAAAGACCTGGCGATGATTATCGAAGAGACACTTCGTCAGCGTTATCAGGGAGTTAAGAATGAAGCCGGAGTATGGGTGACACCGGCATTCCCGAAACTGATCTATGTTCTAGAAGAAGATAATATCGAAGAAGGAAGCGAATATTATTATCTGACAGAACTTGCAGCAAAGTGTACTGCAAAGCGTCTTGTTCCGGATTATATTTCCGAGAAAAAGATGAAAGAGCTTAAAGAAGGAAATTGTTTCCCGGTTATGGGATGCAGAAGCTGCTTAAGCCCATGGAAAGACGAGAACGGAAACTACAAGTTCTACGGACGTTTCAATCAGGGAGTTGTTACGATTAACCTTGTTGATGTTGCCCTTTCTTCCGGTGGAGATATGGATAAGTTCTGGAAGATCTTTGATGACAGACTGGAACTTTGCTATCGCGCATTGATGTGCAGACACAACCGTCTGAAAGGAACACTGTCTGACGCAGCACCGATTCTGTGGCAGTTTGGAGCACTTGCCCGCCTGAAGAAGGGAGAACCGATTGATAAACTTCTCTATGGAGGATATTCAACGATTTCTCTTGGATATGCAGGACTTTATGAGTGTGTGAAATATATGACAGGAAAATCCCATACAGACCCGGATGCTACACCATTTGCACTGGATGTTATGAAGCACATGAACGATGCATGTAACCAGTGGAAAGAGGAGACGAACGTTGCTTTCAGTATCTATGGTTCACCGATTGAAAGTACAACCTATAAGTTCGCAAAATGTCTGCAGAAGAGATTTGGCATTGTTCCGGGAATTACAGATAAGAGTTATATTACAAACAGCTATCATGTATTCGTCGGAGAAGAGATTGATGCTTTCTCAAAACTGAAGTTTGAATCTCAGTTCCAGGCACTTTCTTCCGGTGGAGCCATCAGCTATGTAGAAGTTCCGGACATGAAAGACAACATTGCAGCTGTACTCCAGGTCATCCGTTTCATTTATGACAACATTATGTATGCGGAACTCAATACAAAGAGTGATTACTGTCAGGAATGTGGATATGACGGAGAGATTCAGATTATAACAGATGAGGAAGGAAA